>Ga0209353_10001335_pt1 | contig 14034 bp, 18 predicted proteins | sample LauGreSpBDMM15SD_2_FD_187561 | JGI IMG/M metagenome (GOLD analysis project Ga0209353, IMG submission 187561) | Freshwater lake microbial communities from Lake Michigan, USA - Sp13.BD.MM15.SD (SPAdes) (version 2) | ecosystem: Environmental > Aquatic > Freshwater > Lake | place: Lake Michigan...
TTTCCACATCATCTACAATTGAAACTTTTACACAATCTTTAATAAATTTAACTGATTCTAAGTCTAACTGATATTTAAGAATTGTCATATTTGCACCAGACCGAGATTTTACTATCTGTCCATTATCTTTATAACTATTTTTTATATAAATAAATGGAACACTATCTTCATAAAATATGTTGTATCCAACAACAGAATGTTCTGCTTGCTCAATGTCAGTTCGGTTTCTGCTGGCTTTAAATGTAATGTCTAAAGTACGCGGTGGCTTTTCTAATATATCCCAATTGTCTGGGTTTTCTGGAGTGCCTATTTCAGCAGACGCTAACGTTATAATAGAATCTTTTCCATTTTTTAGTAAGTAATCTATAATATCTTGGGGTTCTCTAAAAATAATACTATGAATCATAAGTTTTTTTGTTTGGTTATGTAAAATTTTAGAACAATTTGTTAAAATTGCATAAATTTCTTGTATATCATTTTCGGAAATGCCTTCAATAAAATCAGATAATTCATCAACTGAAAATATGTCTGACGCTGGATGTTCTTTGTCATTATTTTGTGAGAATGATGCATGTGACATAGATTTATCAACAATTGGCGTTGCATGACCAGTTGAAATACTATAATTTCCATAAAAGTTATCAAAAAATAATTGAAAATTTCCATTATTTACTTCATTCATAAAAAGAACCAATACAGAATAAGGAACAACATCGGAATCTTCACGTTTTTCAAAAAAACCATTATCCTTATTTTTTAAATGAATACATCGAAACATGTAAAACTTAAATAATTTTGTTCCAATATTTAGGTTTAACATATCGCCATTTAACTTTAATATATCTACAATAATAGTTAAAAAGTGTCTAGAAATAGTGCATCCAACACAAAAGTTGGTAAACCCTTGACTTACATCTTCTGATATTGGCGTGTATTGTACTATATTATTTGGTTGTTTTAGGTGAGAAAAATATATTGATTGTGCAATAGGTTTTGCATTTAACTTTATTTTTAGGTTTGTTAATGCTTGTTTTAATTCTGTTTTTCCATCTTTTCCTTCTTTTACTTTTATTATTTTATTATTTATTTTGTATATTAGATTGTCTGTGCTTGAATATTTATTAGGTTTAGGTTTAAGTTTAAGTTTTTGCGACATATTATTATAATATTATAACATGACAAATTAATTAAATTGGACCCTAAATAATTTATTACAATTATTTTTTAACACGTCTTTTCTTATTAGATACCTTTCTACGTCTTTTACCAGACATTTTTTTACGCATTGTTCTGGGTTTTCTTCGACCGCCTACTTTTACTTCAATACCATTAATGTCAGTTAAATTATTATTTGAATTAGTGTTTTTCTTATTTGAATAAGTATTATCAATAACAATATTATCATTATCATCAATCTTGTTTTTGTTTTTATAATATGTCCGGTTGTCTGTCATATAATCACCATTAAATTCCATGCGCGCAACACTACTAATTTCACCGGTTGGGATCAATAGGGCCTTTTTTATTTTTCCGATTAAGTTAAGTCTATCATTTTTCCATTCATAATAATTAACTGAATCTGTATAATTTGTCTCAATTCCATTTTCTAAATATTGTTTGTCCCACGTATAAGCTGGTGATATTTCTACTTCTTCATATTTTAAGTTGTCTATTACATTTTTCAAGTTTTCTAATTGGAGAATTGCATTAGGATCTATTATTTTATACGCTGTAAGTCGTTCAAATAATTTTGAATATTCCTTATTAAACTCTTCAATTGTTTTTTTTGAATAAGGGTTTGAATATATCTTTGTTTGTAGGTTGGTTAACGTTTCGATATCTTTAATATGCTGAGCACTTTTTGCAGCATCATCATTTACACTTGCTGCAAAATCTATACTGGTTTGTTTTATTATTTCCATTATATATTATAACATGACAAATTAATTAAATTGGACCACAATTTCGACTTCCTCTTTCTTAATGCTTTTGGTTGCCGAAATAGACAATTCTTCTCGTTTCTTTCTTGTTTTGGAATGGTCTGTTAGTTCCTTTCTCTTGGATGTGCTGTTTCTAGAATTCATATCGTCTTCAATTTCATCATAGTGTTCATCTATGTATTCAATGATGTGATTTTCTAAAGCCCATTTAAAAAAGTTTAATTGACCAATCGTTGTTTCAATGAACGTATCATTTTTATAAGGAATGCTAATTCGGTCCCACCTACAAAAGGGGTCAAATCGGCGCTTGCTATAAGCCTTCAGTTTTAGCTTATAATCAACATACACTTTAAACCTTTTCTCTCCACCTAAATCATCTACAAAAGAATACAGTGTGTAAAACTTTTTGGCATAATTGGTTGCAAACCAGTCAACAATCCGTAATGAAATTCGAGACTCGCCCGTAATAATACGCATCATTTTTTCTAAATTATTATTGACGTTATAAAAAGCCATTAAATTGTGCAATACTAATCCATTTTGTGTAGAATATGACATGTAATAAAGTATCAGTTTCAAATCGTTTAAGTAGTTTATAATAAATTTATTTTATTTGCGTAATATATTGAATGTCATCCACATCCGGTAGGTCATCCACATCCGGTAGGTCATCCACATCCGGTAGGTCATCCACATCCGGTAGGTCATCCACATCGCCTATATACGTGGTTGTTCATTTTCCAAACAATGCTAACATCCAACCAATTCGCATTGGGCCAATTTTAAAAAGTAATTCAATATACAGTGTAAACAGTAACATTGTAGACGAATTAAATTCGGCATTAGGTTCAGACCATGAATATCATTTGATATACAAGAATGCAAATATGTATGAGAACATTTATATGGCAAAAACATTTAACGATTTAGATGAAGAGTTAGGAGGTCCCTCTTCCAATGAATATCATTTTTATGCAGCGATTGACCTAACAAAATATATAAATCCTTTTACTAGAAAAAATAAACCTAAATCTGCTACTAGAAACAGACGTTCTACAAGTAGAAGAAGTTCCAGAGGAACTACCTTAACTGGGAATATAAGAAGAAGAACTGGTAGTAATAGACGTGTTGGAGGTCGTCGCCCTTAAAAACTGTTCTTGCACATTGATATCATCCACATAATTATTACCTAACAAAAATGGGTTTTGATTAATTTTATTAAACATTTCTCGACTCGCAATTTGCATATAAACCTCTTCTCTTTTTGTATTGTTAGTATCTCTAGAGTGTAAAGGTTCAAATTGGTCTATTAATCTATTGCTGAAGAAAGAAGGTTTTACAATGTCTTCCTTTACTGTCTGCTTTACATGGTCTTTTACATCATTTTGTATGTCTTGCTTTACATGATTATTTGGTTCTATTATTCGTTTACTTCTTTCATATACCGACCCATCCGACCATGTTTGTGTTATTTTCATATACTAAATAAATACAAAAGTGTCGACTAATTCAAACCCAACAGTTATTCTATATTCGAGTTAAAACCATTTGTTTAGACATGGCAAATGTATTAGAAGACCTTCTTTTTCTTTGTAAATTACATTTCAAACATGAAATAACTACATTATCAAATGCATGACCCTTATCATTGTCAATGCGGTCAAGCGACCATTGATTCCCGTCTCTTACATTTTTGTATAAAATAAGAGTAAAACACTTACAATAGAAACATGTTAGATTAGATTGAACTAACAAATCAATTGTTTGTTGAGCAGTAATAAAAGTTTGTGTATCTACTCTATTTTTGATTGAATCTTGATTTCGATAGCCATTTAGTTTCGTTGATATATCTTTGGATAGACGTATGTCTTTACTAACTAACAAATTTAGTTGACTTGGTTGGTCCATCAACATATCTTCTGTCCAGCCTACTCTAACTTTGGGTTCACTTGGTTGAAGACCCGATACTTTTTTCATTTGATATTTAGTGTTTGTTCCATTAAATATTATTTTTTTAGGTCCATCTTCAATATGAGTATCCATTTATATATGTTTATAAAACCAATTAAACTTAGTAGTATATTTAATATAAATGGAAGCAACAATTTCAACTGAACTAACAAATGACAAGAAGGAAGTCAAATCGGTAAAACACAAACCAATGATTATGAATGGAATTGTGTTAAATGATTCTATCACAACCAACAATGTAGACAATTTGGATGCATTTTTAGAAAAAGAGAAAAATGCAAACATGGGAGACCCATGGAGTAAATTAGATAAAACGGCTAAAATCAAGAAAATCACTATTTTTTCTGAAAAATATGCCGAGGAGCAAAATATGACTTTGTTAGAGAAAGAATCCATGGTTGCCTTTTTAAAGGATTGTTTAGACCGAAAGAGACTGAGTCGTGTCAAAGACGTTATTTATGACAAGTTATCCGGAGACATTAAAGAAATTCCATCATTGCATTTTAATAAAGCCTCTAACCATTTTACATTAAAAAATATAGATAAACAAAGAACGAGTACCTTAAAGAGTTTGCCTCCTAAAAAGGTGCGGAGCACGGTTAAGAATCTGACAACAACTGAGGAAGAAGAGGAAGATGATGAAGCCTAACCTAACAAACAGAACAAATTAATTTATGCAGCGTATAAAAGGTATCATAACTAAAAAGAGAAATAAAGGTGGTCAACTCGTTTTCTATATAATTAGTTTGAATTAATTCAATAACTTTTTCATTGTCTTTCAAAATAGGATACAATAATTCAATTCGATTTGTTAGTTCATTGAAATCAATGGCTCCTACATTATCTATTTGAAATACGGTTAGCAATTCATGTCGATACAATTCTTGGCACATAAATTGCAAATCATCTGGGTCTACTTCTGGGTCATTCGCATATTTATCTTCCGTTTCTTTATATAACACTTTGCCCTTTTTATTGTAGATAAAAGGTTGTTCCGTCATGATTTGTTAGTTTTGTTAGTTAGATATTATTAAATCATTATTTTCAATAATATCATATTGTTTATTGTTTGTCTCTGGACATATCTCTTGTGGTCAAACCACCTCGGATTTCATTATTAGGTAACATCTGTCCGTGACTATCAATGCTGTGCTTGACAGAAGACAAAAGAGGAGTCGATGTATATGGATTGTAACTGATCTCTGTCAAATTAGTGACTGTTCGTTTGTTAGTGCTTAATTCGCCTTGCTTTATTTGAGCTTCCAATACGGGACACACTGAACCTTTTCCTAAAAAAGGAACTGTTGCATAAGGTCTCTGAAAAAGGTCTGTTCTGGCTTTGGCAATGGTTTGTTCACTTCCGATAAGCAATTGAGAACTCTCGTCAATGTTGCACCCTCCAGCACCACCATATCCACCCTTGTAAAAAACGGATGGCTGGCTTGTAGCCAAAGTGCGAGTGGCCTTCATACTGCAATCATTTGCCAAGTAATTCTGCAATAAGTAATTACACGACTCTGTGTTTTGGATGGATGTTTGGTCTAAATAAGCTGAATCATTGCCAGCTCGGGACACATTTTCAAATGTAAAGGGAGAAACGTATGCCATTATTATATATAAAATATATAAAAATAATATTAGAGGTTTGCTAAACATTTTGTCATTCCTCGTTGAATTACATTTGAACATATCTTAAATTGTCTTGAACACATGCAAAGGCATCCCCGGTCTTGCAAGAAGGCATATCTCCATAAAGATATTTGGCAAATGCGGTTTGGTCATTAGTAACTCGGCTGTTGGGAGTAGAATAAAAGGCTCGCATTGAATTGTCGAAATTAATGTTTTCAACAATGTCTTCACCATACAATTGTTTGGTTGTATTGTCTATTCCGGGATTCAACATTTGAACCGCCTTTTTGGTCGCTTCATCAATGTCGGCTGAAACGGATTCATTAAATGATGGCGGTGCGGGATTCTTATCCGGATCATCTGTAATGTCTGTTAGCAATACATTCGACATGGGATTATATTTGGTTGGTTTTGTGTAATTCATTTTTATAGTTGGGTCTACAAATGATGTCGGATTGTCAAATCCCTCCTTTGTATATGGAACAACTTGATTTTGTCTAACAATGTAAATGCATACAATGCTGGCAAGAGTGACTAATCCAATAATCAAAAATTTAACTTCCCCCGTAATAGCAAATCCAATTAATGTTAGTAACATGACAAGACGACTAATGGCATTCATCTTTTTTTCAAATGTCATGGATGGATTAAACCATATTTGAGTGACTTCATTCTTATTAAATAAAACAGTTGGTTCATTTATCCAAAAACTCATAATATATAATAACATTTTACATTATTTTTTTGATTTCTTTTTCTTCTTCTTTGCTTCGCTTGATATTCCTACATTATCTAAAGAAGGGTCTAGTATAAATTCTTGTTCTTTCTGCTGTTGCTGAGGTTGTTTCATTTGTTGCGGTTGTTGTTGCTGAGTTTGTTGCTGTTGTTGTTCTTGTTTCTTCCTCATTCGCTCCCTCATCTGAGCCATCTTTAGATTTTGTTGAAGCCGACTTGTAGTTGCGCCGTGATTCATTTTCTGTCCTCCGCCACCCATTCCCATAGCGGAAAATATATTTTGCATATTCTCCATACCCGGCATATTCTTCATATTATTCAATAGTTCCATTCCTTCTGCTAGAATCTCGCTTTCTTTAATCTCGCCCGATTTAATTTTTCCGTCCAATTTATCTCCTACATTTTTAACTACATTCATCAAATTGCTCGGATTTTTAAATATCTTTTGAAATGCATCCGTCGTATCTTTCGTATTCTCAAGGTCAATGTCTAATTCCTTCACCGTATCTTGCGCAAATTCCATTGCCAACTTTCCTAATTTACCCTTCATTAACTGTTTTACATGTTCATCTAAATCGGGTCTATTTGATCCTTCTGTTTCTCCAGAAGGTGTATTGGGTTGATTTTCAAACATAGTTTTCATTTGTTCAAATGTTTCTGTTAGTTTGTCCTTAAATTCGGCTTCATTTATTCCAGAAAACATATTTTTATCTTTATCTTCTCCTTGGCCCGTATGTTCATGCAGTTCACCCACAATGGAAAATAAAATAAGTTGCAAATATTTCCAAATTGTTTCTCGAGTTGAGTCACTGATGTCGCATTTCCATATATACTTGAACACAATACCCGGCAAAAATTCGGTGTTTAATGACTCATCCGCAAATATTTCCATATTTTTATTCAAAATGCTGAAGAAATGGTCTTTAAATGCCTTCACACAGTGTTTGAATACATAATCAGAATCATTGGTAGCTCCTTCCTCAAGACTCCACCATTTGGAAATAATGTTTTTATACTCTGGGAAAGTAATTAAGATATCTTTCACAAAGTCAGAAATAATTTTTGTAAATTCAGCCGACATTATATTCGATTTTAATGGCGTGGGTTTAAGTATAAATTACTCAAATAATATAAATAATATAATACATTAATTTGCATTTTATTATTTGATTAGTTTATTTATGTTGTTGTTGTTGAACATACATCATAGACAATTTAGATAAATTCTTAATGTATTTCATGGTTTTGACTTGGTCTTGTGGGTTCATTCTTCCAATTGGTTCACGAATTCGATTAATAATCGCCATGATATTTTCTGCATTGGCAGTGTAAATTAAATCCTCTTTATAATCCTTTCCAATGAAAAAGGAAAGGTCGTCTTTTTCAATCTGCTCAGCATACACGGAGGCAATATATGTTGCCCAAATTCGAATTATCAATGCGGGATTTACCTTTTTAAATGCTAAAATAGAATTTTTCCCAGTCAAAATATCCACATTATCTGGAAAAATGGTTTGAATGTCTTCAAAAAAATCAACTAAATGAGAATTAAATCCAGATACAATCGACATATTCTTAATTAATACATTTTATTTAAGCCTCTTACTTACTTTACTTTTTAACATTATATTTTATGTTAGATACTTCATTTGCTCTTTGTTGTTGAAGTTGGTCAATTGTTAAATCTTCGGGAAGTTTGCTGGCCTTGTAATCATATTCATCGACTGGGGTTGTTATGCTAAATGAATCGCCATACCCAATGTAATTATGCATTTGCCTTAATCCACCCGTTCCCGTGGCAGATAAAGAGCCAGAATCCATATCTAAAAAGCTATAACTATCAGATGCAATGCCAAATCCACTGCTAGACCCAGAAAAGGAAAATGCGTTGGGTTCAATATTATTGTTAGTTGCTTTCTTTACAGCTAATTGCTGTTTAGGTCTTAAATAATCATGAATGGATTCTCCATAAAGAACACTGTAGTTTTCTAACAAAAGAAGAGCGGGCACTTTGTTAATGCTTTCGGGCATAATTATTTTTTGCCCATTTTCTAAAACAATGTATATTTTACCCGCATCTTGAACTCGTTTATCAATGCATATAAAATGCATTTCAGACTTTATTTCCATGGTAGATATTTTTTGTAATAATTTCTTTGAATGATCGCAAAAATTGCTATAATATAATACGGAACTCATTTTAAATTAGTCAAAGTTTTTTTCATCCCATTTTTAACTAATGTATAAAATCCAAATAAAATTGAAAACAATTTAAACTAAATTATCAACATTAATATATAATCATGTCTTCTATTTTAATTAATGCAATCAATGAGAATAATGGCGAATTGTCTTTTACCCTTTCGGGTGTAGACACTAGCATTGCCAATGCAATTCGAAGAACTATCATGTCTGATATCCAAACTATTGTGTTTAGAACATTTGGCGAAGAAAACAATGTTGTATTCACAGCCAACACGGGTAGACTAAACAATGAAATACTCAGTCAACGATTAGGATGCATTCCCATTCACGTATTACCAAGCGATGATGAATATACGGCGAATGACGGACTTAAGGATTTGTTAGTAGTAGTCAATGAAGAAAATACAACCGATGTAGTGCAAACCATTACAACCAAAGATTTCAAGATTAAGCGAATCTCAACAGATGAATTTCTATCTGAAGAAAAATGTCGGGACTTTTTCAAACCATTTATTGCTCCAAATGGAAAAGAATACTTTATTGAATTCTGCCGTCTAAGACCACGAATTTCGGATGAAATTCTCGGCGAAAAGTTGGCATTCACTTGTTCATTCTCATATGGCATGGCATCCGAAAACAATATGTATAACATTGTTGGCACATGTGGATATGGTTGCACAGTAGATGATGTAAGAGCAGAAGAAGTACTTCAACGTCAAAAACAAGAATGGCAAAAGTTGGGATTAGTAGTGGAACGAGAAGCTACCAATTGGGAATTGCTTGAAAAGAAACGAATTATTGTTCCTAACAGTTTTGACTTTATTATCGGCACATTAGGTCCTATTCCAAATGGACTTATTATGGTGGTTGCATGCGGTCGATTAAAGCGTCGATTTGAAGAAATGATTCAAACCATTGATAATGATTCAATGAAATCCGAGATGATTAATGACTTGTCGATTGATTATACTTTGGAAAACAATGACTACACGGTTGGGTGTGTATTAAATCATTTATTGTTTACTAATTATTTTACAAAAGAAAAAACGCTCCAATATTGCGGGTTTAAAAAGATACATCCACACGATACACACAGCATTATTCGCATGATGTTTAAAGATAAAGACAATGTGTCGTCTGCAAGTAGTAGCAGAGAAAGTCTTAAACAAAAGGACAAAGAAGAATTAATCCCGGAACCAAAAGAGTCAAATGCAAATTACTCTCCCGAATATAGCACAACAGAAGCAGCAAATTACTCTCCAGAATATAGCACAACAGAAGCAGCAAATTACTCTCCAGAATATAGCACAACCGAACCAGCTAACAAACCAGTTCCTTTTAGCACAGTTAAAAAGGCAAATGACAATTATTCACCCCCTTACAGCACAACCGAACCGGGAAATCAAATGAGAGGAGGAAACCCAGTTATGTATCAAAGAATGGGATTTGGATATATTAAACAGTGTTGTCTAGAAGCCATTCAAGTATTTGACACCATTTTAAAAACATTTGACAAATAAACACAGTATTACGCTTCGCTTATATAGACTTATTATTTAATAATACATTTGAAACCATCGTATCAATGCAATCCATAAACACCGCCAATCCATCTAACAAACGTTGTTTCAATGCACTATTTTTTACTTCTGTAATTTCTTTAATGAATCCAAACAAAACGTTTTTTCTACTTGGAGTCCATACCTCATTCAAGTGTTGATATATATTTTCTTTTATTTTATAGAGCGGTGTATCAGTATTCACAATCCCCGTAGAGACTTCATTGTTTATATGTGACTGAATAATATTAATTAAATGTTCAATATTATAAATAATTGCCGTATTGGCATATGTTTGTTTTAAATTTGATAATGCTTGAAGTGCTTCATTGAAGATGGGTAAATAAATGGCACGTGTCTCTGAATCACTTGATTTCAAATAATAAACACATGCATATAAGATGGGACATACCAAAATGTTAATGTCGTTTTTACTGTCGCCATTATATCTTCGCCAAATACCTTGCACATATGTGCTATATTGAATGTCAACCTTATTGTTTCCAACAGATATTTTTGTTCCAAGGGGTTTGGAATTATACAAATACAATTTAATAATAACGGATAATGGGTCTAAAATGTCATTTTTACTGGCAGATGAAGTTATGTTATTCACCGATTCCATTGGATTTGATTGTTATGATATTTTTATATTATAACAATTGTAATACTTTAAGTAATGCTTTAATGACGACGTTTTGTTTTCTTTTTTTTACGAGGTTTGCCAGCACCAGCTCCATAATACAAACCTATAACAGTAACTCCAATTGCAGCAACCCATTTAAACAAAGATTTAAAATTATCTTCGTGGTCAATAGGGACTTGTGCTATTTCTTCTACTTCTACATTACGGCACTCATGATTATTTAAATTGTTATTTGTATCAATTTTAGTTTGAATAGATTCGTGCAAATTTTTCAGAAATGGAGATGATTCTACAAACTGTGTATGGTATTCATTATAAACATCATTTCGATACTCAATTACGGCTTTAATTAATTTAATAATTTTCATATAATTTTTATTACATTTTGTTGTTTGATAATCAGCACTACTATCTAATTGTTTCACAGACAATATGTCATCACTTACATTAAAGAAAGTTTTTTCTAACATTTCATTTAAAAAATTTAAAAATAAAGCGGCTATTTTTACTTTGTCTGTTTCAATAGTTGTTGTACAACAATATTTACCATCATCTTGCCTTACCAAATATGGATATTGATCATTGCATCCAACATATTTTGTCACATTATCACTCTTCAATAAATTTTGCATATAATCTAAATATTCACCAATTGGCATATCTTTTTTTCCAAACTGTACATTAATTGTTCCCGCATTACATTGTTTTTGGGTTGTAACTGAGGGTGCAAATCTAATTTTGTTTATTTTTAGGGTACTACTACGCCGAGCCCTTGGATGTTTTTTATCTTTCATTTATATTACCACCACATTTTTTTAAAAATCCTCATTATTAAAACACAATTGTTTATTTATAAATGACTCTGTATCTGTAAACCCGCCAATAAATTGACCATGATTAAACACCATAGGAAATGTTCGATATTCTTTTTTTATCAACTCTTTAATAAACAAGAGAAATCCCTCTTTATCTTCTAACAAATAATCGTCTGTTTGAATCTCTAAAAAAAAGATTTGATTGTCTGTTAATAATTGTTTTACTTTTGTGCAAAACAAACAGTTGCTTTTGCTGTAAATGGTAAATCCAGTTTGGGAAGGAGTTTCAAATGACATAAACTAACATAAATGCAATCTTTTAAATAAACTTTTTTTAAAAGTTTATACAAAAAGGAGTTATCTTAGAAGGTAGCATTTGGCACCAAAGATTGTATTAAAAGTCCGGTGCATCTACAAACACCTCTGGACTAGAAGATATTTTGGATGGTTCAATAAAAGGCATCAATTGGTCTAACATAAAATCTCCCAATACAACGCTAACATAAACAACTAAAGCATCTCGAACTAACAATTTCATTGGTTTTGGTTCTTTGTCAATAAATTTCATTTCTGCTAATTTGGCTAAAACAAACATAACGGAAATAATCCCCGCAAATAAAAATACATTATGGTTCATTATAATGTATTTTTAATTTTGAAAGTAGGATGTGAACGCATTAGGGGAACGAAGTTCCCCTCAAACCCCTCCTAACAAAACATACTCTACCTTTGTGAAGGGTTTATCATTCGCTGATTAAAATAGACTCCCGCTAGGAGGGGTCATAGGGGAACTACGTTCCCCTAAAAGGGCAATTCTTCAATGTCCAACACTAAATCCGGAATAGAAGAAGAAGCTGCTGCTGGAGCATTCAAGTCTACACAATCCATGATACTAACAGATTGGTCCGATATTTTAATTCGGTCTTCATTCTCTTCTTCTTCCGCCTCCAATTTACGTTGCAGATACCTTGCATCACTAATTTCCTCTAAACGTTCAATTGTTTTTGGTGCACTAATTATCTCTTCCTTATTGTCTGAAGAAATAGCCATATCATTGTCATTGAATTTTAAGCTAGGAATGTAGTCTCCAACAGAAGGCAATGAAATTGGTTCTTCCACTACTGGAGCAATTGCTTCTTCCTTTTTCACTTCAACGACCTCTTTGACTTCTGATTTTACTTCTGCTTGTTGGGCTTGTTGCACAGATGCTGCTGGTGCAACCGGAATAATTTCCTCTTCCACTGTTTCTTCCATGTACGCTTTCAAAATACTTTCTACGGGTATGGTATCTCGAATTGTGTTTAAAATACACTCTTGAACAATAATTTCCATTTCTCGCTGATTTTTTTGCATTTGCAGTGCGGGAATGCCAATCTCAAATAAATACACATTCTTGTATAATTTGCGGGCTGAGTTAATGTATATTTTGTGGATAAAATCGTCCAATTTGGGAATGCTAATATCTATCTTCTTTTGTTTCTGACCAACCCGCATAGCAGTAAGGATTTTAAGTTGAATAATATGAACACATGTGACGAGTTCTTCTAAATAAGTGCATTTGCTTTTTTCCACAATTCGTTTTCGCTCTTGTTCTACAATAGTGGCATTCCATTTTGGTATTCGTGCAATGAAATTCTGGAATGTCATCAAATATTTATCCATTTCCCCGTTATCTTTACACAATTTGCAAGATTCTTCAAAAATAGAACGAAATCCCTCAATGACAAGAGGACATAGAATAGTTAAAAGGCGAACACCCCACTCATTTTTTGATTCATGTAAACTCGTCGTATTGAAATCGTCCATTTACATAAATGAAATATTTTCTAAACTAACATTTGAACTTAAATACGCAAAATTCAATATAAACCACATTATTAATTTCTCATTCCTAAACTCTTTTCGAACTCGGCTAAAATGAAAAAGCAATTCATATCGTTTTTCGGGAGTTAGGGTAGATGCTACATTCGTATCTTCTAGAGCTTCAATTAAGTCAATTCCACTATAAGACTTTTCATACAGTTTAATAATAAATTGAATAAGTTTGGGTTGAGTTGGACTATCCATCATTTTGGCCAATTCTTTTTTTAACCATATTTCTCTCTGTTGTTTTACGCTCTGCATGGCAAACACAGTGTTTAAATTGTGGCGATATAAATTGCCCGTTTCACTCGGTTCCGGAATATATATTTCACAAAATCGCGACAAAATTGGTTTTAGCAATTTGTATTTATCTTCTACAATAATGAAAAATCGAGTTGTATGACTAAAGAGTTCAATGCATCGACGTAATGCAGATTGAGCATCGATTGTTAGTTTATCTGCGTTTAACAACACGATACTTTTAAACATATCTCCCCCATTTGAATTAATATTTGTTTTGGCAAAAAATTTGAGTTCGTCTCGAATAAATTTAATACCCTTGCCGTGTGCACAATTCACTGACATGACAAAATCTTTTATCTTGTCTTTGTTTCCGTTATAAATAAGATTCAAAAAATTGTGAACAATTGTTTTTTTGCCAGAACCAGAAG
>Ga0209353_10001336_pt1 | contig 14018 bp, 8 predicted proteins | sample LauGreSpBDMM15SD_2_FD_187561 | JGI IMG/M metagenome (GOLD analysis project Ga0209353, IMG submission 187561) | Freshwater lake microbial communities from Lake Michigan, USA - Sp13.BD.MM15.SD (SPAdes) (version 2) | ecosystem: Environmental > Aquatic > Freshwater > Lake | place: Lake Michigan, USA...
CAGGAAGCGTACCCAGCATATCAGTCGCTTCCTGCTTTAGGACTGATATGGGTTCTATCGTCTGATTGATTGATTTGACGATGATCGTGGTCTGGAGCGGCGCATATCTGCCTGTCGTCACTAATATATTATTGAATGTTGATACAGTTATCCTGGAGTCACGCATCAGCGAGTAACTCCCGGATTCACTGTGACAAAACCTTCTACTATCCTGGATGTCACATTGCTAGAATACAGTTCTAGATCATAGACATATCTCGTTGAAGATAGGTTTGCTGTGATAACAGAATTCATTGTGAGCGTGATCGATCCTGCAACAGCATTAACTGTGGTGCTTATTGTATTGAAAGTCGTAGACGTATATGTCTTTCTTATCTGAGAATTAGCGCTGTATCCTGTCAGATCAAATGGGTCGCCGTCTACATCAACGAGATACACATTATAAGCGAAGTTAGCACCCTGATCTACAGTTATGTTTGTTTTAATTGCCATTTTTTAAGCTATCTACTTCTGCCTTGAGTTCTTTGATAGCTTCGATTAGGAGCGCCACGATCCTGTCATACTTGACTGCTTTGTATCCGTCAGCTCGTTCTGCAACAAGCTGTGGCAACACTTTCTCAAGATCTTGTGCTATGATGCCCACATCGTTCTTACGAACAAACATAGCATCCAGTCCACCTTGTGATTCGATGTATGAATCTTTCCAATCAAATGTGACACCATTAAGCAATGCTAATTTTTCTAATGGGTTAGAGATGTTTGTGATATTTTCCTTCAGTCTCTCATCCGAGGAGGAAAATGCTGTAATGTTGCCCTCTGACGTGATGTTGCCAACTGCAGTCAGTGCACCGGTTATAGCTGCAGCACCGCCTATAGTTGTAGTACCTGTTATTAAAGCACCCCCAACAACATGCAGTTTTTGTGTTGGTGAGGTTGTCCCGAGACCTACATTTCCAGCACTGTTTATAGTTAATTGAACAGTATTATTTGTGCCAAGGTGTAAACTGTACGCACCAGCTTGGCTTACTACAGCAGAATATGCAGAAGAACCTCCAACAATACTTCCTCCACTAGAACTTTCTACACCAAACCGAGCCGTTCCGCTTCCGTTAATAGTTTGTAATAGGCTATAATTTGTCCCTGTTGAAGAAGTTAGACGTATGTTTCCTATTGTTGCTGAAATGTCTAAAGGAAAATTTGCACCAGGAGTCCGCCCAATCCCGACATTACCCAAGCTGCTGATATATAATGTCTTAGTATCAACACCGTCTACTTTTTGTGTCAAGAAGACATTGGTGCCTTCTGCTCCAGCCGTAGGAGATGCTATTTCAGAAATAAGTGAAGCATAATTTAAATTAGTTGCGGCAGCATTTCTTCCTTGCCAGAAGATTCCTGCTAGGTTATCTAATGCTGCAGGAGATGAACTGCTCCTACGAAACACAATATCAGGGCCGGTACTAGCACCAGAATCAGTAGATTCGACTAATATTCCAGTGCCAGCACCGGTGCTTGTTACAAGTAAGGGTGCATTAGCTGTCAATCCGTATCTGAAATAGTTATTCTGTCCTAGGAAATGCGTACTCCCTGGAAATTCTATGCTTCGTGATGCAGTATAATTGATAGATCCTACGGACAGCGTGTTTGCATTGATGTTCTTGATCCACAGCGTGTCAACCGTCATCTTTGCGTTGGCAAATCCGGACGCAGCCGTAGGATTCTGACGTATCTGTACGCCATTCCTATCGATATAGACGTTTGCTTCCACGTCACCTGCTCTTATCGTATCGATTGCAAACAGATTATTTGTATTAGCATTCATAGTCGAGAGGTATGTGTTTCCCAGTCTCAAAGTGTTTTTTAACACGAAAGAATCAGTAGTGATATTGCTGCTTCTGATGACCGAATTTCCCAGGGACATCACGACATCTGTATAGAGTGCAGTTCCGCCAACGTATACGCCTGTATCTGTTATCACAGTATTAGTTGTCGGACCTGTCTGTACTACTATAGCTGTTGCATTTATGAAAGAATTAGAAGATCCCGTACCTATTTTAATGAAACCAGTATTGGGTAATGACATTACATTAGCACTGAATGTCCCTGTGATAGCTGCATTGCCAACAGCAGTATTCGAATTGGTAGTAACTGCCGTACTTGAAATTACAGTAATCACCTGATTAGTTTTAGCTAACCATTGTCCAAAAGAATCTGTTGATTGTATTACGTTAGCAATTAAAATGGTCATTTAGTTTCCGATGCCTTTATTAGAAGATCTTTTAAATCCATCAATTCGCTTTTCAACGATCCGACTTCTTCTCTCAATGTATTTATTTCATTTTTATCCTGTTGATTTTCAATAACAGCACTTGAGTTGATGTTTTGATTGAAATAATTTAAATTATCTATATTTAGATTGGGTGGTTTATCTTTATCATACTGATACAATTCTGTGACATCTTTGACGAGAGGCGCATTCGATACATCTTGATAGTTATATCTATCAAAAGGATCTGTGTTAGTCATTCCTATAGGCATAGCATTGAATGATATTATCTTCCTGTATTTTTCAGTATACTTAAGGTTATTAGATGCTGTAGAATGTTCTAACCAGGCAGGAAATATGATTAAAGAACCTTCTTCAAAAGGATTTGTATAATCTGATTTGAATCTTGTTGAAGGTTTATCTTTGTTTCTAGCAGGAACAATTATGTGACTATAAAGATCATGGCTATAAAAAGTAGTCCCGGATGATTTTTCATTGCCATCTAGATAATATATGCCAGCTAAATAGGAATTGTTATGAGTATGTCTATGGTGATATCCACCTTCTGGATGGACCGTCCCCCACATGCCTGTCATGCCTATATTAGGTAAGTGTCCTAGATCATCCATCACATATTCTAGACTTTTTTGAAAAAAATCTTTTAAAGGGCTGAAGATAGGTTCTTTATGCAATTCTGCGCTAGTAAAATACAACCTATTATTTGTTGTATGACTTCTGAAATTTTCTTTATCTGACATGTATTCTAACCATTGAGGTTTTAATACATGATGGTGTTTGAATTGCATCTTATATATAGGAACACCAAAAAGACCTTGAGTGATCGCTTCTATCTTACTCTCATCTCTTATCATTTTCTAAGACTTTCAATAATAAATTTTTCAAATCACTCAGATCATTTTTCATAGAATGAACATCTTCTTTCAAAGAATTCACCTCATCAAATTTTTCTTTATTTTCTTGATGCTGCTTTCTTCTTTCTTTATATGCTCGAAGACCTTCTATATCTTTATTCAATATTGCACCTGGGTTTCCTTTTTGTATTGCAAAATCATCATTTTTCATGGCATCCTCACATCTGTAATGCTATACCTCTTACATCTCTCATTGTCGGATATTTAGCACCCTCATCTGACAATAATACTATCTTTATGCCGAACATGTCAAATCCTCTGTGTATTGCATCATTTGCATCATAATATGTCAATGTTCCTGTAGATATAGCTCCGCTTGCTGACATATCCGAATAACCATATAAAGTATTGTTTGCATATTGTGGAGACGCCACAGAAGGTCTTGCAAGACCTTTTGGTGGCCCGAATGTGTATTCTTTATAATCTTCTAAATTATTAGGAGAACTATAAATATATCCACCATCATTAAGATATGACAGTTCAGTCCATACTTTAGCATCAAGATTGCTAGCATCTGAAACAGAATTGAAAAATTTAGCATATACTTTGATATCAGTGCCTTTAGGTCTATATCCAGTCACATACACGACTAAATCTTCTGCAACCGCATCTAAAATAACCGTCTTAGAAATATATTTTGATTTTGCCTTGCCAAATTTAGTCCATTCATTAGTATCATCATTATTAATGATATTTTCGATGAAATTAAACGTTCTTGCTTTAAGATTTACTACCGGGGAGACATATGGGCTATATGACACCATGTTAATCTCATAAGTAGCAGTTCCTTTAGTCCCGAACGTACCTAATCTGACTTCATTAGAATAGCTCTTGACAGTCCTCTCGAAATCTCTGTATTCACGGAGAGATTCAATATCAGGAATAGTGGGTGTTCCGTCTTTTGTGTTTGGCGTAGTCACTGTTACAGTAGTATTGCTTGTGCCGTAATATTCTGTTGCAATATATGATCCTGTAGGTTCTATCATCTTAAATTTAGGAACAAAACCATGATATTTAATATCATCTATCGTTTTTATAGTCGCATTAGCAACCCTGTAGGTTTCAGTGATGAAAGTTATATCAGCAGGATCTGGAGTCCTATAGATTCTGATATTTCTATAATCCTGAGTCGTTGAACTGTTTGTACCATTGGTGAATCTGCCGTTAGAATTTTCTAAGAAGAGGATACCTGCGACTTCATCTACAGATTTTACGTATGCTAGAGGATATATTGCATTATTTGTAGTTAATATAGAAGTTAGATTTGTAGAATTAGCAGCATATACGATATCGCCAACTTGTATCGGAACTCCAGAAGTTTTTCTAAAAATACCTCCTGTTGCTCCTGCTAAATCTAAAGAGAAAAATTCATCTGTGGCATTTCGCATGACCAATTTACCGTTAGATGTCGTAAATCTTGCTCTATAGAGATTGAATTTAATATCTTGTGTTAGGGTCGGAACCCATGAGCTTCCGTTTGAAGATACGTAAAGGACACCCGGATATGGCTGTGACGTTACGGCTTTCTGTGTCAATTTATCAGTGCCGCCAACTTCAGATACCCACAGCTCATAATCAGGACTGTTTCCGTCAGGATATACATAAAACGCATATTCTTTATCTGCTGACAACATCACTGGCGGCGTAAATTCAAATAGAGTTTCTGCGGAAGAATCTTCGCTGATGTTTATGTCAGCAGGAATTAAAAAAGCAACTCCTACTGCTTTTTTAGGATCCGGCACACCATTAGTAGTTTCTGCTATAACACATGTTGCAGCGTAAGTAGCGCTTTTCTTTCTAAAGAATACACCTATTTTTGTTAGGTATATTCCCGGCAGTCCTGCTGATGCAGTTCCTGATACAGTAAAAGTCTGTGCTATTGGATTACCAGATAAATTCATTATAGTGCTTTCTTATTTTCCCAAAACGTTTAAAAATAATAGTTGTGTTTTTATATTGCATGAACCGGAATAATTATATAAATCTATCGCCTTTATAATCAAATCCGCTTACACACGAAGATACACCAATAGCAGGATTAGTAGAATTGTCAGCAGTTTTATTATGCACAACATAGCCCTCAACGTTATATATATGATCTCCATCTAACAACAGATTATAGATGACATAATCTTCTGGCATTATTTTGTGATCGATATGTTCTACTGTCTCATATGTTCCGTCTGATTTAAGAATCTCTGATCCGATATCAATCTTGACTAATTTGCCGATGAATTCACCTTCAACAGCCCAGCTATCAGGATCGAACGCACCCCAACCTTCTGAAGTCATTATAGGATGTTCTTCTGAAACGAAAGCCCAGTTACCATTGAAAGAATACATCAATCTATTTCCGAGAACAGGAGCTTCTATTCCTATGACCGTATTGATTCCATCAGTTCCATCAGAAACAAGATCGCCAATCTGAATCTCGCATATCTTCTTAAGGCTACCGTCTGCCATCGTAACTAGAGCATTAGGATCAAAACAACACCCGCCAGTACCCGTACCGCCGCCAGTACTCTGAGGTGGAGGCGGAGGCGGATCGGTGACAGACCATACTAATGGAGGTAAAGTGTTTGTAGTAGTAGTTGGCGTAAATGAGGGTTCTTCTACTTCAAATTTAACATTTTGTTTTGTGACCGAAAGCCCAGACGCTATGTATCTTCCTTCTGCGCTCGTCAATATCGCATCTACAGCTGTGATATCTTGTGTATCGATGAGGGTGAATACTCTTTCACCTGATCTGAAAGTATCTGCAGGAAGATAAAATATTCCTGCAACTAAACCTACATTATTGGTTTTCAATTCATCGCCATTTGCTCCATTTTTTTTCACTGCAGTGCTAGGATCTACACCTGGTGTAGATATAAAATCTAAGTTCATTCTTGCAGGAGAACAGTATGATGCAACTGATATCTTATCAAAAAACGGATACACCGTAGTGTTAGGTTTCAATCCTGTCGCTACGAATCCAATCGGTCTAGATACCATATATGGAAGCGTAGTGACATCTCTGACAACATCACCTAAATCTTGTGTCTTGGTCGTACTAGTCACTTTGATATCTGTTATTGTCTGTGTCGTGTCTGAAGTATATGTAGTCTTATTACCTGTCTTTTTCGATGAAGGATTGCCTTGTATCGTATCGACATCTTTAAATGCACCTGCTGCTGCTGCATCCTCAAAGCCTTGTGCCAGATCGATCTCGATGGTCTGTGTTGCTTTTCTTACATCTTGATTTGAATTATCAAATTCTGGATATAGTTTTACAGCACCTTTAAAGCTATAAAATGATTCTGCACAATTCCTATATTTTGTAGCAAATTCATTTCCACCTATGTTTTCATGACTGTAATTTAACATCGCAAATGTGCCTTTTACCGTGATTCCGGTAGAAGAAGCAGAATCGATATCGAATCTTATGAATGCTTCATTAAAGTTTGGCCTGGCAATAGATAACCCAGAACTGATACCCATATTGAATTCAGGATCGTTTGTCTTTGCGATAGTGTCATCATTGAAAGGATCTGCAAATATCCCTTGTTTAAAACGCTCAAATCCTTCATCATTTTTCAGTGACAGGGTTTTTGAATCTAAAGCTAACATATTCAAGACAGTATAATATTCTAGGCTCTTGATCCTATCTTCAAGAGCGCTTATTTCTTTCATAGTATAACCTTTGACAACATTGATGCCGACTTTTACTGCCAAATCTCTTCTGTTATATGTCATGTTATTCTGCTTCTTGGAATGTTAGAGATGGGTAAGGAGGAACAAATATGTCTGCAATTTTTAATCCTGAATTATTCAGTATCGGAGGTTTAGGATTATTCGAAGGTGCTCCAGATTTTACTACAACCTGTCCTTCTTTAGTTATCAACAAAGCATCTGATCTAGGAAGATAATACTGTGCATTGAACGTGAAGCTAGAATCAGGTTCTAACGCAAATTTAGCAGCTGCTGAAGTATAGTATACAGATTGATTATTTGCAGGATTTATTGTAACATTTGTCAGCGTATCAAGTGTCTGGCCGAATGAATTTGCTGTGTTGGCCATGACTGGTCTAAAGTCGATATAATTTCTTAAGTCATAGAAATTATCATCTGCAGATCTGTATAATGGGATCTCGGCTGTTGCTATCACGCCGGCACCCGTTGGATTATCGTCATTGACAGGATACGAATCTTTAGAGAAAAACATCGTTTTAGAAGAATCCGCATTAGGTGTAAAATGATTCAATCTGACCAATAGCCTGCTTGCGGATGTTATTTCTGGTTGATACCTAGGTAGTATCTTTAATTGGGCTAATCCGTAATATGCATCGGTTTGCCCGTTATCTAATACGAACCAGTCTTTTCTGTCTGGGTTTGTATTGGCAAATCCAGCTCCGACATATACACTTGAAATCTTATATACATCAGGAAGTCCTAGCGACCATGGGCCCTGTGACGTAGCAGGATGAGTTGAACAATTGATGGCGACATATGTATCTTTTCTGACTACTTTTTCTATAGGGCTGGCACTAGATTTGATGATAGGTATCTGTGCGACCAAAGATCCGTTAGTGCCGCTAGTGCCTGTCGTCGGATTTAAGTCCATAGCTAACTGGATGTTCATTGAACGGACAAACTCGTTGACGGTGTTGAATTGTATCGTATTTCCCGCCCCATTAAAGTTTACATACGAACCTTTCGGATGGTATTTAAACAGTTCGATAGTACCATCTGCAGCAACAACTTCATATGTCAATCCGGTTGGTGTGCCAATAGCAGTTACAATAGCGCCGCCATTGCTATCCTGTAATGTAAAACTGATAGTTGTTGCTGCTGAAACTTTATATATGTTGCCCGATGAGTATCCTGTAATGCTGCCGGTACCGCCATAAGTTCCTGTAATTCTAATACGCATCCCGATAGCTAGAACAAACGGTGTTGGATTAGTACAACTAAAAGCCCCAGCAGTGCTGCTTATAGCTACGCCAAGTATTGTTGCTCGTGTAGCTAACGTTATTGCGGGTGACACTACCATGACAGTAGCAGGAGTCCCTCCCTGTACTGTGCTCACTACTTGATGGTAACCATAGCTCGCAGTACCAGCAAGATTTAGACGTACCATCTCACCTACTTTAGGATTTTGACCATTCGTATCGCCATAATTAGTAACAAAGCTTCCCTGCGCTCCTGTTGCTGCTGTGCATGTTATAGTGCTACTATTTGCACCGAAAGTTCCCCTACTCACTGTAGTCGTAGGTGCAAATCCTGTGCTCACAGCGTATAGATTAGATATAGCGGCAGCATTAAACATTACATTGATATCTTCAGAAGGAATATCGTTGATAGAACCTACACCATAATTATATCTGTCCCCCGGTATAATGATAGAAGCTTCCGCGAGTATGTTTGATGTCCTTGTTAATGTAACAGCATCACTGGTAGTCCTGTAAATATAAGAAGTACCATTGATATTCGTATTGCTTAATAGATTCTTGATACCTCTCAATCCTGTATCAAAGATTAATTGTTTGCTTGCCTTTTCAAAAACAACTGATTTACCAGCTTCTTGATATATGTCAGCCCATACTCTGCCGGTCCCAGAATCAGAAGCGATATGTATGCTCTTGGCATCTTTCTCAAAGTTTTTATCTGCCTTCATTCTGATGTTGCTAATATAAAGCAGATATTCAGCTGAAGCAGTGCCTTTGGTGCCGCTATTAAACATGATAGCTCTTACGTTAGCATTTCCTACTAATGAACTTCCACCTACAGCTGCTGTAAGACCGCCGCCATTCTGTGAGATTGCAAATTGATTGGCACTATACAACCCGACATCTGGGACTGATCCGATATCGAACGTGCCGATGACTTCTCTGATCTTTAAATAGTGGCCAAAATTAGCTGTAACGATATTGTCGTCCACTGATTCAGAATATATTGCTCTCGGCACTTCTGTCTTTTGTGCTGTAGTATAATTGATTCTATAGCCATCAACATATGCTGTGCCAGGAGATACATTATAATAGAACGTCTGTGAATTTGCTGAATTCTCAACGCTTACCTGAAACGGACGCACGATATAATCGCCAGATTCTTCTTTAGTTCTCGTCGCTATCATATCACCGATGAGGCTGTATTGAGCATCTACTGTCGAATCGACAGGGACACCAAATCCTTTGTCATAGTCGATGATGGGTAGGAAATCTTTAGGAATATCAACTTCAGTATTAGCAGAATCATATACTACGAGAGAAGGGACTAGTTTTAATCTGTATGCTCCTGGCGCGTTCTGGTTCGAACTTCCTATAGAATTGTCGTATAAAGAATCATCTTCTGCCGGTTTTACGATATATTCTGCTGTATTAAACCCTACTCTGAGCCCTGCGACGCTAGATGAATGTTCTTTTATGACAAAATTGTCAGCGAGGGTCTTTAGAAAGAATCCTTTCTGATATATTATTCCCTCTCCCATATGCAAACCATACCCCACACCCAGAGCATTCACTGTGCTATTAGAAGAAAGAGTATAAAGGAATCCTTCTTTGTTTGAAGCAACTAGCGGACCATTCTTATCTTGGTTAGGATTATACACATCGATCTGCTCACTAGATGTGTTAAAAGTAGATACTTGCTGTCCAGCATTGTTTCCTGAATTCAGATAGATCACATATGCTCTGTTCGTGTCTGCAGATCCTTGATTGACGACAGATTCTGCTCCGACATAGGCGTCAAAGATAGCAGCCCTCAACCCTGTCGTATTTGAGACGAGAAGGTAAGAATTGGTGAGATGTGATTGTACGTTCGCTACATCAGTATTATTCTTAATCACTAGGCTGAAATCCAAGGTTGTAGCAGATTTGTCTTTAAATTTCACTTGGGGCATCTTCGGATATTCTGTAAAATTACAACCTTCTACTTTACTGCCGTCTTTATAGATGCTTGAGCCAAATCTAGAGATCTGCTTCTGCATCATCGTCTGGAGCTGAGTTAGCTCTCTTGCTTGTACAGCAGTTGCCGGACGAAACAGCATCCTATAATACTGCTTATCCTCATCGTAATCATCATAAAATGGGGCAACATTGAAATCAGTCTTTAACTCAGCCATCATATTTCCTTAAAAATTAAAATATAGTTTTACTTGTTCTTTAGTGATGCTAGCTCTATCGATGGGTTGGATATTCTTATAATAGAATATCTCACCTGAATATGGCACCAACTCAGGATTATTTATAATAGTAATCGTACAAGTTTTACCCGTATCACCCGATATTATAGTCTCATATGATCTGAAAGTACCTTCAGAATTTAATACATACATCGAAGTAGTGTTCATAAATGCCACAGTGGCAGAAGCTTTGCTGAGCAATCCTCTTACGGTATCTCCTGCATTAAATATGTCTGTCGTATTAAACAGTTCAAAATTCAACATGTAGTCAAATTTAGAACCAGAAAACAACGTAGAATTTGAAGATGCTCTAGGATTAAATAACAGACCGATCTGACGATAGGTTGCCCAGCTAGGAAATTCGTCTGTGGGTTTAGTTTCGACAGATATGCCCATTATATCTGTCCCTAATTCAGAAATCACATCAGAACCATGTCCGCCAGGAGGAGATATTATAGAATATGCCGCACCGTCTGATCCAAATTCTGTGTTAGCAGATATAGTGACCGTAGCATAAGAATAATTCCTGCCCGTATTGAGCATATTTATCGATTGTAATTTACCGGTATCTGAATCTATCAGGGAATACGCTGTAGCACCCGTCCCATCACCCGTGATAAGTACCTTGGGATTGATCCTGTATAATGATGTGCTATCTAAACCATTGATGTCTGAAGAAGTCGTAACAAACTTACCTGATGTATTGACTACATAATTGTCAATGACGGCCAATGCAGGTGAACCTGTTCCTGAATATACATAGAACGATGATCCGGCATACGCTCTGTTGATTATAGAAGCACCAGAATTTGCTACCTTAAAGTTCCTTGTATCAATGACGACATCTACGCTACCATTTGCGCTAATATAGTTTTTACCTGTATTTGTCAATACTGTGTTGTGTATGGCACCTTTTATAGCTTGCCTAGCAACTGCGCTACTAGGAACGACAGGAAAATAAGTAGCAGTACTAAATTTATTGACAGATGCTCCTGGTATAGCAAATAGAAATTTCCAGATGTATCCGTCAGCTAAAGTAAATGTTCCTGACGTTTGTGTGGTATTGGGCTCTACTGTAGACGTAGCTCCATAATTATTGAATATACATTTATATACCCTATTTAAGCTATTAACTACATAAAAATTCTTTTGATATAGATCAGGATCTAGGTGCGAATAATAATCATATACAGTACCTGTTGTCCATGTTATTTTTTTAGCGATATATCCGATATCATTTTCAGATACCTTTTTGCCGAATAACATGTTAGAATACACGTCATAGAATGATTCTTTTATAGAAGTATTTGTAGCCGGAGGATTAGTATCGTCATCCCATTCAAAAAACTTACCAAAGGTGATATAATAATTTGAGCCAGAACTAGCAATCGTCGAGGTTCCTGTCGCTGTGACACCCTGAAGTGAATGTCCAGATTCTGTGAACCCGTTAGTTAGTGTTATCCTATCTCCGGTAGGAGTTATGGCTAAAGCAATCTTTGTTGTATTAGCATGCTGGACATAATAAGTAGTCCCGCTTGTTAATGGTGATATTGCTGTATTTCCCGTGCTAGTACCATATATGATAGCATCACCGACTTCAAAAACTGGCGTATTGAATTCAGCTGAAACGAATGCTACACTGATCGTGCTATTGGCATCTGTAGTCAATCCGGTGCTGACGCCATTAGTCACTGCAGAATTAGCATTAAAGCTCTGAGATAAGGGAGCAGAAAACGTGATATCAGGTGTTGCTTGATAAAATGTTCCGCCATATATGACAGATGCAGATGATATCTTTCCAGAACTGTTTGCTGCACTAGCTGCGACTGCTGTGCCAAATTCAAATGAGACAGTCGCATTAGCAGTATACCCAGTCCCGGCGCCAGTCACATCAATGGCTGTGACTACTGACCCGTCACCCACAAGATCCTGCCTCACCTCTTCGATGAATTTATTTTTGATGTTCCTGTTGAATATTCCAGCCATATTTACATTACTCGCCTGATGAGATTATAACGCCGCTGGCATTATAAGTTGTTGTTGCTTCAACCAATATGTTCTGCTCAAATTTATTTGTATCTATTATCAAAGGTTTACCAAACATCTTATTTCCTACAGGATGCGTCAATTTCTTAATTATATCAATGTATTTATCTAAAGATTTTTCTACTTGGATCTCATATGAAAATTCCTGATAGTAATCACTATCAGTTATATATTTATCGGCATTTAAGAACCCGCCGCTGTCTAACCATCCACCTTCTTCTTTAGCAACGCCATCAACTATCATAGAAAGCACTGCGGTGATGCCGTTATTAGATTGATTGATGAAAAGCAATTCTTCGTTAGGAGTATTGAAAGTATACCCCGAGGATAGCAGCACGACTTCTTGAATGACACCATTACCAGCAGCAAGATTTCCGACTATGACAGCGTTATCACCCCACAGAGTGCCATCCTCATCTACTATATTATAGCCCCATATTCTTTTTTCAAATACGGTAGGTTGGACTGATCCGTTGTATTCGTGATTGCCTGACGTGACACCTGACAATGATTTTATAGTTCCTATCTCCAACGTAGTATCAGCAAGGCAGTTATTTAGGACAGAATCGATAGTTCCAACATTGAGATTCGCGCTGAATTGTGTGTTTGCTTGAAAATAATGTCCGTTTGCCTCTACACCAGATCTAGTGGCAGGAGTGATCGTTATCCTTGATCCACCCACGGTTGTTGAAAGCGCGATGACTGTGTTGTTGGAGTGTTGTACGTAATATAAAGTATTGTTAGCAAGACCTGTTATTGCTGTATTTCCTGCAAGAGCTCTGTATACTACACCTCTGCCGTATTGGAACGTGTTGGCATTAGTGACTGTTATTGTGCTGTTTGCATCTAATGTGATACCTATGGTTGTATTGCCGACAGCTGTTATACCCTGTAGAGCATGTCCGGTCTCAGTAAATCCTTTAGTGAGGGTGATTCTGGGACCTCCACTTGTCTCAGATAAAGCAATCTTGGTTGTATTGGCATGTTGTACGAAGTATGTGCTTCCGGATTCCAATCCATCTATTGCTGTATTTCCGGCATCTATACGATATATGATCTGATCGCCGACACTGAATGCCGCAGTGCCACCTGAAACAGTAATAATAGCTACATTAATCGTGCTATTTGCATCTGTTGTTAATCCTGTGCTTGCACCATTCGTGACAGCAGTGTTGGCATTGAAGCTTGTGTTTGCAGGCACGCCGAATGTGATCGTAGGAGCTGATTCATATGCGGATCCTCTATAAGTAATACTGCCACCTGATATCTTTCCCACACTGTTTGCTGTGCCAGTTGCAACTGCACCCCCACTTCCAAAGGTGATTGTGGCATTAGCAATATACCCTGATCCGTTGCTCGTGAGATTGATCTGGGTCACACCCGATCCAGCACCTGCGATGCTTGCTCCGCCTGTGACAGCGGTGTTGGCATTAAACTGTGTATTGGCAGGAGCAATGATAGTGTTTGCTTCTGGATCGATCAGATTGGTATTGTATGTAAATGTTGATGTATTGGCTAAAGAACCTACTTTAAACCCTGCTCCGGTTCCTAGAGAATTAAACTTATTGACCACAGTGACTGGCGAATCTATAGCATATCCGTAACCGCCATCGAT
>Ga0209353_10001337_pt1 | contig 14018 bp, 28 predicted proteins | sample LauGreSpBDMM15SD_2_FD_187561 | JGI IMG/M metagenome (GOLD analysis project Ga0209353, IMG submission 187561) | Freshwater lake microbial communities from Lake Michigan, USA - Sp13.BD.MM15.SD (SPAdes) (version 2) | ecosystem: Environmental > Aquatic > Freshwater > Lake | place: Lake Michigan...
TCTTGCATGGCTTGGCGTGAGGTATGCGTGGTGTGCATATCCGACCCGGCTAGTCGGAAATAGCCCTTATGCAAGAATCGTGCCACGCATAGGACCGGATCGGACCTATTGGCTTGGCGGCATGCAAGAATCGTGCCAGTCTGAGGTATGCAAGAATCGTGCCACGAAAACCACCCCATCACATAAACCCATAAAGATATCTTTATATAAGCATCCCCTACCCTATCAGGCAGCCACATTACAAATTTGTAATAAAATACCCTCTTCCCATCCCTTGCGCCTTGTGGTCTAGTGTGTCTATCGCAACGCAAGGAAGCCCGCACCATGTATCATTTCACCCCTAAAAGCCGCAACTCAAAAACCGGCCCCATACCTACTACTGTCACAAGCGCTGTTACGTGTCCTACCGCCTGCCCTCTTAAAGCCGCCGGTTGCTACGCCGCGCACGGCCACGTTGCCATGCATTGGCGCGCTGTCACTTCCGGAAAGCGCGGCGGAACCCTGCAAGCCCTTTGTGACAATATCGCGGCCCTGCCAGATGGCACGCTATGGCGCCACAATGTTGCGGGCGATTTACCGGGCGAGGGTGACGCTATCGATAAGGCGAGCATGTTGGCGCTAATCGAAGCTAATACCGGTAAACGTGGCTTTACGTATACGCACAAGCCACCCCGTGTTGGCGCTAATGCTGATCTAATCCGGTTTGCCAATGCCAAAGGCTTTACCGTTAATCTAAGCGCTAATACGCTAGCCCACGCCGATACACTCGCGGCGCTTAATATTGGCCCCGTCGTCGTCGTACAGGACGCCGTCGAAGGTACGCGCGCCGATACTGTAACGCCGGGCGGTCGCAAGGTAGCTACGTGCCCGGCCACGTATCGCGACGACGTGACGTGTGCCACGTGCGGCCTCTGCGCCGTGCGCGATCGCAAGGTTATTGTTGGCTTTCCCGCCCATGGCGCTGCCAAGCGCGCCGCTGCCACCATTGCATCACAAGCTTGAAAGGAACCCGCCCCGTGAAGGATTACACCTATGGGCGCGAGATATACGCGCCGCGCTTCACCCCGAAAGATAGAAAGGAACCCTGCACCATGCTAACCATGACACAATGCTGCGAAGCTATCCTACAATCCGCCCACGAAAAAGCCCTTGCCTACGCCGTAGGCTATGCCCGCCATGGGCTGACATGCGAAGGCCCCGAAGCCCGCGTTCAAGCCCTGTATATCCTCGGCAATATCACACACTGGCGCGGCCCCATGGCAAAGCAAGTGCGTGCATCCCTGAAATCATTAGCAAAAGGAAACTAACCATGTCAATCGATGACATTATCGCCACCCTTGCCACCGATTTTGGCAAGCCCGGCCTCTCCACCAAACGCGCAATCGGCGCCGACGAAGTGCGCGAGGCGTTTGCCGCCCTGCCACAGGCCAAAAAACGCATCCGTGTATACAGCGAGCAGGGCTTCGTTCCGGGCCGATACCGGTACAAATGCCTAATCCAATACGTGGAGGCCCATCTTGTAGATGGCGAATGGCAATGGTCCAGCGGTTGGACCGGGGCGCAGCGCAGTCGCGGTATCGGCACACGTGTCGTTGTGCAGTAAGGGAAAATACCATGGCCGACAACACGCAAGCCCGCGCTGTCACCCTGAAAGCGCGCGGAGACTACCGCACCCCATACGTCCGGGCGGGCTGGGAAAGCGCACGCAAGGGCGAGGCTTTTGATTATGCCCTAATTGACAGCGCAGTAAATCAATGGGCAGCAAGTGCCTATGAAACGGGGCGCCAGATAGTGCTTGCCCTACGCATAGCAGGCGAGGCCGTGCCAGCATGGCGCGTGAAATCCGTCACCCCCGCCATCGCCGAGGCCATGCGAACCGCTGCGCTCATTAACAAAGCGCACATAATCCACGGAACCGGCCCGATCATTGTGCTGCCCAAAGCAGCCTGACCCTTAACAAAAAGGAAAGCATCACATGTCTAAATCCGCCCCGTATCGCGTTAAATATCTATATAAAGGCCGCGACCTTGACGCCATCCAGATATGGCAGGAAGGCGCCCTACGCTTGGATACGTCCTGCCATGAGACGCCCGAACGCGACCGCCTAGAAGCAGTGTTGCGCGGCGCCCGCGAATATGACAATGTCGACCCCTATCGCGGCCAGTCGTGGAGCGAAGCCGGTATCGTCGCCTATTATAAGGAAAATTATACATGAGAGTGCTTATCGCCTGCGAATACAGCGGCGCCGTGCGCGATGCCTTCCTTGCGCGCGGTCACGAGGCCATGTCCTGTGACCTGTTGCCCACCGACAAGCCCGGCCCCCACTATCAAGGCCCCGTTCAGGATATCCTGAATGAGGGGTGGGATTTGCTGATAGCGCACCCGCCATGCACCCATTTGGCCGTGAGCGGGGCGCGATGGTTCAAAGACAAACAAGCCCAGCAGGCTGAGGCGCTGGCCTTTGTCCGCTTGCTGCTAGATGCACCCATCGCCCGCATCGCGCTGGAAAACCCGGTTTCGATCATATCTAGCCGGATCAGGAAGCCCGACCAAGTCATACAGCCTTGGCAGTTTGGGCATGGCGAAACCAAAGCCACCTGCCTTTGGCTGAAGAACCTGCCCAAGCTGGTGCCCACCGATATTGTCGAAGGGCGGGAGGCGCGCATTCACAAGATGCCACCCTCGCCTGACCGCTGGAAACTACGAAGCGCAACCTATCAAGGTATCGCCAATGCCATGGCCGAACAATGGGGACGCCTAGAAAATCCCGTAACAAATGTAAAGGAATCCTGAACATGTCAGAACAGAAGCTTTACAAAGTGCAAATAGAACGCACCGTGTCCAAGCTTTATACGGTGGGCATTGAAGTCTGGGCTTCAAGCGAGGAGGCAGCGCAGGACGTAGCCCATGACCGGGCCACTAATAAATATATCAAGGGCTGGTACTATGTGCCGGGCTGCGAGGCTGACGAGGTCCAATATGATTACTACGTCGATCCGCCAGAAGCTTAACCAAAAGCAATCGATAGGCGCACCAATGCGCTTGCACATGGCGATGGCCTGCGCTATATAGTCTTTACCACAAGGTGTGGCAGCAATGCTTCGCGGGGACCCCGTCTGGCAGCTTTGGCTTCCGGCGGGGTTTCTTTTTGCCTAGCATGATCCTTAACCAAACGCAACAAGCTAGCGCCGGGGCCGGGGTGAACGCCCGGTGAGCAGGCCAGCCCTGCCCTCACCACCTAACCCGTTGAAAACAAACGAAAACCTAGCCGGGGTGAGAAGGTGAGCGCCTGTTCTCTAAACTTCTATTATATATACTTACCTTCTAAAAAGTAGAAGAAGGTCCCTCACCTTCCTCACTTCCTCACCTTTGCGCGTAAGCCGTTGATAACATTAGATTGTCTGGTGAGAATCCCTTTTTTGATTGTCACTAGTTAACGATTGTAATCAGGGTGGAACGGTGGAAGGGAACCCCTATTTTAAAACAGATCGGCTGGAAATACAAGTCCCCGTGTACGCTCGCGCGCTCGGCCTGAACTTAAGAGATCACTTTAAGTGCGCCCCGGTAACAAATAAAAATGCACACATTACCAATTTGTAATTTGCAATTCCCTTGCACCCCGTCTACAAGGGTTTTGCCGCGCTACTGCGGCGCCAACAAGGAGACCTACCATGCTTCATCAACATTACAGTAAGGCCCATGAGATCGCCATGCTAGTCACTCTCGTGTCCGTCAACGTCATCATGTGGGTGCTGCTGATCAGCAGCCTAGTCGCTTGGTTCGGCGCCGATCCCGCGATCTGAAGGAGGCGTAGCCATGTCCCACATTACAATCGAAGTCGGGGAGTTCAAAGTGACCCTACCCTTCGACACCCTCGTGCGTCTAGCCAAAAAGCAAATCGAAAAGCAGGTGGTCGCGTCCGTTACTTACAAAGGGCCGCTCGATTTCTTGATGCAAAAGACAGAGGACCTTGACCCAGCGTTGTTTGGGCTGGAAGCAGTGCGTATCGTTAACTGTTTCAGGAATAATGACATCATTTATCTTGGCGACTTAGTGCAGAAGACTGATCGCGAACTCTTGGCAATGGGGAACTTTGGGCGCAAATCCCTACGCGCAACCGTCCAGATGCTGGCATTTTTGGGCTTGAGTCTTGGCATGACGGTGCCGGACTGGTCTCTCGCCAAAGAGGAGCTGGCTGCGTCGACCGCTGTTGCCGATACGCGTCCAGTCCAGTATTACAATGGTGGCTACGATCCCGGCAACATCAAGCCATATCAACCGCGCCGCCGCATGGAGCATACATCATGAGTAAGCGCCCGTTCCTGTGGCTGCCGCGCATCTCAAGGGGTGCGCTCGGCTGGACCTACCTACGCTGGGGCCACAAGCTCTGGAGGATTTGGTGATGGGCATACCCGTATCTGTATCAAAAGCCTATCCGATCCTGACCCAGCGCAATCGCATCCTCGACCTGCTGGAAGGACTCTGCCTAGACCATAAGGAACTGGGTCGGTCAGGAAGCTACTTGACTTACCGCCTGGCGCTTGCCAAACACGCGGCGGAAGCCAAGGGCATTTTGAATGTGCTGGCTGCCTGTGAAACGTACCGATATAGGGAGGACATTGTCTAATGGACACGACGCACGGCGAACCCGAGTGGGTCAACTGGTCAGAGAAGCAGTGGGAAATTGAGGAGGCCATGCAAGATGCAGCCACTGTCGGCGCCATGATCAACGATGAATTATATCGGCTGTCAGAGGCGCTGCCCCAATCCAGCGAGGAGTGGGCCAAGCACCACGATCTGAACGGTAAGCTGGAGTTGGCGCATCATGAACTGCTGAAGCTGTACGAACACTTCAGATTCTTGGGCGTCATCAAGTGAAGGTCTATCGGGACTTCCAGATGCAACGGTGTCCCGATACCAATCTGGTTCAGGTGTGCGCCCCCTCCAAGGCGGTCGTGCATCTGGCCAAGAACATTCGAGCAGCCCACCAGTGGATATGGCGGGCCACCAAACCCAAACCCAAAGGAACATCCCATGAATGATATTGGATTGCTGCAACGCGAATATGACAAGGTGCATGGAGGGGTTTATGCAGAATGAGACTGATCCACTGGATGATTCTGGCGGGGGCGATGCTTCTCCTCTAGAAAAGCTGACCCGCGCCCAGGTATTTGCCCGTGATCCCGAGGACCTAACTCAGGCTCACCTAGAATATGCTATCACGGAGATCAGCAAGATCAACGAACGCAATCGCAAGGCCCGTGCCGACGATGCTGCTATTGCTGAAGCTGCTACCAAAATGAAGAAGGCGAACGTTGCTTCGCGCAAGAAGAAAGCAACTCCCGTCATGGCCCCTAACATACTGGACACCAAGCTATGAAACTGACCAACAAACTGCGCCTGCCGGCACTGATAGTAGCAGCCGTAGGCAATGATACCTACACGAAAGGCGACGCCGACTTCTCAGTGACCGAGTTGTTGACGCCACCTCAGTTACGGCGGCTTCGCATCGACCACTTCGAAGAGATCGAGGAAGATGTGGCTGACCGTATCTGGTCCCTGCTTGGCAGTTCGACCCATCATGTGATCGAACAGGCAGGCTTGCAAAGCCTATCCTCGCTCAATGAAGTCACGGTGATGGCAGACTATGATGGCTACAAGATCAAAGGCCAAGCTGATCACGTTGCCCTTGACGAAGGCACCCTCTATGACTTCAAGGTTACGTCAGTCTGGAAGGTGCGCGATAACATACCCGCCCCTGAGTGGATCGAACAGACCAACATGTATAGGCGTCTGCTTGAGCGGGAAGTAGGTCTTGTCATCGACACGGTTGCAGTCATTGCTATCCTGCGCGACTGGTCTAAGAACGAAGCCTCCCGCACCTCGGGCTACCCGCAAGCACAGGTGGTGCGCTTAAAAATACCACTGTGGACTGACGAACAGACCGATGCCTTCGTGCGGGAACGGATTGCTTTGCACACAGCTTCCGAACCCAAGCCCTGCACCGATGCTGACCGCTGGGTCAAACCATCCAAGTATGCAGTCATGAAACGAGGGAATGTAAGGGCTGTTCGCCTGTTCGATACGTCACATGAAGCAGACGAACTTGCATCCACCTCGGCTGCATTGTATGTAGAGTATCGGCCCGGCGAGGCAATCCGCTGCCAGAACTGGTGTCCGGTATCCCGCTTTTGTCCCCAGTGGGCAGCCGATCCACGCAATACACAACCAACACCCTCAATCACGGAGACCCTTTTCGATGCCAAAGTTTAACGACGCCACCATGCCTCCGCGCATCCTGCTTTGTGGTGAAGCTGCGACCGGCAAGACCGGCGCCCTCGCCCAACTCGCCAACGCAGGCTACCGGATCATGATCCACGACTTCGATCAGAACACTCGAGTCATTGGCTCTTATCTGCGCGACAACGCAGCCGATGTCTTCGTCAGCACCTATGCTACCGCTAAGATTACCGGCACTAACCTCTTTGCTGGGGGCGGCAACGCCAGCAAGCAGGCTCTCACTGAAATGCGACGCTTCTGTTCCATGTTAGAACACTGGAAGATAGCAGGTGGCGAAGACCTTGGGCCCTGTACGTCATGGACTTCGAAGGATGTCGTCGTCATTGACAGCGGCACCTTCCTCGGCGAACTGCTTTTGCTTGCCGCCCTTGAAGACCCTGAAGCCAAGCGTGATGGACGTTCCCTCTACAACGTGGCTGGCAAATACTACGGTGCCATTCTCGATCACCTGACCGGCAACAAGATGGGCGCGTCTGTCATTGTGCTGACGCACATCATGCAAACCGGCGACACTGACGATCAAGGCAAGATCATTGGCAAGGCCCGTGACATACCAGTCGGGGTCGGTGTCAAGTTCTCTAAGAAGATGCAGACTTACTTCAGTGACATCTGGCATCTTGAAGTAGACCGTACTGGCAATCGCACCTTCAAGACTGGGGCGACCGACAAAGCTTCGCTTCGGACCTCCGCACCCACCATCATCAAGGCAGCCGAGCCCTACGACTTGGCTTCCATGATGGACCGCCTTACGAAAGGAACCTGACTCATGCCTATGAAAATGGTCTACGGTTTTGAAAATTACAATCCCTTCACGCAAATCACTGAGGTTGATAACTTCAGGAAGGATTTGAAAATAGCTTTCAAAGCCTTCATAAAAGAGGGTAGCTGGTCAATCATTAGTGGCAACCTAACATGGTTTCATAACTGCATAGTTGCATCTGAAAACAACTCAGCAGTATGGGGCGATGAGCTTCCCATTAGAATTACTATGACCCCAGCAGACTTTCTTGAAGGCATGGCTGATGGACTTGAATCTACAGATTCATGCGGATTCAAAAGCTTCGAAGCGGAAATGATAGAACTTGAAGGCTACCTCGCCAAGTGGAAGCGGACGATTGCCAAGTGCGAAAGCCTCATGGAAAAGAAGCGCGAAGAAGTCCGCAAAGAAATGGAAGCCGAGTCCAAATAATTTCCGGGCATGACTTGACAGGGCGGGAGCCCGGATGTATATCCCGCCTTGTCCTTTGTGACACAACCCTTATGGAGAACACAGCCAATGGCTGACCTTTTCGACACCGTGATTTCTGACTCCTCTGCTGATCGTCCGGCTTTCCGGCAGGCACCAGTTGGTGACTATCTCGCCATGGTTACTGGCGCGAAGATCGTCAAAGCAAACAGTGGGACGCAGGGTATTGAACTTGAGTTCACGATGCGTGAACCCATGCACACCGAAGACATGACCGGCGTTGATCTTGCCAAGTGCCGCCTGCGCGATACGCAATGGCTCACTGAGAAGACACTGCCCTATGTTCAGGAACGCCTGGCGCGCATCAGCCCTGAAACTGTCGGCAATACCATCCGCGACAGCATGGATATTCTTCCGGGTAACGAAGTCATCGTGTCCATTTCGCACGAGACTGCCAATCGGGACGGCACCCCGCTGAACACTCCGCGCCTGAAGGTGGAGCGTTACTATTCCCTCGGTTGGTATGGGTCCAATAAGAAGGTGGCCTGACCTACCGCTTCCTCCGTTGTTTAGTGAGTACAAGGAAGGGGGAGTGGGCATAGGTCTGCTCCCCTTCCTTTTTTATGAAATCTTTGGCGCCGCAATTTGGGGTTTTAATTTTTGTAAAGACAATCGCGTGAACGGCGCACCAGAAAAAGGAGAAAAGAAGTGACCGAAGAAGAACTACGCAAGGCCTATTTTGAATGGCGCCGCAATGCTTCGCAAAACTTTCACCCAAGCGCCGACATGCAGAACGCTCCTAAGCCTTCGCTTGAGGCGCGCCTAGACTGGCTAGAGGCTGACGCATCGGCGCAGCGCACGGCTATCTTGAAGCTGGAGAAGATATCAACGCTACTTTTCAAATCTGTATGCGCGCTTGGGGTAATGTGCGCTGCGCTGGCAGTGGCGGTGCTGACATGACCATCACTACGGAAGAAGCGGAACGGCTGGCGGTGACGCTGGATGCAACATTTAGCTATAAAGACCCGTTTACGGGCTTCGTTACCTATAGCGACCCATGCGGCGGACGCATTATTAATGACAAGTTCTCCGGCAACTCCGCCGCCGCCTTCCGATCCCTAGCCGCCGAGCGTGATGCGCTGCGGGCGCGCGTGGCGGAGTTGGAGGGAGTGTTGAGACCAATAGCGTGTGACTGCGTAGATGTTGAGGAAGATTGTTACAACGATGTCGAACCGGGCGACGACTGCGTATGTTTCAAAGCCCGCGCCGCCCTAGGAGAAACACAATGACCATCACCACGGAAGAAGCGGCAATAGCGGAGCTACATTCCATGCTGGAAGATGTGGCGCATGATGTGCTGCGCGAAGGCTATCTTGAGAAGAAAACCATATCGGCAGAGATGATACGCTTTGCTAAGCGCATGGTGAAGAAGGTGAAAAACAATGACTGAAATCTCAACAATCATCCGTGCGCGCCTTGATGAAGGCCGGGCTATCGCTGATGAAGATGTGCGCGCACTGTTGAATGAGAACGAGAAGCTACGGAACGACGCACTGGAAGAGGTGGTTGTTTTGCTAGAGGATATAGCAGTTAAAACAATCGAAGGTGAGTATGAGGCGCGTATCCCCCGCTGCGTTGTTACATTATCTGATTGCCTAGCGAAAATCCGCGCGCTGAAAGGTGAAAAACAATGACTGTAATCTCAACAATCATCCGCGCCCGCCTTTATCTAGTCCGTGATCTAGCAATCTACTGGCCGATCATTCTGCTTGGTTATCTAATCTACATCCAGCCACTACCGTCGCTTGCTTCAGGCATCCCGCCTAGTCCAGTCGAAGCTCCGGCTCCTGATACTAACAACCGGCCTAGGCACCTAACTTGCCTAACCGAAGCCATTTACCGGGAGGCACGCGGCCAATCACCAGCGGGCCAGTTAGCCGTCGGCCAAGTAGTCTTGAACCGGGCCAATGATCAGCGCTTCCCGGCAGATGTCTGTGCGGTTATCTACCAGCGCGATGCTAGGCGCTGTCAGTTTTCTTGGGTCTGCTACCCGCGCCTGCCGCCACCCAACCCGACAGAATATGCAAGTGCCGCCCGTGCTGCCGAGCAAGTGTTTTCTAACTTGCCAGACCTAACGCGGGGAGCCCTTTACTTTCACAACACTTCTATAGTAGAGTGGCATCACTTGCGGCAGACTGCCCGCATCGACAACCATATCTTCTACAGGGAACGCTAACATGCAAAACCTTACAATCTCTATCACTGACCCCGACCTGGCAGACCAGCTCATGATCGGCATGCTCCGCAACACAGGCGACACTGCCATCTGTTGCATCCGACAGTCCTATGAGAGCCTTACTTCAGGTGGCAACGTCCACAACTGGACGGACATAGGTGACAACCTAAAAATCCTAGGCGCCGTCAACGAACTCCTCGAATACTATGGCGGCGATACTCTTGACCTCGCCACCCACGAAACAGATAAGCCCATCTGATGTGCCGCAATACAGTACCCCCGGTGTGGGCTTCGCCCCCTCCCCCACCTAAAGACCCCAAACAACTGGAGCTTCCCCTTGAAGATCGCACTCGTAGTTGATTGGCCCTCGGTCGATGCTGCCAACGGTGGCCCGCTTTCTGAGTGGGAATGGAAGGTAACGCAGGAACTGTTGCAAGCGGCGGGCCTTCACCCTACCAGCATCCACACCGCACACAGGGCCTACACTGCCAAGTGGCCCACGCTGTTTGTTGGTGGCAAGCCCGGCGCCCCGCTCACGCTCCTAGCCCAAGACGATTCCGCCAAGCTATGTGCTGACCTGCAAGGCTACGACACGGCCTTGACCATGGGTCCCCATGCCATGCACTGCCTGACCGGCGAGACCAAGCTCGATACCTTCCGGGGCACCCACATAGACAGCCCCTTCGTCAAGGGCTTACAGGTCGTGCCCACTTACGCGCCTACCCTCTACGCCCGCATGGCTTGGAACGAACGGCCTGTCGTAGTTTCTGCTATGCGTAAGGTGAGGACCCGCTACACCGACCGGCCCCGCACCATCCACCTACCCGAAACGGTCGCCGACCTCTATGAGTTCTCAACCCTTTACATCGGCGACGAAATAGTCTTCGACGTAGAAACCAACAAGGCTTGCCGCATCACCGAGTTCTCGGTAGCCACCTCGTCGGATCGTTGCCTTTACGTTCAGCTAGAAGACCGCACCCACCAACACGTCTGGTCCGAAGCCGACGAGCGTGACATTTGGATGTGGCTTTGGTATCTGGCCCGACGCCCTGATCTGTCGTGGGGATTCCACAATGCCACTTATGACTTGACATACCTCGATGCTTATGACATAAGACCTAAAGGCCACATCTTCGATACGATGCTTCGACATCATGCGTGGCAACCGGAATGGGAAAAGTCGCTGGGCTTTCTGGCTTCCCTTCACATACCGACCCGCGCATGGAAGCACCTTCGAACCAAGGCTAAAAAAGACTTTAACAAAGCGGGTTCCATTGACTGAAGAAGATGCCGGTATCCGGCGAATGTGGGCGAGCGTAATAATCCAAGCCCTCATTGATGCTACATCAAAGCCAACCAGACCATCAGCCAAGGCCGATAAGCGACAGGCGCAAGCGTGGCTGGCTGCTGAGTTTGGTACTACTGCCCAGAACTTAGATGAAGTTTGTCTGGCTGCTGACCTTGACCCAACCCGTGTCCGGCGCTTTGCCAAATCCTATGACGGTCCTCCCTTGACATTACATCTGCTAACCCGCATGCGAAACAACTTCCTCAACGGAGTATCCAATGAAAATACTGACGGACTTGACCCCGACTCCTGAAAATCAGGAGATCATTTACAATTCCCTCGACACAATGCAGACGATGGCCCTCAAAGAAATCTATGATGAGGGCCTTCTTCCTGATTGGGCCGCAACCACTTACCGCTACAGCGAACTGATGCTGGGTCCCATCATGACCATGATGCGGCGCGGCGTACAGATCGACACTAACCGGCGCAATTTTTTGGTAGCAGCCCTGCGCGTCCGTGCCGACAAGGTGCAAGCCACCTTCGACTATCTGTGCGAGCAACTGTGGGGTACGACCGTCAACCACAATTCCACACCCCAACTTATGGTTCTGTTCTATGAAATGCTAGCCATTCCCGAGCAAACCAAATCCAAGAAAGGAGAAGTGAAAGTTGGTACAGACCGTGAAATCCTTGAACGCATCGCCCGCGAATACCCACGCGGTGCCCTCTTCGCTAATCACATCCTCCGCATCCGCGACCTCGAAAAGCAAATCGAGTTTCTTTCCAAGAAGCTGTCGCCCAGCAACCGCTTCCATGCAGCGTTCAATATTGCAGGCACTGAAACGTTCCGACTATCGTCAAGTGAACACCCATTCCGCATCGGGAGTAACCTTCAAAATATACCGAAGGAAGCGCGCACTTGCTTCGTCGCTGATCCCGGCTACGTACTTTTCTATTCTGACCAACAAGGAGCAGAAGCGCGCATTGTTGCGTATCTATCCGGCGACGAGAACTACATCGCGGCAGTGGAGGGTGGCGACTCCCATACCATGGTGGCTTCAATGGTCTTTGGTTTCGCGCCAGACCGCGAGCTTGCTGAACGTGAATACTATCGTGGCTATTCATATCGTGACATCACGAAGCGGGGCGCTCATGGCAGTAACTACTATGGCAAACCCTTCACGCTAGCACAGCAGATGAAGGTGGAGACCGCCGTTGCCGAAGCTTTCCAGGCCCAATACTTCAAGCGGTTCCCCGGCATCAGCGACTGGCACGTGTGGGTAGCCAAGCAGCTACAAACCAAAGGCCACCTTAACACGCCGTTCGGCATCCGCCGTAACTTCTGGAACCGCCGCTGGGATGACGCCACGCTGCGCGAAGCCATTGCCTTCGTACCCCAGCACTGCGTCGGTGTCCTGATGAACTTGGGCATCTATCAGATATGGGAACGCTTTGAAGGTAAGCCCGGCGCCGACGTTCAAATACTTCTGAACCTACACGATGCTGTTCTCGGTCAGGTCCGCATTGACAAGGCCGACGAACTGCTACCCGAAGTTCTTGAATGCCTTCGCTTTCCTTTCCAAGTGACCGACATCAAAGACATCAGCCGTGAAATAGTTATTCCATTTGATGTCGAAGTCGGGTATAACTGGGGTAAGGCCAGCGACAAGAACCCTGACGGCCTGAAGAAATGGAGGCCCAATGGCAAGGTATGACTATCTGGCGGATCGCGCAGCCAACTACAAGCTGATGGCAGACATCCGCAACTGGTGGCGCAAGCGTGGTTACGTTGTAAAGGTGTGGCTCGAAAAGGCCACTGACCCTTCCAACGGCACCAACATCTGGGTGATCCGTACCAACATCGTTCAATCCGTATCAAACGCAAGGAGTGGATACAGTGTCGACTAAAAACGTAGTGCCCTTCAAGATCGTAGTCTCCAACCCAGCAGCCCCCGCGCCGCTGCCGGACCTACCGCCTGACATCTCTGAAGAACAAACCGAGATCATTCAGTCCATTGCCGAGCTTGCCAAGTTCCTGCTCGACAACAAGATGATAATCAAGAACTTCATCTGCTGTGTGGCTACGACCGACCCTGAAAACACTGACCCTTACCTCTCAGTGAACCACGTCTTCGCTACGCCTATCGAAGCTCGCGACTTTGCTCTCGGCCTGAAAGTCCTTGAAGCCACCTTCTTCAATAAGCTAAACACCGGAAGCCTATGAAACTAGGCTCGCCTGTTGTTGCACGTCACGCTGACTACATACCACAGTTCCCCCAACAAAAACGAACTAAAGCACAACAGGCGGGTATCTCCTTCGAGCGGGCAGTACATAAGCGTCTTGTTGCCCTATACCCCCGCATCGACCTATCGCCTTGGCTCTACTACAAAACGCCCAAGCGGTCTGGTGTCTGTCAGCCCGACGCACTTCTCTGGCTGACAGACACCCACATCTGCATAGTCGAAATCAAACTGACATGGATGAGCCCGGCCCGCAAGAAACTCCTGGAGTTCTATGGCCCCGTCGTCCAAGCCATCTACCCGAAAGCCACCCTGTCCTATTTGCAAGTCTACAAGAACGCAAAAACTTCTTCCCATAAGAAACCTTTTAGTATATATAAGCTTGACGAAATACCTCCTACCAAGTATAAGGAATGTCAATGGTTAGGACTCTAAAGTTCAAGCGGCTCACCGGCACCGCCATCCTCCCTACCCGAGCAACTGCCGGGGCGGCATGCTTCGATCTTTACGCTGACGAACAGCAATGGCTTGACGATATGCGAACTCGCCGCACTGTCGGCACCGGCATCGCCATCGAGCTTCCACCTGGCCACGTTGGCTTGATCTGCTCGCGCTCTGGCCTCGCCGCGAAGGAAGGCATCTTCGTAGTCAACGCGCCGGGCGTCATAGACGAAGACTACCGGGGTGAGCTTAAGGTAAGTTTGGGGCGTCTTCCTTTCACACCACAGTGGCCTAGTGAAACTATCTTTCTGATCGATTCCGGC
>Ga0209353_10001339_pt1 | contig 14001 bp, 13 predicted proteins | sample LauGreSpBDMM15SD_2_FD_187561 | JGI IMG/M metagenome (GOLD analysis project Ga0209353, IMG submission 187561) | Freshwater lake microbial communities from Lake Michigan, USA - Sp13.BD.MM15.SD (SPAdes) (version 2) | ecosystem: Environmental > Aquatic > Freshwater > Lake | place: Lake Michigan...
GCGATATATTTGAATACTTACTTGGGCGAGGCATGAGCACTATGGCTGATGAGGGGCAATATTTTACAAATCGTACTATCTGTAAGTTAGCATTCAAACTTGCGTATGATATTAAGAAGAATCTACGTAGGGCGGATGGTTCCTTATGTACATTTGCTGACTGGTTCTGTGGAACGGGTGGTTTCCCTGCTGAGTATATTAAGGGTGTTAAGGCAAATCTCCCAGAGGTTGATTGGAAGAAGGATTTTGGTGCCGTATACTGTCAGGACATGAGTATTAATAGCATAACAACCACTCTGCTTAACTTACTTCTAGTGTCAGGTGTTTCTTTCAGCGGAGGTGATAAGATTCGTGGTTCGAATTCATTCTCTGACCCAATCACGACTGGCACAGGTGCCCCCTTTGCTGGTTTGACAGTGGACTACTGCTTTATGAATCCGCCTTATGGTGGTGATAAAGGTAAGGGAAAAGACTATAAATTCGCTTATTCAAAGAAGGTCAAGGGTGAGGATGGAACTACTAGCAAGAAGTTCTTTGTGAATCAGGAAATCCAGAGTATTGGCATTGAGGATGACGATAAGGTATCGGCTGGTGTTCAGTTGGCTATGGCCACGCTCTCAGCAGATGGCGGTATATGCTCAATTGTCCTTCTTCAGGGCTTCTTCTTTGGTAATTCCAAGAAGTGCGTTGAACTACGTAAGAAGATTGCAGAGGAATATAAGATCTGGTATGTAGTGGATATTGCCTCTGGTTCTTTCCTTAATACGGGCACAAAGACCTCTATGATGGTCTTTCAGAAGGGCGTTGGCCCCACGGATAAGGTGGCCTTCATCGGGCTTGATGAGAAGCCACTTGTGGAGGCTACACTGGCCGAGTTGCAGTCGAAGCACTATTCGCTGAACTACAAGCAGTATCTACCACAGAGTGCGGTGGAGGTTGAGGGGTTTGAGATGGTGAAGTTGGGGGATATTGCAGAAATTCGATATGGAACCAGGATTACACAGGCGAAAGATGCTGGAACTCTATATCCTGCGTACGGCGGTGGTGGGTTGATGACTTATATGACAGATAAGTTTAACCGTGAAGGGATTACTTATAAGGTTTCGCGTGATGGAATGTCACCTCACAATTGTGTTATGAAGATCATCGGAAAATACTTCTGTAATGATACCGCTATTACAGTACATACTAAAGATACAACTCGTGCTCTAGATGGTTATATCGGCGAATGGCTTCTTCTTCAGAAAACGAAGATTTACAATGATTGTAGCAGGGGGACAGCACAACTCCATATTGATTTGGATACCTTCCTTTCCCTACAAATCCCCCTCCCCTCCATTGAACGCCAGAAACAAATCGTAGAAGCCATTGACGGCTGGGCGAGCCTTGCCCAGCAGGAGGAGGTCGCACTGAAAATCCTTGAGAAGCAGATGATGTTTCAGGTGAAGGAAATGGGGCGTGGACAAGCTCGTGTGAAGTTGGGGAGTCTTATTGTTGTAAACTATGGAGAAAGAATTACAAAGAAGGAATCTCAAGGTGATTTGTATCCTGTATTTGGAAGTGGAGGCGATACATTTAGGTATGAAAAGAAAAATCGCGAAGGTGTAACATGTAAAGTTGGTAGGTTTGCGATTTCTGAACATAACTGTGTTCAGATTATGTTTGCTGATTATTGGTGTCTTGATTCCGCATTAACAATTACATCAAAGGATTCTAATCTAATGGATTGTTATTTGTGGTATTGGCTGTTAAATAATAAATATTTGGTTTATGAGTGTAGTAGGGGAACTGCTCAACAGCATATAGATATGGATTCATTCCGCAACTTTGAAATCCCCCTCCCCCCTCTCACCGAACAACAGACACTCCAGTCAGATTTTGATGAAATTCGGCATAAGCACGCAAAAATCGCCGTCTATAAGGCGAAGGCACAGGAGGCAATTCAGCGTCTGATTCCTGGTGCATCAGCGTAATTACCAGACGATTTCCTCTTCAATATTAAACTCCTTATGCCAGTTTGTATAGTCCTCATACATCTCGCCTGGATTCATAGGCAATATTTCAGTTTTTTTTTGTTTATATAAATCCCAGGTTGTAAGTCCCATATCTTTACAGGTACGAATCCATTCAGATTTCGTTTGCGGAAAGCTAGTAGTATCAACTCCTAAGAAATCATACCAGCAATTCCAGCAGCCTTCAAAGTAAGCCTTTGGGTCTGGAATGTATTTAGGATGCTCAGGGGCAATCGCATTATAAGCATCCTTTGACACAATTCCCAGCTCCTTGTTTAGTCTGCGTATGCTCTCATACTTCTCTTTTGGTGTTCTCTTTACGAACTCTCGGCGTTCATATGCAGTCTGAATACGTTTCACTGTCTCCTCCTTGCTAATGAGAGCCCCACCCAAGAAAACATTCCCAAAATACGCTTCAACATACCTCTCAATATCCTTTTTCACAAGAGGACGACTATCTCCAAGTAGACCAAGAATATTGAGAGAAATCCTGTCCATGACATCATTCTCATCTTCTCTCTCTTCACATGGACTCACAATCAAGCACCACCCCTCCTTTCCAACATAATCAGTACGAAGAGAACGACCTTGAATCTGAATAAGAATATATGCTGAGATTGTATCCCCAGTAAGAACACCTGTCATCTCTAGACCCTTTATATCAGAGCCTTCGCGATATCTGTCACAGGCAAAGAGTATGCGTAAACTTCCATCAGCAGGAGCACTAACAAACTCTTTATCAGTTCTCTCGCCTACTGCCAAATAAATGGTTGCCTTTGGAATAGCAGCTTTCGCTTCCTTCTCAACACAAAGTGTCATGGCAATATTTGGAAGATACATAATCATCTTTCCACCTTTCCAAAGGCCCATATTTTTCTTGTCATTGACTGTAGATACAATGGCGGAAACAACTGCCTTGGCATAGGCACCCTCATTCTCTTTTGTTTGTTTTGGCGTAGTAACGATTTTAAAGCGTGGCACTGCAATCCATCCTTCGCGAACTGCCTCGTCAACATCACATTTATGAAGAATCGTATATGGTTCTCCAAACAATTCTGCTAACTTTCGATGTTGCTCTGGACAAGAAGTCTTAGGAGTTGCTGACGTTCCAGTGAGAATCTGTGTGTTCCACTCCACCATCATAATCTTTAGAAGTTGAAAGCATTTCTCACCAGTAATGCGATGAACCTCATCAGAATGAATATGCGAAATCGGTGGAAGTCTTCTCATTCCTGTTTCTTCACTAAGAAGAGACTGTGGACATGCCATTACGAGAATATGCTTGTCCCTGGGAAGTGTCAAAGAAGATAACTTCGCATTAGAGCCATCATAGAGGCTAATGCCAAATTCGGATAGCTTCATGAAATCACCTGAGATTGTGTTAAAGATGTCATTGCGAGGTGATATGAGAAGGCCACGATAGATTTCACCCCTTACCTTACATCGCTCTGCTGCAATAACAATTAGCATAAGAGTTGCGATTGTTTTACCAACACCAGTCGGCCACTGGACAATTGCTCTGTAACATAGATCTTCGGGATTTCTACAGATTTCCTGGAATAGATCCCATAATTCTGTCTGAATACGACGAGGAAGTTTTCCAGGAAGGAATACTCGAAGGAATTTCTCGTAAAGTGTCTCCACTTTCTTAGCTCGAATTGCCTTCTTACGTAGAACTTCCTGTTCCTTAATCAGCATTTCCTCCTCATCATATGCATCCTCCTCATATGAACTAAGTGGTTGCTTTGACTTTGTATTGACGTCCTTGACATCATCGGGAGAAACCTGTTCAACAGTGAACTTTTGAGGTGTAAGAAGGAAATCAATTACCTCCTGAGGGGTTACGTTAAACCATTCACTCGTTCCATCACGTCTATCAGCAAACTGTCTATGAAGAATACCCTCCATTTCATGTAATTGTTCGCGTGTCTTAGTACCGATTTTCCAGAGAGCCTTATAAATTAGAAGACTGTTTATTAGACTTGGTGGGACACCAGTTGCATATTGCCTAAGACGGTGAACTGGGTGTATAGTTAGACCAAGCTTATAAAGTGAGCGTTTTTCAAACTCGGCAGATGATACACAGTAAAGATAGAAATTCTCAGGTGGTATGTCTGACATTAAGGTAGTAATCTATAGTACCTTAATGTTATCAATTTTACCTGTTTTGCCCACTTTTCTAAAAAGTGGCATCCAGACACATACACAACGTATCTGCCAAGTCATCTTTTTTTCCCTGAGCCTGCCACCACGTAAGCCACCGATGTTGTTCAGATCCAAAGGGGAATTTCCCTAGATACAATTTCGCGCGGGCCTCTCCACCAGCCTTTCTGTCCTTATATCCAGCGTCGCCCACTTCAGCCCCCTGTACCTTTTTGCCAGCGTGAACAAAGTGAAACTTGACTGTCTGACCATTCGTAATGTAACGCTCTCTAAGAGACGCAAAAATCAAAAGCTGGACTGTCTTCATAACTGGGTTCTTTAGAACAGGTTGGTGCTCAATGTAGACGTCTTTAATTCCAGAAAGGTGAGCCCAATCCCTGGTAATCCAACCGCGAATTGCATCGTGGAGATTGGATGTGTTGTCTGCAAATGACGCAGTCGACTTTGCCTTTACTAGAGGCATCACCGCGATAGTCTCAGCGCGGGCTAAAAGAGCAGGCCTCTGTCCTTTTACATCAAGACCCTTGGCCTTCAGGAATGCCTGTAACTGAGAAATAGTTGGAGTCTTCTTAATTGGCAAGCCAGTTGCCTCATCGAAAATCTGGCAATCCTTCTTCAAATGACGGCCACAAACTAGACCCTGTGGAGATTTGGCCTTAGGAGGCTTATCACACATATGGCAGGTAGCCTTCGGTGTATCATTCAGGTCTTGTAAATTCACTAGAGCCCAGTGTTTCACCAGGGGTAGCTTTGTTCCAGATAAATCTGTCTGAACATTGGCAGAGCAGTAAGCAAGATGTTTAATTCCTATGTCGAGTGCCAGCATATAGATACTACGTATCTATTAAAGTTCTCCTTTAGCCTCTATATAACAATATTACACCGGTCGATAGTAATGTCATGAAAGCAAATAAAACCTGCATAGTTAATACAAATAAAAAACATTACATGATTATTGGAATGGATTATCCGAATAAATTGTCTTACTTTCTTTTGAAACTAGAACAATTTTGTAATTGGGATTTACGATTAGATGATATCTATGTGGTTTTTACAAATGAAATAGAAGAGTATGAATATGAAAATGTCAAAGATAGATGCTACGCATCTATGACTTAACCACTGGAACCCAATCCAGTTCTACGAGGATCAAAGGATTGATTGCCCAAGGGTGTAAACTGGCGTCCACGTGGTGAATTGCGACCACCTTCGTATACCTCTGTCAAAAATACACGCTTCGTAGGTGCATCTTGGTCAGGCTTCGCAAATGTTCCAAAGAGTGAAGGTACCTTTTCTTGTCTAAAAAGACCAAGGCCATCCTTGTATCCAGGCACTGAAAAAGTACACTCGAATTCATCACATTTCTGTATCTGCTTAGGGTTTACGGTCGTATCAGCACTGTAGAAGTAGGCACCAGCACGGTCAGCCTGTCTGTGACGAGACGTCTGAATTAGGGCGTCAGCATGATGCTGAGACCATTGACGAATAGAATTTCCATATTTAGGAGGAGCTACATTATTGGCACAGTGAGACTTGTAATCGGTTACAATGCGAGCATCTGACATCTGAGAAGCATATCCAGGATACCGAACATCTTCCACAGGCACAATTCTCTTTTCAGGCGCCTCTATCTTCTGTCCAGCCATACTCAGCGCATGTTCATTTATAATTGGCATGAAAGAGGGATTTGTGGGTCTCACGAACTGCTGGGAGTCCATCTACCATGAACCACCATATATTTATTGTGGTTTATGAATATTGTATTGGATTCTGGATGGGGTCATAGGGACATGGCTTCGCCTGTGCCCTATTATTCTAGAGCAGCTCCACCAACGGGCTCAGGGCCAGGCATCTCTGATAGAAGTGTCCCTTGTACAGCTGTACCTGTAGCATCAGAACTCTTCAACATGTCAATAATTGCCTTGCGTCTAGATCCAGCAGCAATCGTTAGACCCTTCTGCTTAGCAAGTCCCTGGAGTTCCTTTAAAGTCATGCTTTCAAGGTCCGGAGATAGCTTGGTGACACTAATAGCATTTGTAGCAGTGACAGGGGCGCCAGCGAGCTCATCGATTTGTAGGGACTTGTAAGGTGATTCTGAGGCACTTGGTGTTCCCTGTTCCATGGCCTGCTTGTATTCATCTTCAGAGGAAGCAACATCCTCAACCTCCTCCTCCTTTAAGGGAAAGGGGCCGGAAATGGCGTTCAAGTACTCGGGGCTGGGCTCGAATTCCTGCATAGATGGGCGTTCATTATGTTCATGTGACATAGCAAATGGGGCGGCGTCCATCATAATCTTAAGATCCGTTAGAACACCCTCAACGAGGCCCATCTTTCTCTCCGTCATAGAAAGACGATTATATAGATAAAAGATAACAGCTCCAAAAACGAGTGTTAGTACAATGCCAATCATAAGGGCGTCGTTCATTCTATGTCTGAGGGCTAAGATTTAACCATTTTCTGAACGCATCATGGTATAACAACCATGGTGTGAGTTAATTAGGCGTCGTCTTAGGCTATGACTTCGTCTAAGCTATAGCCTATACGACCAATACTTTAGACTCAATCAATAATTCTTCAACACTACTCATCTTGTTAATTCCCTCGACGACTTGGTACTTATAGTTAATTTGCCCAGTTTCTTCATTCATAGAACTATCTACACAAAGCCTCTGTACATTAAACGGAGCATCTTCAGCATGCGAGAACAAATGTGTGCTAACAATGCTTGTGACTAAATTACTTTCCCACAATTGTTTTAAGAATATCTGACTGGCTGTTGCAGCATCAGGAGGATTTGTAGTATGAAAGAGTTCGTCAATAATAACCCAACCACGTGTCTTACCATCTCTTATACGCTTTACAATATCACCTGCTACAGACACTTCACGTTCAAATAGAGAAGCCTGACCGGGGCGATCTTCAAGTCTTAGACTACTGATAACCCAATCAACGGGTGTTAGAATACAACGGGAAGCAAATGCTACACCCCAAGTGTGTGCTAGAACCAAGTTAGTCAGTGTGGATCTTAAGAATGTAGACTTTCCACCTCTATTAGGCCCAGTACAGATAACATGGTGTTGAGTGGCTCCCATTATTAAGGTAAAAGGTACTCTCTTATCCTCAGACAAAAGTGGGTCAACTGCTTCAGACATCTTACACATTGGAATGGAAGACTGGGTCCATTCTACAGGCACTAGTGCCTGACAATTACAGATTGCTGCGCAAATTTCAACTTGTCCGATAGCCCTGTATATCTGAGGTAGAAGATGCTTATCTTGAACAAGCCATGCTAAGACCTGGCGGTCGTCGCCAAGTTCAGATGGGTCAGGGAAGGTCCAAGGTTTCCTCAGACCAAAGTGAACCCAAGTGTCTGAAATGTCTCTTAGTCTTACGATGGTGTCAACAACTGCGTTGGCTCCCTTGACCATCTGTTTGTCAATCTTATAGCAGTGAACTGCATTTGTATAAGGTAGATACATTCCGTGCGCATAAGAAAATAGCATGCTACCCCATTGTAAAAGAGTACCAACATTGAATTCCTGGTCAGCTCGACCGAATATCATGGGTCTCATCTGAGCCCAGTACATAGACCATGTAATAGGAAGTCTATAAACGAATTTTAGAGCCAGGAATGGAATAATGAAACTCATTAAAGGCATAGTCCACGCAAGAAGAGGGGCTATGAATATTTTAGATAAAGCAACATACATGAGAACAAATGGGACAAAGTTCATACAAGAAAGTTCACCTGAAAACAGGATTTGAGACCAGTCTTCTGTCTGAGATTCGGAAGCAGTAGCAGGGTCTAGACTTCGTATAATAAGTTCATTTTCAAGCAGGCTAGGGATATGTCTTGTCCAGTCGGGGCTTTTCATTTGTTTCAGAGTTCTCCAGGCTTCAGATCTTGCGTCTAAGATACTCAAATTTGTAGACCACTTCTTTGATTGTTCACTAAATAAGTCTTTTGCAGACTGACTTTTGACGCCAATGGAATCTAAGACGGAACTCATACGGCATTCTTGTAAGACGTGTTCCATTGATTTTAGTGTATTTCTTTTATGCGTATTAAATTCCGCATTCTAGAATAGAAATGGTCAAGAGACACATGAAGCATGCGAGCACGTTCAAGCTAAAGCGTGGGTCTAAGAAGATTATCAAGCGCCACATGAAGCACACTCACACAATTACGATGAAGCGTCGTTCACGCAAGTAGACGCTTTTAAGAAAAGCGAACCAAAATGCTTTTTACTAAAGAGAACCAAGTGGATTTTGGTTCGTTTTATAGGCGTAGCCATAAAAAAGCGATAGGGTCTAAAAGAAAAACACGTAGTATAACTATATCGACCATGAACGTTCCACCAATGGTCGCTGCTATTATTTCATTACGCCCCTCACTCCCACCAGTCTCTGATGAACTGCGCAACCGTGTTCAATCCATCAGGGTACGGAGTGTGGTAGAGGCTCATACCACACGTACCTCTTCGAATACCCAGGGTCATATTTCTGGTGGAACTACGTCATGGAGGCATAAGCAGAATGGTCCGTCTGCACCTCCTGGTCAACGAGAAAATATACAAAGAGACACCTTAGGGGGGCACTGGAGACAGAGTTCCGGCTCTATTCCGACTACACCTACATCACCTACTTCTCAGGCAACACCATTTCGTTTCTTAAATCAGCCTACTACACCAGTCGCTCAACAGGATCGTTCTCCCAGACCAACATTATCAAGACCACCATCATTTATTAATGCTCTAAATTCACCGTCTTCCGCACAAGAATCCCCTAGATCTCCTATGCCATCTGGTCCTCCGGCGCGTTATATAAGTAAATTTCACAATGGTTCGAAGATTGGAGATGATCAAATCTTGAATACTGTAATTTTGAATAAGTTAAATGTATTCAGTGTAAAGACATATGATGATGTCAAGTCATTCTTATTTCAGATATTAGGTTCAGACCAAAAGGAGTTTATTAGAGAGTTTACGTGGTTAGTCTTCAGAAAGGCGGCGGCGGAGGAGAAGTTCTGTGGTCTTTTTGCAAAGCTTTTATCTGAAATTAAGAAAGAATTCCCTGTAATCCTGGAGGAAATGAAGAAGCTTCACACCACATATTTGGATATCTGGAAGGTAACTGAAACAGATTCAACAATTGATAAGAGGTGTAGACTGGGGTATTCACAGTTCCTAGCTGAATTAACTGCCCTCGAGGTTCTTGATGCAGATACAATGCGTGTTACACTTGAGACCCTTAAGAATTGTATTCTTGATTGCTTGAAGGATCAGCAATATACGGAGACAGTTGAAGAATATATGGATTGCATAAAACAACTATGCGGGTCAAAAGTGCCAAAGGGGATTAAGCTTATGATCCGTGAAATTCTAGTAAAAGATCTTGCTATTTGGATTGATGAACCAAAAGCATCTGTTCCGGGTTTATCGACTAAATCCCGTTTTGCATGCATGGATTTGAAAGACTTATTGATTAAATAAAGGGATGCGTATTTTATTTTACATAATTAGAATGCCATCAACACGCCGTAACAGAAATGGCCCTGTAAGCCGTGTTTTTGCTCCCGTTAACGAAGGCCTTGGCCTTGCTACACGCTCAGGAAGCCGTGTTATCCGCACAGGTAACAGTGTTTGGCGCACTGTAGGAAATAGTGCCCGTAATTTGTTTTCAAATGCTACACACAGTGTAAATACTGCCGGCCGCCGCCTAATTACTGGCAAGCGTGGTGGTTCTAGACGCTCACGCAAGGAGCGCTCTCGCAAGAACCGTTCTCGCAAGGAGCGCTCTCGCAAGAACCGCAAGTAAACGTATTTCTAAAAATATAACACTATCTTTTTATAAAAGATGACGTTATACTGCACTAGCGGTGGCATAAAAATTGAACCGCTTAGCTCACCTAATGAAAAGTATACCGCGTTTGAATGGAGAACCAATTGAAGAAGCATAACAGAATGACTCGCGCCGAGAAGGATGAGAAGAAGGATTTGTCTAAGGACAAGCCAAAGGCTTCCTCTCGCAATCTTCGTAAGAAGCGCGGCGGTCGCAATGGTGGAGATGATGATGATGACGTTGATAGTAGTGGAAATATCCGTGGCCTTATCGCTTATTCAGAGGAGTCTGAGGAGGAGACACCCCGGTCTTCCTCCAAGAAGTCTGGCTTTCGACCCTTGTCTCGCAAGGCTGATATTGAGGCCAGAGGGAAGGCTGCAAGAGATGAGGCTAAGGCTCTAGCAGAAACAAAGGAGAAGAAGCGTGGCTTTGTGGCTAGTAAGCGGAAGAAGCAGGTTATCGAGTCTGAGTCTGAGGAGGATACCTCTATCAGTGCATCAGAGGACGAGGATGAGGGCGAAGATCTAGATGAGGACGAGGAGGACGATGAGGATGAGGATGATGAGGAGGACGAGGATGACTGGGATGAGGATGATGAGGAGTCTCCCCGTCGCAACATGATCCTGAACTTCGGGTTTGGTGAGGAGACTGCTGATACTCGCATGATTCCTAAGCGTTATAAGATTAAGAAGGAGAGCCAGGATATTCAGAAGTTCTTCAAGCTGATGACTGAGCCAGTTGAGACAGAGACTATTGATGACCACATTGATCAGTTCAAGGCCCTCAAGCCAGAGGAGCAGAAGCGTATGCTAACAGCTCTTGAGAACCGCCCTAAGGCTAAGGAGCAACCTGTGATGTTCAAGATCCTCAACATGCAGACAACTCCTGAGATCCAGGCGCAGCTTATGTCAAAATACAATAATCTTCAGGCTCTAGACCCTGGGTCAGGCGAGTACTATAAGATGCGCAACTGGCTTGAGAAGGCTACCGCGCTTCCGCTAGGCATTCGTAAGCAGATGCCGGTAAAGGTTGACGATGGTCCTGATGTCTGTTCAGCGTTTATGACACGTGCCAAGAAGTGTCTAGATGATGCTATCTTTGGACAGAACGAGGCTAAGCTCCAGATCCTCCAGTTCATCGCTGGTAAGATTACAAACCCTGAGGCCAATGGTATGTCTCTCCTACTCATTGGCCCCCCTGGTATTGGTAAGACTTCTCTAATCAAGCAGGGTATTGCCAAGGCACTTGACTGGCCTTTCCAGTTCATCTCCCTTGGTGGCGACTCAGATGCTAGCACGTTCAATGGCCACCAGATGGTCTACGAGGGTTCTCACTGTGGTAAGATCGTGAATTCACTTGTTGCCGCGAAGTCGATGTCAATGGTTCTCATGTTCGATGAGCTTGACAAGATTTCGTCTACACCCAAGGGTGAGGAGATCCAGAACCTCCTAGTCCACCTAACTGACTCGGCGCAGAATGCTGACTTTGAGGACAAGTATCTCTCTGGTATCCCTCTTGACATGAGCCAGTCGATGTTTGTCTTTAGTGCGAATGACATTAACAAGATTGACCGTGTCTTGCTTGACCGCTTCACCGTGATTCACCTTGAGGGCTATGGATCCAAGGAGAAGATGGAGATTGCTGAGAAGTTCTTGCTTCCTGGTGCCCTGAAGCAGGTTAACCTTGCTGAGCGCGTTGGCATTCCTAAGGATATCGTCAGCCATGTCCTTGAGACGTATGCAAAGGAGGAGAAGGGTGTTCGTGAGTTGAAGCGTTGTATGGAGCAGATTGCGCAGAAGCTTAACATGCTACGTCTCTTTAATTCTCCTGACCTTCCATTCTACATCAAGGACTTTTCCCTGCCCTTCATTCTCAAGAAGGAGCATGTGGACAAGTTCCTAAAGGAGCGCCGCCCAACGGAGGACTTGAGTCATCTCAAGATGTATTGCTAGACCAAGATAATTGATCTAAAGAATATAGGGCTGTAAAATTTGAAAATCATTTATACTTTTTTATAGGCAAAAATGAGTGTCAGGTATGTTGAGATGAAGGAGCCCATATATGACACCATTTCCAAAAGAATTCGAGAGAGTTTTCCTAACTCATGTATTGTTTGGATCGAGGAAAACGAAAATATTCATCTATATGCTGCGTATGAGGCAAGAAAGAAAGAAATTGCAAAGGTTGCATCTATAAATGAGGGTCAGTGGTTCCACGGGACAAAAGAGGAAAATATAACTAAGATTTCCATGGAGGGATTTGACCCTGTATTTAACAAGACATCTGCTTATGGAAAGGGAACGTATTTCGCAAAGAACGCATCTTACAGTAATTCATATATGATTCCAAATATGGAAGGTATCTCATTTATGTTCCTTTGCGATGTCCTGATGGGTAAACCATGTATGGGATCGCCACAACATAAAATAGATACTAATTTTTATCACAGTGCTGTAGATAATTTCCAAAGCCCTAGCATCTTAGTAACCCCTTTCAAGGACGCTGCGTATCCTAAGTATATTATTGCGTTTCACAAAAGCGCCTCATAGTTTTACGTTCGCAAGGATGTAAAATAACCTCCGGTTTAATTAAATGGGATACGATGTCCTCATGAATACGGCCTCTGCTTTATTTTTCATTTGCTACATCCCTGAACTATATGCTAATTATAAGAACAAAAATGCTAATTTTTATAATATGCCTGAGAAGGGAGTTTTATTATTAGCAAGTGGATTTGCATTAGCATATGCAGTCGCAAATAATGACGAAGCTCTTATAGTAAATTATGGTCCTCTTTTAGGACTTGATATAATCGCATTTTTAATGAGACTATATTATGTCTATAAGAATAATCCTGAACCAATTCTTCCATTGACTAATTAGATATGTCTCTTCTAAAATCAATTCTAGAATCTAATTATCTTAAGGTTGCAAAATCTATTAATAGAGGCGAAGATCTAAATGATACATTGAATACAACTCCTCCTATCTCAATGTTAGACCTTGCTATAGAAACAGATAAAGATGTTCATTCTTCACAATCAGGTTTAATTATAACTTTATTAAAATCAAAAGGTGCTAAGACGTACGATGAATTAATAGACCCTTCAGTAAGGCCAAAAAATAGTTTACCTCCACTTTCTGTAAAAGGAACTGTAAGGGGAAATATTAAGACTACTGGAATAGCGGGATTACCTAGACGTGGTGGTAGAACACGTAGAAATCGTACTAGAAAGAACAGGCGTTGAAACCTTTTCTTCTTTAGTTTGAGTCCACATTGAATTTTGCTTTTCTCTTTCTTTTAACATCTGATCCATTCTCTGTTTTAATTCTTTCGACCCTTCAGTGTCAACTTGTTTTTCCTTTGTTGTTCCGGGACCCCAACGAGCAGATGGATTACAGCGCATTCTACTGCTTGCGATAGAATAATATATAGGACGACCGCCCGAGATATACTTGAGATCCATCTTTCATGGTGCTCACGTTCTCGTCGTCATATACATTCCACTTTCCTGTAATAGGGCTCTTCACTTGAGCCACATAGTGACCACCATTTGCAGACCCGTGATGATCTACTACCGATTGAAGTGAATAATTAGCCATCTTACTTGACTCAGGGCTCTTCTCCGAAAACCACTTTGAGAATTTCTGAACAGGATCGGCATCAAAGTCAGAATGACACTTGGTTCCATTGGGATTGAAGCGCTTCAGAATAATAATTAGGTTCTGAGGAAGTCTCCAAATTCTGCGCTGAACAGAGCCAGCAGGCCTTTTTGCCTTTGGAACAGGTGAGTCCTTTGGAACATCAGGAGAACAGTCATCACATTGGTAATCCTCGAGTTCCTCAGCCTTGAACTCATAGTCCATACATTGCTCCAAGGTAGACTTCTTCTGGTCCTCAAATCCAATCTTTAGCATATTGAAAGGCTCATACTTGCAACGCACTTTTGAACATCCATTGCATGTAATGGAGACTTCCATTAGG
>Ga0209353_10001342_pt1 | contig 13993 bp, 12 predicted proteins | sample LauGreSpBDMM15SD_2_FD_187561 | JGI IMG/M metagenome (GOLD analysis project Ga0209353, IMG submission 187561) | Freshwater lake microbial communities from Lake Michigan, USA - Sp13.BD.MM15.SD (SPAdes) (version 2) | ecosystem: Environmental > Aquatic > Freshwater > Lake | place: Lake Michigan...
ACTAGAAATGCTTCAAACAACATAGTTCGCTCCTATTTGTTGATTGTTACTTAAAACGCAAGGCCAAAAATTAATCCTATAACAAATCCAACTAGTCCTGCTCGCCACATATCGCTATCATGCCATATAGGCTGATTTTTTAAATACTCTTGTGTATTTAGGGGTAAATTATCCCACCATGCGTCCCATTTATTCATTGCAGTTTACCTTATGCCCTTTTACAAATGCTAATACTGGGTCTACCTTACGTAACATGGCTTGACCATTGACATTAACTACTTCAAATAGATCTCCAGCTCTCCAGCCTAGTTTATCTATGTTTAGTTCTTCGTCAAACTTAATACCCCAAGGATGTAGATCCCATTGGTAGTCTAGATGTAGCATCAATCTCTCCTTGCATCGTTTTTACCATCTGCACGAGCAATACGGTCAGCATCCGGACGTAGACCCAGCGCATTTGACACAATGGTGTCAATACGTATTACATCATGATTCATGGTTTTAACGCGGTTGTCTAGAGCGGTGATAATACCAGCCATGCCTTTAATACTGCCTAATACACCTTGTAATAACAACTTAATAGTCAAATATACAAAGTACCCGCCTGCCAATGCAGTTGCTACTGGCATACCTAAGTCGCCAATAATTTTAAAAATATCACCCATCGTTTCGCCCCCGGTGTGTTATGTACTAGTATTTAGTTTAGCCAAAACTCTTTTGGCGTAACAGACTATTGACAATAAATAAACTTGACTGTATAATAGCAGTTATAGTTGTAATCCCTTCAAAGTGAAGGCATTCTGGACGCGGGTTCGACTCCCGCCAGGTCCACCAAAAGGATAGTTATGTTAGGTTATGTTTTATTTTTGTTATTTGGTCTAGTGTTTGGTATATTCTATCTTACACGAGATAAAAGCCTTGATGACGAAAAGATTCGTAATTGCGATTTATACTAAATTTTTATGAAGTATACTGCATTGTGCCCAAATTGTTTTAATAGATTTAGTTGGGTACCAGGAAAAGGTTTAACAAAACATAAGTGTTTTTCTGATGGGCCTGCCATGGTTTCGACAGGGTGAGATAATAGAGACGGCAACTGAGTAGGCGATGACTCTAAATCAAGCAAAACTCGTAAATGCAAACGCAAATACATTCAAGTTTTTCGAAGTTCCAGCATTCGTGGCTAGCGCCGCAAACGCTGAGCGTTTCGAACTAGCAGCCTAAGAAACTGCACTTGCGAGGTAGTTATACCTTGTCACCAAAAATAGCAGAACCCGCTTCGGCGGGTTTCTTTTTGCCATTAAAAAAGGCCCTTGCGGGCCTTTTCTGTTATGCCTGTGCTTCACCCCATCGTAGAACGATGTTAGATGCAACAGCAGTTCCAGATGACTTGTACACGTTAATAGCCAGTACGTCAGGACCGTTTGGATACGTTCCTCGTCCACCTAGTGTAGTGTTGGTCAATTCTTTAAGTTCTGTTAGATCTAGAGTTGATGTGCCACCTGGCGCTGCCACGAAGGAGAATACAGTTTCTCCGGGTTGCGCATAAGGCGGATTACCAAATTTAAATGTAATAGTAGTAGATCCTGCAACTACCGGTGTAGACGTTGAGGTTTGACTGAATGTTACACGATAGTAGTTAGTACCAAAATAACCTAATAATGTAGCACTGCTTACAAACGTACCTGCGGGGAACAGTGTATCACTAACTTCTGTACCAGCCTTGGCAGTAGAAGTTTCCCAGCTGGCCTGTTGGAAGAACAGGGTACTAGTTGTTGCAAGATTGTAAGTTTTTTGTACACTTACGTTAGTTGCACCTGTGACGTTTTGATTGGCGGCCCTGTTCATAGTAATCTGATAGTAGTTGGTACCACTGATGTTACCATAGAAGTTAATACTATTAATAACGGTATTAGCCTGTATACCACTTCCAGAGATAGCATCACCTGCTGCCAAACCTTGTGAGTTATAAGTGTTAAAGTTTGCCTGGGTAATAAACACTCTACTATCACCGTTTGATATTGATCGGCCACTGAACACTGCACCTAATGCAATAGTGCCGGAAACAAACGCATTTGTTGTAGCAGTTGCAGTAGTCTGTGTTCCGCCGCCGTTCCAGTTCACACTACCGCCAGGTGCAATTTGTGCAAAGCTAGGTTGACCACCTTGAGCAGCTCCTTGCAGGCCAGTCCATTGAATGTCAGCTGGATTAATTGGATAGTTTTGCGGATTTAACACACCTTCAAGTACAATACCACCGGTACCAGTATCAGATGTAATTTCAATACCGTTTAACAATAACTGCGCTCTGTTTAACAGTTCACGCTCACCTAAGTCACCAACAATAGCGTTTGATACACTTGGTGCTAAACGAATTAAGAACGCAGTTTGTCTTGTGGTTGTGATAGAAATATTAGTGGCCGCATAGTTAAAGATGTAGCCTCGATCAGTATCAAAGCGACCGTCTGTTAAAAATGCACTACCCCAGTGACTAATAATTGGAGTAACTGTATTACTAATTAAAATAACACCAGCGCCCTTGTTGTGTACAGCGGCAGCTCCTGCTGTGAAGCTTCTTGAACTTCCTGACACAAACTGGCTAAGTTGTGCAGATCGTGTGCAGCCAGTTAATGTAGTTTGAGTTCTGCCAGTATAACTGATCATTTCATTATCAATCATAACAGTACCGTTATTAGGGAACCAATAGGCATCTTCTAGAACTACAGTTGTTTGACTGTTGGTCATTGCAGCCCCTAATCTATCTCTAGCACCTTCATTGATAACTTCATATCGAACGGGCAAGTTACCAGTACGCATGTATGCTTCGGTGTTTGTGTTACTGTTACGGAATCTGTGTGCAAATGTGTAATTGCCGTCACTACCACGTAGCATAAAATCAATAAATCCAGCACCGTACCAAGTGTACTGCATACCAATCATCTGCATCTTAGTGATGTCAACATTATATCCACTTGGTCCTGATCCGTTTAATGCATCAAGATTAAAATCTGATTGCGGAACAATAATATCAGTTGTCTTGCACAGCTTGACGTTATTAACATTAATTACGCCTCTAAAGTCAGGCGACACTGTCATACTAGTATCACTGGCAATCTGTGTAACCACGTGACTCATACCTTTAATGACCACACGATCACCTGCGGATAGTTGTTGTGTAAATCTAGTGTTACTGCCTGTAATTAAATTGCTGTCAACGTTAACTGACACTACACCGGCAATTTGGAACGTAGAACTTCTACGACCCACTGCTAATGTTTTACCATCGTATTGCCAGAACATACCATTTTGGTCGTCGTATGCGCCGGCCCGTACAGTTGCGCCGTGCCATGTGCGTACAGCCATCTGGCAACTACCACTTAGATCAGCAGTAGTAGCACCTAACACTTGGGTTGATTGCACTTTAAATGTACGTTCATCAGTGACATCTACTACTTTAAACACACCGTTATAACCGGTAGTAACTGCACCGTTAATAGTAATTTCTGCACCAATTTGGCAACCGTGATCAGTGTCATCGGTAACCACTGTGATAAAACTACCAATAGTTGTTGCTGTTGCTGTCATGCTTCGTATATCGTAACTAGGAGCAAACAATGCACCAGTGTTGTACATAACACCCTTACCTGACTGGTAACGAATGTATTTCTTACTCATACGAACTGCACTTGCTCCGTGTTGTGGACCACCGGTGCCTAACTGCACACCTCCATCGTAAGGTCTATGTACATAGAAGCTGTCTGGTCTTGCATACACTGTACCAGTTAGTGTAGCAGTGGTATCTACAGTACCGGCTGCTCTAGCAGTAAATCTAAGTTGGGTAGCGCTCGGAACTTGTTCTACAAAGAAACTACCTTGAGCCAACACATGATTTGACCCTGAGCTACTAATTGTAGTGGTTAATGTGTTACCGGGTATAAATCCATGAGCGTTGGCAAAGTCAACTTGTATTGTTGCAATAGCACTATATGGCAGAGTGCTGCCAGAGTTAATTTGTGCAATAATTGGTTCACTAAATGTCACAGCACTTACAAAAGATTTAGCAACTGCCGTAATCGGTGTTCCAGTTGCTGTCACAGTTTGAATTAACCCACCGTCGTTGATTGTTGCCACTTGAATAGTGCCGTCAGCTGTAACTTGTGCAATGTTAACGTTGGCGTTGTTGCCACCGCCGCTGATTGTTACAGTGTCGCCTGCTTGATATCCACTGCCGCCATTGTTAACCACCACATTAGTAATTTCTTGGTTAGTCACAACATCAATAGTGAATGCCGCGGTGCCGCTACCGCCATTAATTGTAATAGGGTCACCAAATGTATACCCACTACCTCGTTGGTTAATAGTTACACCTGTAACTGCGCCACTGCCGTCAACTAGGGTGTTAACTGTTAGCCCGTTACCTGTCCCACCCGATGTAGCAACACCCACGTTTGCTCCGTAGCCAGACCCACCGTTGGTTATTTCACCTAGGGTTCTTGCGCCACCTAATGGGTTAGCAGTTGTGTTAACAGTTAGGCCAACGCCACCGCCTGTAGTAGTTGTAGCCACAGCAGTTCCGCTAGTATATCCGCTACCAGATGTAAAGTTTGGTCCTGTGTTGAAACCCTGAACAACTCCTCTAGTAACTCCGCTAACGATAGTAATAACGTCATTGACAGAATATCCATTACCTGCATTGTTAACTGACACGGTTTGAATTTCACCAAACTCGTTAATTGTAACGTTGACAGTTAGTCCAGTACCGCCCGATGGGCTAACAGTAGTTGCCAATCCGGTAGTAGTGATATAACCAATACTACGTACTAAGGAGTTGTCGTCAAAAGTCGCTACTGTAAATCTAGGACTTGCTGTGGCAACTGTCAACGTTGCGTTGTTTGCAGGAGTTGTACCTTCGAGGCCAGCACCTAAGATAGTAATAGTATTACCAGTTACATAACCGGTACCTGGTGTAGTAGCCGTTGCACTATATGAAGCGCCATTTCTTGACACTGTAAATACTGCGCCGACACCAGCTCCATTAGTTGCACCAGTTTGACCGATATACGATTCTGTACTTCCTATTATTCTAGAAGTCAGTGTACCATCTAGGCTAACTGCTGAACCTACAATTTGTGTAACTTTGATAGCAAATCCGTCGCCGCGATCAATAACTTGCCCTGGCAAAATGCCAGCAGTGTTGTTGATCACAAGACTTGTAGCACCAATTTCAGCAGTACTAGTCAATGTTGAATTAACAGAACTTCCAGTACCAACAACGCCAGTTACCTGTGTACCTGGATTAATACCGGCGCCGCTTACTGGAGCACCGGTTGGGGGCACTACGCCAGTAAAACCTACATAGTCAGCACCTAACGGTGATGTCAAACTAGTAATAATATTTCCAGAGCTACCGTTTGATTGAACACTAAAAATTGGTACACCTACGGCAGCACCTGTGTAAAATGAACCTTTACGTAATTGAGTATATGTGGTTGCCAACACTTGTCCGTTGGTTGTTCCTACCTTAGACTTGCCGTAGTAGGTAAAAGTTGTATTTGACGGAACCGAGAACACTAAGAAACTACCTTCTGCACGGCTAAATCCACTGATAGTATTGGCCAAAGCTTTGATAGTAAATGGAGTTCCTACAATATATCCATGTGGTCCTGATGTAGTTACTGTGATTAATGATGCTCCTACACCCGCTGTACTGGCAGAAGCATCTGTTACCACAGTTAGTACTGATTGATCCGTACCAGGAATTTCATAGATACTTGGATAGTTACGCATCATTGAAATAACTTGCCACTTAGTTGGTTGTAATCCGTATTCAAAGTCAGCATCAAGCATGGACTGTGGAAGGCCAACTTTGAGACGCTCCATTGCGTCTGTTGCAATAGAGTTCATACGAACTGTTGTTTCTTTACCTTCTACAAAAACTTGAATGTTGTCAGTGACCATATGACCGCTGGTGTCAACGTCAAAGGTTAAGGTAGTAACTTTGTCAGTTCCGTAAATAAATCCAGGGAAGTCGGAATCTGCAAATTCACTATAGGTTACTTCAGCCGCGGCATTTTGATCAGCAAAGTTGTAAAGAATAATATTTCGTGAAGTGTTGGTAACTAATAAGAAATCTTTTAATTTGAAGAATCCTTGTACTTTAATATAACCCCTGTTTGACACTGTAGCTGGCAAATATGTTAATCCAAACTGAATAACATCTATTACAGTGTTGGTTAATTCTTTAACTCTAGTCTTGGCAAATATTTCAGTAGTGATACTGTTGTTAATATATTGATTAACAAGAGTTTGACGAGATGCATAGGCTACGTTTTCTAAAATATAGTTATCGATCAAATCTCGAATAAATGTATGAGCAACAATTTCTGGCTCTCTGTCACCGTCAACTTGTGCAATACCGTTTTCCCAATACTTACTAGCATTGTGTACGGTTTGTCTGTTCCCACCACGTTTAAGATCGGTTATATAGCCTTCTAGAACATAACTGATATCACGCTCACATTTAGCTTGGTTGTAAGTATAGAACACATACGGTGCAATGTTATTAGCCACGTTATAGGCAATTAATGCCAGCGTCTCTGCCGCAATATATTTTTTATTAGCTTCGATTAGTGTTACTGCGTTTGGTAACAATCCGGCATTTTGACTACCGGGCGCATCGTTGCGAGGTAATGCGCTAAGTCCAGTTTGGATAGTATTCAACAGTATGTTTGACAACACCGTAACTTTTGAACTAGCACCAACTTCACCTGCGGCACCTAAAGCAATAACTTGTAAAGTTGATATTTGGTATGATGCAAAATATTTGTTGATAAGGATATCATCATTGATCAAGTTTCTTGCAAATGTGTGTGCTAATATTTCAGGCTGTCTGTTACCATCAACCTGTGCTTGACCGTTAAGCCAATATCTTGAACTGACATACCACGTGCTAGAATTACCGCCATAGGTCATATCGTAGATATAACTGTCGACAATGTAGCCGGCATCTCTGCGGCATTTAGTAGCATTGTATGTATACCCGGCAAAGGCTGCATTGTAGTTGTATACAAATGCTGGCACAGCACTTAGCCCGGTACCAATAACAGCAATTACAATATCAGCTAGTGTATTAAATGCTGTCACAGTGCCAGCTTCACCTGGATTACCAGTGAGACTTTGTGCGGCAATGACTGGGCTTTGCTGTGTTGCATAAGCCACTCTAGGTATAACGTTGGTGTTGATCAACGATTTTAAAAATACGTGTACTGCAACTTCTGCGGCTCTGCTGCCATCAATTTGTGCAACACCGCTACGCCAGTACATTCTTACAGTTCTAATAGTTTCAGCATTACCGTAACCAGTAATGTCAGCAATGTAAGCATCAACTATGTAACCTATATCTCGCTTGCATTTTTCTGGATTAAGGGTATATAACGCACCAAACGGATAAGTTGGGTTAACGTAAGCAGGGATTGCACTAAGTCCGTCTTCAATTACATCCTTGATAGTGTCAATTAATGCTGTTACACTGTTTTCTGCGCTTACTTCTGCTGTGCCGCCTACAATGCTTTGTACACTTAATTCTTGCAGTGACGGATAAATTACTTTAGGTAAAATATAGTCGTTAATAAGTCCTTTAACAAACTCATAGACCAGTGCTTCTGGAGCTCGTGAACCTGTAAATAAAAACACACCAGCTGAAAAATAATCTTCAACGGTATTAATAGTCCATTCGTTGCCGCCATATCGAATGTCTTTTAACAATGCATCAATAAATTCGCCAATATCACTTTTTAATTTTAAAGGAACATAGGTGCTTACACTGTCAAATGGCGGGTTCAAAGTAGTAACTTGATCGTCTAACCAAGCTTCTGTCTCATCTTTAATAAATTCTTTATTGGAAAGAATAAGAGCGTGGGCATTAGGAACTAGATTTAATACTGATTGAGTGGCTTGTTGTGCTGTAATATATGCACTGGCTTCTTCTTTAATAAACTCTTTGTTATTAGTTAACTGCGCAACAGCATTTGGTCTAGCTACAGGAGCACTAAGAGGACCGCCACTTTGGAAAGTTAAGTAGCCGATGATCTCTTCTATGATATATTCTTTATTTGCTGTGATAAGATTCACAGCATTTGGATACTGATTAGCATCTGGCGGAATCAATCCAGGTACAAATTTATAATCCTTAATCTGTTTCTTTCCCATTTAAATCTTCCTTGTTATTAGCTTAGTGCTACTGAAAATGCGATTGCTCGACTATCTACATATTGCTTGTTTGTAGCGTGGGTCGCTTGTGTTGGTGTAGTGGGCAACACAATATTTGCATTAGCCGTTATATTACCCTGTGCTGTGATGCTGTTATTTACAACAACACTGCCGCCAACGTAAGTGTTCTGGCTGATACCAACACCGCCTGTAACTATTACAGAACCAGTAGTTGGGTTAACACTGTTTGTACCTTTGGTAAAAGTAGCTGTGTTGTTTGATGATATAGTAGTAAATGCGGCCGATGCTCTTGTAGATGTTCCTATGGCAGTGCCGTCAATATTGCCACCGCTAATATTAGCATTGGCAAAAGAACTAGTTCCAGAGCTATTAACATTACCTGTAACATTACCTGTAACATTACCTGTAACATTACCTGTAACATTACCTACTAGATCGCCTTGGAATCCGTTAACACTCTGCATCGTGTTGGTAACTTGTACATTGTAAACTGTTAACGTGTTGGTTGAGGAATTAAACGTTAAGTTAGCATTGCCACCAAACGTGTTATTATCATTAAACTGAACATACGAGTTTGATCCGCCAGGATTGGCCGACCCGCCACCGCCACCGCCTGTTCCGGGATTAGTCCATCCTAATACTCCCGAACCGTTAGTGGCTAAAACTTGGTTAGGCGAGCCATCGCTAGCTGGCAGTGTCCAAGTAAGTGAGTTAGGCACATTGCCTGCCGCTCTGAATGCCACATAGTTTGTGTTAGCAGTGCCAAAGAAGCGTAATTCTTTCTGAGATTTAATCGATGTATCATCGCCAAACTCACCCGTACCACTAACTGACAATGCACCAGTAATACTTGAATCACCTACAATGCCTGCACCGTTGGCAGATGTTGTAATTCGTCCACCAGCTGAAATTGCACTGTTAGTGCTGATAGCGCCACCAGCGTTGACTGCACCTACAATACCAATACCACCGCTGATTTTAACAGCACCTGTAGTAGTACTGGTACTTGATGTAATGCTTAAGAAATTAGTTACGCCCGGAACATCGCCGCCTGTAAAGGTACTGGCCAATGTAGTGGCACGCCAATCGTCTCCGTCATAGTATAAAACTTGACCTTCTAGTGCGCCTGTGACGTTGACATCTGACAACGAGTTAAAAACGTGGTTAGTAATGTCACTAACTTGCCCAGTAACATTACCTGTAAATCCTGCGGCAATGAGAGACTTAGTTCCAAAGTTAATGGAATTGCCGCCTCCGCTGCCTAGAGCGTTAGAAAAGTCTGCACGTAGTAATTCAATACCGCCTGCGTCTTTTCCGTTGAAAATACGTAGGGTTCGTTTAGTTGCGTCGAATAAAATTTCACCATTACTACCAGAATATCGATTTAATTCTGTGCTAGTTTTAAGGGCGAATCTAATTGATCGTAATACGGAATTTGACATAATTATGGCTCTCTACAGTATATTTAGCAGAGTAGAACACTATGCATACAGCCAGAACCTATTGCATTTTTTTAACAAGTACTATATAATAACTTAAATTCGTAACGAATTAACTAAGGAGAAATTATGAAGAAAACCATTGCAACCATTGCAATTTTAGCATCTAGCACAGTCTACGCAGGATCTGCTAGCATCGAATATCAAAATGCCGACGGAGTAAACGGAACTGCTAACAGCAACGTATACCAAATTTCTGTCAGCGAAAACATCAATAAGAACTTTGTAATTGGCACTACTTTGAACACCACTGAAAGTTCAACTACTGGCGGGACTACTGGCAGTCGTGCAGAAGTTAATTTGTTAGGTAAAACATCACTTGGTATTACTAGCCCAGGTTTGAAAATTGCAACAGGCCAGCGGTTTACTACTACTGGTAATTTTAGTTACTATTCGGTAGAACCAAATATTACTGTGCCAGTTCCTAGCACCAAACTGTCAACACAGCTAGGTTGGAGATATCGTAACGCATATAATCCAACAGCCAACGCAGATGAAACTAAAACTTGGCGAGCTGGTATCAAATATGACGTTACCAAACAAGACTCTCTTGGGTTGCGATATGATAATGTACGCGGTGATACAAATCAAAACGTGTGGGCAGTTAATTACACCCGTAATTTTTAAAATTACTTAAATTAAAAGGACCGCAAAGGTCCTTTTAATTATTAGTTTTTTCTATTAACGTTATTAGAAAATTTATAGTTAAAATCTATTGATCTTGTAGGTTAATAGGATATATAATATACATATAGAACATACCGTTCTATGTTTTCAAACACACACAAAGGAGATATTATGAAAACAGTTGGTGATAAATTAACAGAATTTACAGTCACAGGCGTTAAGCCAGGACAACCAGAAGATGCGTTCTTTGACATTACAGAAAAGTCATTTGAAGGCAAGTGGAAAGTGATCGTATACTATCCAAAAGATTTTACATTTGTTTGCCCTACAGAAATCGTAGCCTACGACAAGTTAGCAAGTGACTTTGCTGACCGCGATGCTGTATTGCTAACAGGTTCAACAGACAATGAGTTCTGTAAAGTTAGCTGGCAAACAGCTCACGCAGATTTGAAGAAAATCACTCACACACAATTTGCCGACACAGCTCGTGATGAGCGCAGTTTGATTAATCAACTGGGCGTATTCTATGCTCCAGCAGGTGCCGCACTTCGCGCCACATTTATTGTTGATCCGAACAATGAAATCCAACACGTCACAGTCAACAACTTGAACGTGGGTCGTAGCCCAGAAGAAACACTTCGTGTGTTAGATGCGTTACAAACTGGCGAACTATGTGCATGTAACCGTACAGTTGGCGGAGAGACTCTATAATGGCATTCATTGACGCAATTAAAACTGCGTTGCCAGACTACGCCAAGGACACCAAGTTAAATCTTGACGCTGTTCTTTTGCGTAGTACTTTAGATGCAGATGTGGCTATGGGGTGTGCTGTGGCCGCACTCGCCGCAACTGGCAATGGCAAGGTACTTGCTGTCTTGTTGGCAGATGCTCCTGTTCACGCAGACTCGGCAATGACAGCGGCAAGTATTATGGCACAGAATAACGTTTGGTATCCATATGTTGAAATGACTGAAGATCCTGCTCTTAAAGGCCTGCCAGCACAGTTACGCATGAATGCTATTGCCAGTCACGGTGGAACTACCAAGAGCAATTTTGAAGCATTTAGTTTGGCGGCTAGCATTGTTGGCAAGTGTCACTTCTGTGTGAAAGCACACTATGACACATTGAAGACAGAAGGCTACACTGTAGAACAACTTCGTGACATTGGGCGTATTGCCTCAGTGATGAATAGTGTTGCTAAAGTCTTAAATAGTTGATGAAAGTAGCAATTACAGGACACACAGGCGGGCTTGGGCTCGCCTTTTTACATTATTTTGCAGAAAAACACTACGAAGTAGTTGGTTATTCTAGGTCTAACGGCCACGACATAAGTAATTTAGAAGTTGTTTCAAAAATTGTGTCTGAAATAAGAGATTTTGATGTCTTTGTTAATAACGCACACGATGCTAATCAATTTGTGTTGCTAGACCGGGTGTTTAATATGTGGGTAGGAAGACCAAAAACTATCATTAATATTTCTTCTAGATTTACTAGCGAACCTAATGCATACTCTGTTGAAAAATTAAAACAAGATCAATTCTGCCAAGAAAAAATTTATCAGTTACCAAGAATACTCAATGTCAAACCCGGTCTAGTTGATACACAGCGAGTAGCACATATCAATAAGAAAAAAATGACAACAGACAATGTTATTGAAGTGGTTGACTATTGTCTAAAGAACAACGTACAATCAATTACTTTTGGAAAATAAATGATTAAAGTTCTTGCAGATATAGATATAACTCCAATACTTGATTGCTACCAACAGTTAGAGCATGTAATTAACTGGACAGACTACGGACACAAAGGAAAGCAAGCAGGTGTTCAATACAAATATGGAGAAGATCCTTGGAGCAGTGCTGTTGGACGCAGTAAAGGAAACGACCTAGACCTTGTAGAAATAAATCCTGTGTTTAGCGGAACTCCAATTGAACAAATTATAAAAGATTTTAATCTGACCAGGACTAGACTCATGTGGGTCGGCCCTTACGCCTGTTACAGTATGCACAAGGATCCAAATCAACGAATCCATGTACCACTGATTACAAACAGTGAATGTTATTTCTTATTCAAACACGGTACGCCAACACATCTTAAATTAGGGAAAGTCTATTTGACCGATACCAGGACCGAACATACGTTTGTAAATTGTTCAGACAGCCCAAGACTACATCTTGTGGGCGCGGTAAACAATTAACATTTTTCAAAATGTTATAAAAACACCATATTACCAATAGGGTCTTGACAGAAAGACTAAATAAAACTATAATAGAATCATTGTTAGAAGTTGTTCGCCAGTGAAAACTTTATTTGCCAAATTTGCAAATAGCGGTTGACAGAAGGCACTAACTACAGTACAATAGAGACAAGTTAGCAAACAATGTAATCCAGAGATGTTGTAAAAATACAACAAAGAAAGATTTCAAAAGTTGTTGACAGCGGTACCGTAAGGTGCTATAATACATACAAGTTAGCAGGCAATGGTGCTTACTAACAAATTTTTTAAAGAGATTTAAGAGAAAACAAAATGCAATCGTTCAATAGACATCAGCAATTTAATACGATGCCCAAACTGGCAGGTGTAATAGCCTGTTCTTGGTTATCGATTAATGGCGGAAGTCTATCATATGATCGCACACCAGAGATTCTAAGGGTCCGGAGGACTGTCGTGTAACACACAAGTTAACACAACAAACTTCAAGGACCCTAGGATTAAAAACCCTGGGGTTTTTTGTTTTTGAACAACAGGTTATGATAGAGATAGATAAGAAAAAACAACGAGAAGCTGAGTTTACACGTCAGCATACACTGACTCCACAAGATCTTCGCAAGATGATTTTGGAAAAGGCAGAACGTGCAAGAGTGTATAGCAAAGCCGTTAGAAAGCGAGAGATTGCTCAAGAGTAGTCGTAGATCGCAAAGTGTGAATATACAGGAAACGAGGTCCTGGCTCTGCACTTAAAACACGGAGCAAACGGGCGGACTAGTGGATGGCATTCCCTCTTGTGGGAAGAAAATACTAGTTATTAAAGCATATTAGGCTGGTCGTAAAATCATCGTTGGACTTTAAGACTTAGTATGCTTTAATAAGCACATTCTTTATGAGCAAACATAGTTTGCTTATGGACTAGGGTTTCCTGGTCGTGAGTGTGTTAACAAATTTGCCGTTGTAGCTCTCTGGGAGGGTGACTCGTTGTCTGCGAGACTTAGGTGGGTTCGATTCCCATCAGCGGCGCCAGTTTATGTAGCGGTGGCAGAGAGGCCCATTGCAATGGATTGCAAATCCGTAAAACCGTGAGTTCAAATCTCACCCGCTACTCCAAATCATACTCCGGTCGTCTAGTGGCTAGGACGCCAGCCTTTCAAGTTGGAGAAGCGGGATCGAAACCCGTTCGGAGTACCAAGTTTTGTAAGTGTCAGCAAGTGAAATCACGCTAGTGAGGTTTCTTCGAAGGACCGAGCTAGTAGAAGGTGAGGGTTCGATTCCCTGAAAATCTCAACAGGCGAGAACACTGGATGAATCCCAAGTGACGTACCGAGTCCCGCTCGAGTTTATTACACGGGTGAATGGTTCCAATAATGATGGTGGAACTACTTACAAATTCAATTATTCGGGAATAGTGTAATGGTAACACTAC
>Ga0209353_10001344_pt1 | contig 13989 bp, 17 predicted proteins | sample LauGreSpBDMM15SD_2_FD_187561 | JGI IMG/M metagenome (GOLD analysis project Ga0209353, IMG submission 187561) | Freshwater lake microbial communities from Lake Michigan, USA - Sp13.BD.MM15.SD (SPAdes) (version 2) | ecosystem: Environmental > Aquatic > Freshwater > Lake | place: Lake Michigan...
AAAGCTTCGTACAAATCGGAATATCGGATGTACACATCATGATCGAAGCATGCGCGTGTGATCGGTTTGCCATGCATCAAGTGTTGAACAACTTCTGAAAACTTCATTCTATAACCGTCCAATCTCGCGCCAGGACATCGGTTCCCGACAATGTAGCAAACCCCTTGCATAGCCAAACACCTGCACCATCGAGTTCGTAGCGCATGAGTGCACCTTCGACGAGTCTAAGTTTCCAGCGAGCACCATCACGCTGCACAGATGTGCCACCGCGAATGGATTCCATAATGACATCAAACGTCTTTCGTGTATAACCTGTGTTCACACCTTTTCCGCAGATCAAGAAATAATCGACTCGAAGTGATGGCTCAGTTGATAACCACTTATTGAAGCGTCGTGAATCGATGCCATGTGTTTCAATGGCATCGCGACGATCTATCCCTTGAACAACCATGTCCGCGACTTTGGAAACGATTTCTCTCTTTTCCTTTAGCGTATACACAATGTCGCGTGGTGTTGATTCTCCACCCTGACCTGCTTGATTGAGCCATCTAGATATGATTGCGCGTGGCTCTCCGATGAGTGCAGCTGACTTGCTGATGCTGTGTCCTTCAGCCATCAGTTCCAATACCTTCGATAGCATCTCTGCTTTTTGTTCTGGTTTGTACATTTTCATACCCCTATGAAAGTAAAACACCAGACACACCCCTGATGATGTGTCTGGTGCGACAGCGAGTGGCAAACGTAATGTTTACTCGCTGGCGTCCTCGCCGAATGGATCGGATATGTCATCAGTCTTGATGACAGGCTGCGCGATCTTCGTGAGCTTTTTCTTTGCAGTGACAGGAGAGACGCTGATGATGGCGTTCGTGTTGTAACCGCGTGTATTGAGCTTCGCATCGACAGTGACCATCCACTCCTTAGCCAGGAGCGAATCGATGTCGAGGTTGTGAAACTCGCTTGAAGTCAAGCGCCGTCCGAGCATGCCATCAAGCAGGATAGTCAAAGCTGCCTTATCGGAGCCATAGCCCTGTCGCGTAAACTTGACAAAGCGAAAAGCGTTGCTGTTGCTGTCGCCATACTCAGTGGTCTCGAATGTAAACTTGAAGTTCGGAAGCATGACATTCGGATCATCGTAGGATGGTCGGTCGATTGATTCGACATTAGCCAGGCGGCAGACGTAAGATCCTGCGACGGCTGCTTCAAACTGTGAGCTGCCATCGCTGAACGTGGCAGATGAAAAGAAACCCATTTTATAATCTCCTTCGGCCATAAGGCCGCTCAGTTGACAGTGCTGGATCAGTGACCAATCCAAAAGGTTATTCCACCAGCACTGCCAAGTTGACATTACCAGACATCAAACCATCTGTCAAAAAATAAAGTTGACGCTGTTCCTGTGGGCCAGCGTAAGCGCCCGGCCCGCAGGAGCAGTTTCAACTTAAGACCCCTAAGCGAGCACACTTACATGCTCGCAGGGGGGGTTTCCAAAGGGGGGTTTTTCTTCTGTTGTTCCCGTTTTCTGATACTTAAGGGGGAACAGCACGGGAACAACAGCGGGAACAACAGAAAATGCCTAAAGCAGACCTGTCGGACGGTACATTTTCGAGTTCTTTGGACCCTTGTCAAAAGTAACAATGCGACTTGATTCAAGGTCTGCAAGTGTAGCCGCCACGACTGATTTCCTACTGCCACACAGCTCAGCGAGACGTGTCTGCGTGATGCCTGGCTCGCCACTGATGAGCTCAATGAGCTTCGACCGGATCTCTTGTGTAATGACCTCGCTCCTGGCGCCAGCGTCAAGCGTTCGCACCTGTGTCAAGCCATCCTCATCGCGAATTTCAAACGTCACATCGATGGCGTCCTCATCACTGATCAATCGGCCCTTAGTCACAAACATTCTGTACAAACCATTCGCCTGTTTTTCGACGCTGTATGCCATGTCAGCAGCTGCAACAATCTCCGCCGCGCCGCGCATACCCTCGTGCTTGACGGTCGAGTCAGTGCCACCCTTGCGATTGTGGTGAGCAATCAGGACAGTGATGCCGACATCCAGCAACTTCTTAAACGAATCGTAGAGTCGACGCATCTGACTGTTGTCATTTTCGTCCAGGCCATGCACACGCACCAGAGAGTCAATGAGCACCAGACCAATACCCTGCGACTGGCAATGCTTGACAATCCTCTCGACATCAAGCGGCTGGTCGAACCTGATGCCTACACGGTTGAGGTAGCCCATTCCCTCAGCCGAGCGCATTCCGAGCTTCCTCAGGCGTTCTAACACCTTCTGGACGCCCATCTCCTCATCGAGGTAGAGAACCTTCGTCTGCGGAATCTCAAACTCATTGAGCCACTTGCCACCAAAGCAACAGGCGCGAATGAGATCGCACATCACCCACGTTTTCCCACTGCCTGGAGGTGACGAAATATAGTGCAGTCCACCAGTCGACAGGATGTTAGGAATCAGCCAGGACTGTTTCCCGAGCTTCTCCTCCTCTGTCTCCATCCGTGTCCAGTCCCAGACCTCCCAGGGAGCGAGAGTCTGACCACCAGGCAGATCATCAGGCACGGTCCCTGCTGCCCATTGTGCCCAGAAGCGACCAACGGTCTCGAGGATGACCTCGCGGTCCAGTGGCGGATCACAATAAGTGTCACTCCACCAGACCGCTTGCAGCTGTGCGACGTCGATCGTGTATCGCTTTGCGCGGAGGAATCCGAGCAGTGTGACCAATGCGTTATTGCGGCCACCGAAGGCACCGCCAGATGACGGGTGAGGTTGGAACAGTTTGTCCCAGTGGTGCTCGCCGTGAGCGATAATCCGAGCATGCGTCTGCATGTCTCCGGCCACCATGGCGCGGAGATCGTCCAGTGAAAGTTCGTCCATTTTAGTCCTAGTCCAAGAAAGTCTGCGTGTCCAGCGCAGTGGTTACGAGTGTACGACACTCGGTCGCATGTTCTACCATGCCCATCATTCGCATCTGCTCGATGCCGATGATGGTGGTGTTGAAACAGTACAGCAGATAGTCGCCGTGTTTGTACTGGCCAAGATTCCAATTGCCCCGCTCACGCTTTGGGAGGTCTCCCGCTTTAGCGGTGACTAGAAGGCGTGACCACTCATCGCCCCATGGATGCGTGGTCTGTGTCTCCTCGACGATTCTGGAGGCTTCTGGAGGATACTTCGTGAGTTCCACCAATCGAGGCGCCTCACGGTTTTTCCAGTTTAGAGTTCCAGGGACTCGTAGTATTCGTGACGGGTTCTTGCACTTGATGTCCGCAGCTTTTGAGAGTGTGAGCATCCAGCGTTCAAGCAGCTGCACGAACTCGCGCTGTTCTGTTGGCTTAGTCCCAATACCAGTAGTTTTGAGTCGCCTGTAACAGTGGAGACCCTTCCCCGATCTAACCGCGACTGTGACTCTTTCAAGCGTTGCAGCCTGATCCAGACCAGTAAGGTCATCGATGTCGCACCAAAGTACACCAGCAGTATGGACATCATTGTCCCGTCCTCCTTTTCGCCAGCGTGGCAACACGCCGACGTAAACATCATCTCCAGCGTCACTCCACTGGATACAGGCTTCGCCGATGCCGGTCCAGTCTGCTTCCGTCCTTGGAAGTTCCCAGAAGCGCATCTGCACTTTTCCCTGATTCATCGTTCGGATCTCGACGAAGCCATCAGAGTACGGCTCAAACAGCCATGACAGGAAAGTCACAGCCTCTGATACACGATTCATTCTTACCCCTTATAATCCCTGCATGTCCAAGCAGGTCCCGACACATTACCGCATACAACCGATTCAGCCCATCGAAATCATCGACGCCTATGGTCTCGACTTCAAAAGAGGAAATGCCCTCAAATACCTTCTCCGCGCAGGTTCTAAACCTGGCGAAGATAAGACCGACGATTTGCTGAAGGCTGTCTGGTATCTGATCTGTGAACTTCACAGCATCGAGCTCGCCGATGAGATCAACGCGCAGCTGTTAGTTGATGCCACTCGCGATGCCTAGATATCGACACGTCGCCTCCACTGCTTCGTCCCAGGAATAGGCAACAAACCAGAGGTAAGATTCGCCGACAGACTCACGGAATGCGATCTGTCCTGGCGTGAGACTGTTCTTCCCTGCCTTCATCTCGATCCACATCCCGCAGTGCTGTCCCATTTGAACCGGGATGAAAATGTCCCAGACGCCAGCCTTGAGTCCTTCGGACTTCATTCGGCCACCTGTGGCCTTCGACCTGTAGCCGCCATTCGGCACCGCGAAGATTGTGCCCAGGCGCTGGTCACTTCCCGCCATGACCCGGCACCAGTTGAAAAACGCGATCTGCTGTTCTGACTCGTTCAAAGTTCCATCCTCTCAAATATCTCCGCCAGGACATCAGCCCCAGCGGCCACCCGTAATTTGTCGATTGCGCGCACCTGTATCTGTCTGATGCGCTCGCGACTGTAACCGATCAGGATTCCGACGTCCTCGAGTGACCTGCCGTCCGACAATCCATCGAACCCAAAGCGTAAGCGAAGACATGCAATCTCGCGGTCCGTCAGTACTTCCATTACTGTCCGCAGCTGCGCGTAAAGAATCTCTCTGTCTAGACGGTCACCGACAGGAGGTTCACCTGATGGCATAAAGTCGTATCGGCTTTGGCCGTAGGCATTAGGCTCATCGATGCTTGAGACTAGCTTCACATCGTGCTGGAGGATCTCTGTCAGCGACTTGACGTCGAGTGATTCAATCTGCTTGTGAAGATATCGCGGGTAAGTGTGCACGACTTCACGGACGTACACCAGCAGCTCCGCCGGTGTTGGAGTCTCACCGTGCTTGACGATGTACTCTTGGCGCGAGACTCTGATGTGAGACAACTTCGCGATGGCGTGTGACGGTAGACGAATGTCTCGACCACGACTCTCGACACCTCGACCGACAGCCTGTCGAACCCAGTTGGTCGCGTACGTCGAGAAGCGATGACCGAGTGACGGGTCATAGCGCTGGACCGCGTGATGCAATCCAAGCATGCCATCGGTGATCATATCTTCATGTTCGCATCCACGACCACGAAACTTCTTGGCGATAGCGCTGACCATGCGGACGTTGTGATTGACGAACTCAGCGGTCGCTTTGTCTTTGTCTTTATCAGTGCCAGCCTGGACCATGCGTCCGAGAAAGAACTCCTCCTCGGGCGTCAGGAGTCCAGTGGTGCTCGTGCGTCTGCTACCTCGATACTGTGACCAGGTTGTGATGGCGTCAGTCACGAGACTGCATCGCCTGGTGTGCACGGTGATCTGGACTGTTCGGAGTGTCCCAGTCTGATGCCATCATGCATGCAGTCCATACAGCCAGAACAACCACGACGAAGCTGCCGACCATCTGGATGCGGCGCTGTGTCCGTAGGCGCCGCTCGCGCTTGAGCTCACGCTGTGAGCAGATTCCACAGATGCGATGTCCTTGGCCATAAGGCACGACGTTTTGTCGATTGCATACGATGCACGAAAGTTTGATGTCCATTGTTTTGTCCTAGTCCTGTCTATTGCGGGAGAGTCTGACCTGCACGTTTGCACAGGATCCACAGCTGCACTTCGTATTCACTGCGACCGATTGCATCAGCCAGGCGCTTGACGGTCGAATGTCTGACAGCATGAGCGCCGGAGAGCATCCGACACACTACCGATTTGTGAATACCGAGCTTTGTAGCGATATCCATCTGTGTATGTCCGTAAATCATGTTCCTGTTATACACATAGTTGACACTGTATGTCAACCTATGCTAGGATGTTGATGTGGCGGACACCACACGAAGGGGACAGGACAATGGACGAACGAATCGAAATGAAGTGGAAGTGCGGACACACTGAAACTCACACGTTTGGATACACGACCGGCGACATGAAGGCGAAGATGCGCCTCATGGCGTCTACGCTTGGAGTCTGCATGATGTGCAGCACACAGAAAGCAGCTGACGACCACTGGACGCAGATGCAGATCCTGCTTCGACCACGCACCATTGTGATGACTGGATCACAGCGACAGGTTGAATGGGCACGTCAGATTCGCGCATCGATGTATGACAGTCTCGCTGTCATACACGACCAGCTGCGCCTGGCGCATCTCGACCAGCGTCAAGAATGGGGAGCGATTGTGATTGCACTGCGACCCGTGCTCGAGGAGCTGCGCCGCTGGCGCCTGTACACGTACGCTGGTGACATCATCGAGCATCGCAACATGACATGGTCTCAGATGTTTGGAGACGCACTGATGCGGGCAGGATTAAGAATCAAGGGGTTAACAAAATGACAATGTCGGAAACAATCGGTGCAATCGCACCAGCGCTGGTCAAGGCCCAGGCTGAGATCAGGCCAATAACGAAGGATTCAACGAATCCTGCGTTTCGCTCAAAGTACACATCACTCGATGCCATCATGGAGGTCGTGCGACCAGTGCTCGCGAAGAATGGTCTCATCGTCGTGCAGTCGGTGCTGGACACCATCGACGGTGAGCACAGCATCAGCATCACGGTCGAGAGCCGTGTCATTCACAGCTCAGGTGAGTGGATCGCTGGTGTCGTACAGGTCCCTGTGATGCAACAGACATCGCACGGATTCGGCAGCGCACTCTCGTATGGTCGACGCTACAGCCTCAGTGCATTGTTGTCGCTAGCATCGGATGAGGATGACGATGGGAATGGAGCTGCACAACAGACACAGGCACGTCCACAGATCAAGCCAGGACCGCCACAGCAGACCACGCTGAAGAAGCTCGCACCAACACCTAAGCCGATACCTGGTTACCACAACGGGTCGCACTTCGTAATCGGTGAAGAGGACCCGAACGCATGACGTCTGAATGCTTCTACTGCGGAGTGATGTACTGTCACTCCGCGAAGGTAACTGGCGATCACATGCCAATGCCTGAACGAAACGGAGGCACGGACATTGTTCCGTGCTGTACCGCTTGTCATGACATGAAGGACAGGATTCCATTGCATCAGTGGCATTCAATGGCATGGAAAGAAATCAACGAACAGTGGCCATTGTTTGGACGCTACACTCGCATATATTTAGCAAAAAGTCTATCTGTAATGAGTGACTATAACGCCAGGTGTAGAGTGGAAGGACAGAAGGCGAAGGTCAAATCATGACATGGGCTAAAGCAGTGGAAGCGATGAGATGTGGACGTTTCGTTCGTCGGCCTCATTGGGGAAAACACGACCTTATTCGTTTTACGGACGATGAGGTTTTGTTTCCAAACAATAGCGTGAAACGATCTGTACTGTATATCGAGGAAAACAAAACTGTTAACTTCGACTTCATCCTGAATGATGTATGTGCCGATGATTGGGTCATCTTTGAACACATTTGGAATGAAGACAATAAAAAATGGGAGGTTATGTCATGACCAAACTAGTATGGATAACGCCCGATGCCGAGAGTGTCATCGGCTATTGCGCCAGGGTCTCGAACCCATCGAACCAGGACAATCCTGACATCACTCGACTGCTTCGGTTTTGTGTCGGTCACGGACACTGGTCAATCTTCGAGATGGCCAGCATGTGCATTGAGGTAAAGACCACGAGAGCCATTGCCGCGCAGCTGCTCCGACACAGATCGTTCTCGTTCCAGGAGTTCAGTCAGCGGTACGCGACAGTGGTCGAGGACATCGAGGTCCCAGAGATGCGCCTTGCTGGCGCTCACAATCGTCAATCAAGCCTCCCACTACCGAAGATAGAAGAACTAACCAAAGAGCAGCAGGACGCGCTGTATTTGGTCGGTTCATCAATCGAGTTTGCGACCGACGTGTATCGCGATCTCATCGCACATGGCATGGCTGCGGAGACTGCTCGCATGGTCCTGCCGCTGTGCACTCCGACAACGATGTACATGAGCGGAAGCATCCGCTCGTGGATTCATTATGTGCAGTTGAGGACACGTCCGGATACGCAGCTAGAACATCGCGACATCGCCCAGGGAGCTCAGAACATCATGCTTGAACATCTGCCGATCACGATGGCGGCGCTGACTTAAGACCATACTGGTATGGAGGTATTTTCATGGCACGTAAACAAACATCAGACAAAGAAATCACACGCGTAGAAGAGAAGCCACAAGGACTCCTGTGGCTCCTGAAGGCAAATGAACACGAGATCCTGGAGCGCCTAAATCAGGATGGTGCGCTGATCTTTATTCACCCTGCGCTCGATGGCATCGTGAGTTTCCGCATTGAAGAAAATCCCGCACACAAAGAAAAAGTGGTGCATGTCTGGCGGTAAATGTATAGTCGTTATGCCGGTGCTCCCACATCGGTGAACGAACAACTAGCCAAACATAAGACCAGGTGAGCGCATCGCCTGGTCTTTTGGTTTATCAGAAGTTTACGAAGCCGAAGCCGCCAAACTTGCCGAACTCGTGCCAGTTCCGTTTCTTCGCATACAGGCCATCACCATCACGCTCGACGGAGAGTTCATCCGATGGTTCCGGACTCGTGTTACCTTCGACAGTGTAGACACCCCACTCCTCGACCTTAGTCACGATGCCGATGTGAGCGATGCGAGAGAGAGCGCTGAAGTAGAACAGCGCCAGATCACCGCGCCGTGGTCGCTTCGAGGTCGTAGCATCTCGAATGTGCTGGACAGGCAACCACAGACTGTTTGCTTTGAACCACCGCGACCAGTCTGGACAATATGCCGAGCGAGGAAAAGTTTCATCGTAAATGATGCCGAGCTGCGTGGCTGCTTGCTTATGCCTAAAGCGCACGTGTGCCGCGCACCAGGGTGAGCCAGCAGGGACCGGAGGTTTGCAGGATGCCTGGTACGCTTCGACAGCTGTGCCTCTGTTCTCGCCGACTTCCTGGACACCGACATTCGCCATCGCAAGATCTGCGCTCAGTAATGCTATTGTCCGCTCGCTCATGTTGTATACTCCTATTGTCCAACCGGTTTCTAGTTCCTAGTCCTCACGCCTCCAGCACCCCTCTGGAGGCGTTTCCTTTTTAAGAGAAGGTCTCCGCGTCGTCACTGCTACTCACGATCGTGATGCCATTCGTGGTGTGCGTGTAGATGATGTAGATCACTCCGAGGCGCCAGTAACACGCCAGCTCATCATCGGCCACGCTGCCCGTCACGACGTTAGAAGCAGCTGTAATCACGTTGCCCATCGGATCGCGCTTGACCCTCTGGATGTTGCTTGATGATGTCCTGAAAAAGATGTACTCCATCCCATTCGGTGAGACACAGACCGTTCCATGCGTACCGGTTCCGATTGTTGTAGCCACTGATACTGTGTTCCCTTCGTCGTCTGTCGTGTAGCGCTTCACGCTTCCATCAGTGTCATCCACGATAATGATGAGCGACATCGCGCCGCTGTTCTTCTGATACGCCAGGCTCAGACAGACAGCGCCTGTGATCGACGTTGTGACTAGACTCCAGTTGGTCCCGTTGTGCGCCCTGGCGTGATAAAGCTCTACGCCGCCACCAGATGTCACGACACCATAGGTCGCTTGCTGCGCTGGACTGACATCCGCCGCCGTGCAGTTCCCTGACAGCACCTCAGTGCGAAACACTGCGCGCTGTCGCTTTGCCGAATACATCGGATTGACACCGACGCTGTTCAGAGCTTCGATGATGCTGTGATTCGCTTTGCCGAGTCCAAACGGTGAGCCTGTCTGGTAGTTGCCGAGCGCGTCGAAGCTCGTGTCAGTGCCTCGAGATGATGAGTCACTCGAGAGCTGAAGCGTTACGGTTCCGGTGGTCGCTGGATCTCCAGCTGTGTCCAGGACAATACCGTGTGCTGGCCCTCGAAGAATGGCCCCGAATGGCAGGTAGAGAGCACTGTCTGTGCCACCATTGACATCGAACGGGTCATACAGATCAGGCGGAAAGTCACCGTTTATTGAGTCGAAAAGTGTCTGTGCTGTGATGGTACCGGTCGCGATCTCGAAGCCATACGCGAAGTCTGTGCCGGTTGTGGCGTTCGGTGTTGCGAGGATTCCACCGCCATACAACCATGTACTGATACCAGTGCCGCCATTCAGGAAACAGTCTCTCAGTGGAGGCTGTGAGACGCTACATGTACCACTCCCAGGATACGCCACGGAGTTCGTAGCGGTCCAGCCAGGATGTCGGGTGATACTGAGATCCGCCGCATTGACCTGCGCGACAATGTCTGTGATCGAGAGCGGAGTGACAGCATACGAGGTCACGCCTGTGGCGCCGCCTACAGTCTTTTGCCACTGATAGTCGCTCTCTTCTTCGTGCCGACCATCGTTGTTTTGCTGCCAAAAACGCCTCGAATAGTAATACGTCGTCGTGTCTACTTCGGCGACGATGGCAGGTGTGATGCGCTCGTGTTCGTATCCAAGACCACTCGGAACATAGTGACTATTCGTGGAGCCGTTTGTCGTGTCCTGCTTGAGCGTCGTGGTGCCGAGGTCAATCGCGCCTGTAGCGATGCGTAGACGCTGGCATGACGTAACACCCCAATACGCACTATCAACGCTCTCTGAGCCAGCGTAGGACGTGCTGACAGTGTTCTTCCTTGGATAGGGATTGTCCTTGCCATCGGTGAGTGGAAGTGCGCTGACTGACCACGCATCAGGACTGCACAGGTCGATGGTCACCGTCTGATACGACGTGGTCGCAGCTGTGACATTCCAGGTTTTAGTATTGCCATGGTAGTCGGTGATGACGAATGTTCCAGCGATTGATGTTCCGCTTTGCGCCTTGATCTGGATGTCAAGGTAGCGATATCCCGACATGCCTTCGTACGGTGAAAACGACCGGTCGTTTGTCGTACCCGCGATGCTCCTGGTCGTGTTGTATGCCAAACTCCAGCCATCGAATCTGAAGCCACGGAACATGCACCGAGTCTCTGTATTTGCCTCACCGAGAGCTGTAAGTGATGCGCCGGTGATAGCCGTCGACACGCTAGTCGGAACACTGTCGAGAGCAGTTGTCTGATTCTGTGTCGAACTATTTTTTGTGATGTCGCTGACGGTCGAATAAAGATAGAAGATGTCAGATGCAGATATAGATCCTGTTCCACTGACGTCACGATATCCGAGTGTCTCTTTGTCAAATCCTGTGACTCTGACTGTCAAGCTGTCTGGATAGGATGTCGACCATGCTCGAGTGCGACCGATCAGGCTGCATGTGGCTGCTAGCCTGGCGTAAGTACTAAGCTCGACGATGATATCGTCAAGCGTAGCCGCAGTCAAAGACACCGACCAGTTTGTCGTATTTTGACCGAGGTAAGTGTGACTCTGTGATGCGACATATGGGGTCAAACCATTGACCAGGTAATTGCTGACTGATGCTGCCGCTGTCGCTTCATCCTGACAAATACCGTAATATTCCACACCGAAGATGTACGTCATTGACTGACGCGCACCAGATGCATAGGCGCCAGTAGCAGTGCATGCAGTGCCACCGATGGTCAAGGTACAGGACGGTGTAGATCCATACCTGGACAGCTCATACCATTGGTATGCTGTCGCTGGTGGAAAGACAGTCGGTGCAATCGATCCTGAATACGCCGTTTCTGTTATGTTCCAAAGTTTGTCGGTCCCGACAGTACACGACCATGATCCTGTTATCGTTGCACCGACGTCAACCCACTCAGTGGCGAAACTCTCAGTGCCATTGGCCACTGTTTTGACCACAGTGGTCGTGTGACCATAGCCGTCATTGGACACCATCGTTAAGTATATAAACCATTGCCAGTTCGGCGCATGAGGTGTGCTAGTCCATGACCATGTCCATGTGCTGAAGGCGCCTGTGTGACTAGCTGCGCCGCCTATTGTGCCATCAACATAGCCTAGTTTAAGAGCAACAAACGGAACAAGGTCAACAGGATATACGAGGATGTTGTAACTGAGCGACAGATCACATGCGGCTGTCGCACTCCGTGTGCCGTCGAGGTATGCCACTATCCGCCACCAGCAGACAAATACAGGCCTCGATACTTTGCGCGTCGGAACTGCTTCACTCCAGCTTCGACCACGAACTCAATGCTCGGAATCGCGATGATGCGATACACGCCCTTGATGGTCACGCCATCAGGCTGCATGATGGTCACAACGTCACGGACCCAGAGAGGTCGATTCGTAGTGGACAGTACCAGAAAGTCGCTCTCCCACTCAACTAGGATGCGACCTGTCATAAGTCTGGACTTAAGTGCTTCCATCGCCTGTATAGCCACAGCACCAGATGTGATGCCTGGATCCGACAAAATGTAGGGAACCGGTCGACCGCGCCAGTTGTCTGGCCTGGCCGCTGGAGCAGTTCCGGCTGTCTGACTCGCACTGTCTGCATCGTAGGAATAAATCAGATCGCCAGTCCTCGGATCCTGACCGATGACGGTGATTTGATTGCACTCTGGACTTTCGTAATGCGCGGACATCTTACGGACCACGCGCTTCTGCTGGAGCGCCGCAGTGACGCCAGCCGCAGCTGCTGCCGGGACACTCTGATACAGAGTCATTACGCTTGTCGAAGTTAGATCGGCAGGATTTGAAAACTGATATTTATAACCTGATGTCGTCGGAGACCATCCACTGATAAAGGTTGCGGCGTAGTCAGTCTTAATCTTATTGATCATTGAAGCGATCGTGTCGCCACGCTGAGGGACAAAACTTGAATACCCGCGAGCTATGTCTGGACTACGCGAGATATTGATACCGACTGCATCAGTATACAAAAGGTAAGTGGCCGCAGGATAACCGGCCATCGTCATGAGGTCACCGATAGCTGACTCTGCGGTATACCCGTCGTACAGGACGCCGTCCTGGAAGTAATACAGCTCAAAGTCGCGAGTCCTGTCCATGCCTTCAAACTGGAGCGTCGAAAACTTTAGACTCGTATCACCCTGCTCATACTGAATCTGCGGAGGCGCCAGTGTGCCTCGAAAGATGTCAGTGTAGACAGGTGTCGGTGAAGCGCTGTCAGAGATCGCCACACGGATAGGACGATCGCCTGTGATCTGTGGCTGTGCCACGCCAGCATCGAGGAGTTTCTGGCGCCTGGCGCTCATCTTCAGCGTGGTGCGCGAAGTCTCATCAACAGACAGGACTAAATCATCGATGTAATTTGTGATGTCGACTGGACCATTGTATGTTGTCGTCGCAGCTGGTGTGCTGCTTGCCATCGCTGCGGAGAGACCATACGTCTGCGTGTAAGGACTCGGAGTCGTGATGGTCACCTTGATCCGCAGATTCTCAATGATGCCATCTGGCGTGTACGCAGAAAAACCATCGGTTACAGCGACGGCCGTTGTGACAGTTCCTGCGGATGTTCCCACGACATCACCCCAGATCTGTGGCACGAAGGTCGCACCAACCGGAGGTGGATATCGCAGCGTGATGTTTTTGCTGTAAAAGATTCCGGTCGTCTCGTATGCCACTGGTGCGATCTGCACAGTCGGTCGACCATACGGCACCTTAAAAGCAAATGAACCAGACGGGAGTATTACATTACCTTCGACGTCGTTCAGGCCCTCGAAGGTATGGCAAAAGTTCGCACCGAAGGTCGATGTCACGAGCACTTCACGACGCTTGAGCGGAATAATCATCAGGCTGACCTGACGCTGACCAACAGCACTAGCCGTGGTTACAGCTCGACCAGGATTCTTGTTCGTGTCAGACTGGTCGTAGACACCCTTCTGGATTCCATCTTTGTAGACGATGCATGAGCCGTCGCCACGAAACACCATCTCCACTGTCGATCCGGATCCATAGCCCCACACAACGCGAAGGAATGGCAGTGCTGATTTGTCGACCCAGGTCGGGACATACGCGCTGATATACCATCCTTGATTGGCGACATAACTCGCAGTCGTTTTGACATACTCCGCATTCGCTGTGCCAAGTGTCGTCGCTGTCAGGTAATAATCACCCGCCGCATTGATCTCCATCTGCTTCCATACACTGCCTGTAACGAGCGTGTAGGCGCTTCGTGGCACACGAGCATAGAGTCCACTGTAAGTGCTGGACCATGCTTCGGTGACAGGGAGAGGTGCT
>Ga0209353_10001345_pt1 | contig 13982 bp, 7 predicted proteins | sample LauGreSpBDMM15SD_2_FD_187561 | JGI IMG/M metagenome (GOLD analysis project Ga0209353, IMG submission 187561) | Freshwater lake microbial communities from Lake Michigan, USA - Sp13.BD.MM15.SD (SPAdes) (version 2) | ecosystem: Environmental > Aquatic > Freshwater > Lake | place: Lake Michigan, USA...
CAAAACATCTAACTTTTCAATTGGATCAACTACCACAAATTGATGGTCAATCCCTTGATTTCCGACCGTCTCCATACTAGCACTTACTTCTGTAACTTGATTTGACATATAGTTTTGAACCAATTGTTTGATAGTTCCTGGCATCGTTGCTGAAAACAAAAATGTTCTTCTGCTTTTTGATAATTCAGCTACAATTTCATCCAATCCTTCCTTTAAAATTGAAACCATTTCATCCGCTTCATCAAGAACCAAATACTTAGTTTCCCTAATATTTATGGCTTTTCGTTGAATTAAATCTATCAAACGACCTGGTGTGGCTATTACGATATGTGTTGGTAATGTTAACCGTTCTATTTGAGGTTTTATTGGGATTCCGCCACAAACTGCGGCTATAGAAATTTCGGGTAAATATTTAGAATACGACTCTAAATTACTCAGTATTTGATGTCCTAATTCTCTAGTTGGAACTAATATCACCGCTTGAATGTTCGTCGCATTCCAATCTATTAATTGCAATAATGGTAAACCAAAAGCAGCGGTTTTACCCGTTCCAGTTTTTGCAAGACCTACAAAATCATCGGTTTTAGTTAGTAAAATTGGAATGGCTTTCTCTTGAATTTCTGTTGGAACCAAAATTTTTAAATCGGTTAAACCCTTAACTAATACTTCTGAAACTCCTAAATCGGAAAATTGCTTTGACATAAAATATATTTTGACAAAGGTAAACAGTCTTTTGACTAAATAAGAAGCAACTTAGAGAATTTGTATTATTTGATGTAAATAACTGAAAATCATCATTGTAAGTATTATTTTATAATAGTTTCAAAAAAGTGTCATTTGTCGATAAAAACGGTTGTTTTAACACAAATTTAAAACTCAAAATTTGATTCAACTGTTACATTTGCAATGTGTTATAACAAAATAGCACAAAAAACAATGAATACAATTTACCTACTATTACGCTTTAAAATGAAAACAATTTCAACATTTATCGTGCTACTCCTAACCTATTTTGGAAATGCACAAACAACATCAACAGTAAATTATACGCCAATTACCACTGCAATAAATAACCCAGAAAGAGGCTTTTACAGACATACGGAAGCCCATTCTGCAAGTTATACAGGTCTGGATCAAAATACTTTAAACGGTTATAAATCAAGTAATACGACACTTATTTTGAGAGTATTTTATTTGGAAAATTTTGTAAATGCTCCAATTTCAAGTTCCTATTTGAGTTCAATGCAATCTGATTTCAACAAAATTAGAACTGCAGGAATAAAATGTATTGTTCGTTTTGCCTATTCCGACAATATTAACGGTGCTTTAGATGCTTCAAAAGCTCAAATATTGGCTCATATCCAACAAGTAAAACCATTATTGATTGCCAATGTAGATGTAATATCGTCAATGCAAGCAGGATTCATTGGTTCTTGGGGAGAATGGTATTATACAGATTATTTCGGAATGAGCCCGTCAGCAAGTGATTATGCAAACAGAAGAGAGGTTGTTGATGCTATTTTATTGGCTTTGCCAAGTTCAAGAATGGTGCAGCTGCGAACGCCAACTTTGAAACAAAAGACATATTCTACAACATCGGCATTAACGCAAAGTCAAGCCTTTTCAGGTTCAAATATTGCTCGTGTTGGTCATCACAACGATTGTTTCTTATCAAGTTCGACAGACTTTGGAACCTACAACAATGTTTCAACCGAATATCCTTATTTGCAACAAGAAACAAAATTTACACCAATGGGAGGTGAAACGTGTGCCGTAAATGAGCCGCGTTCGCTATGTCCAACGGCAGTTTCTGAAATGCAACAATTTCACTGGTCATATTTAAATTTCGATTATAATCCGAGTGTAATCAGCGGTTTTCAAGCTGGCGCTTGTTTCCCTGAAATCCAAAATCGTTTAGGATATCGCTATCAATTAGTAAGTGGAATTTATCCTAAAAATGCGGCAATTGGAAATACTATATCTGTAAATTTCAAAATAAACAATACGGGATTTGCTTCTGCATACAATCAAAGAACCGTTTATTTAGTATTGCGAAATGCATCAAGTAATCAAGAATATTCAATTGCTCTGAATACTGATCCAAGGTTGTGGTCAAGTGGTGTGGAGACCACTATAACAGAAAATGTTACGCTTCCGTCAAATATGATTGCTGGAACCTATAATTTATTTTTGAATTTACCAGATGCTAATACATCAATTAGTTCGCGTCCTGAATATTCCATCAGATTGGCAAATAATGCTACATGGGAAGCAACGACAGGTTATAATAACTTACTACAATCTGTAATTATTTCTGGTTCTTTGGGGGTTTCCGAAGCTTCAAAATTGCAAATGAAAATCTATCCTGTACCTGCAAATAATGAATTAATCATTGAAATGGATGGAATTAATGAATATAAAGTTGGTGTTTTCAATTCAATTGGACAAAGTGTTAAAGTGAAGTCAGTTATTGAAAATAATAAAATAACATTGAATACTGAAACATTAAGTGACGGAATCTATTTAGTTCAATTTGAGAACAATGACTTTAAAGAAACAAAAAAAATCATTGTAAGACACTAATTAGAATTTCAAAATATAGATCATAGTGATTACTACAATTAAATGTAGTAATCACTATTTTTTTCGTGTTTTCTTAAGGTTGTATTTTAAACCAAATTGAATAATGTTGGAATAAAATTGAGATTGAGAATACAGTTCAAATGAAGTAGTTAATGCAGCAAAATCAGCTACTTGATATGATATTTCTCCCGTCAATCGTTTGAAATCAGCTGCGTAATCATCATAAAACCAAGCCACTTCCACCCTACTCATGAAGTTATTTTCTTCTTTCCCAAATTTCCAACCCAAACCACCACCAGCATAAAAACGATTTTCAATCATCCAATAGGGATATCCGGAAGAAAGTGACAATGATGCCGTTCCTATTGACGATTTCAAATAGGAAGATTCAATAAATGGAATTAATCTTGATTTTTTTTCTTCACCGTTGTCCAAACCAATTTTGACTGTAATAGAACCTTGGTAAGAGTCGGAGGTTGAAGCAACGTCATTAGAATTACTTTTTGAATAGTAGTTTGCTTCTAATGAAAAACTTGTATTTATTAGCCCGAATAAGTACCTGTCATGGTATAAATTCCCTTGTGCCCTATAGATATTCTTACTATAAGCTGGTCCACTTTCCGCTGGTAAAATATTAATTTCTGCAGAAGTGAATTTTTTATTTTTAGAATAATTCCCTCCTATTCCAAATTGAAAATAATACTTTCCAAAATTACTATATTCGCCTCTTATTTTTGACCAATATTGCAGTTTTTCAAAATTTTCAGGATTGCTAAATTGATATTGAAGCCCATATATTGAATGGTTAATATTATCAGGATCTTCTATTTCAAACTGAATTTTATACATCTCACTCAAAGTGAATGCTATTGAATGTTGGTTTTTACGTTTGTCATGGAAATTATAGGACACCTCATTTTTTATTGCAGAAACAGCTGTTCTATTACTTTCTAATGAAGAGTTGATGTCCACAAAATTACCAAATTCCTTTCTGCTTTTTCGCAATAGTTCTTGCTTGACATTAGAATAAAACAAATCAGGAAAACTCAAAAGCAATTCTTGTTGAAGCGCTTTTTCTATATAAATAACCTCTTTATTTAGTGATGTTTTCAATTTTTCCTTTTGAGGACTTTCTGGTAATGAATTAGTCAAAACCCAGGCCTCTTTAAATCGTCCTAAATCAAAATATACGGAACTCATTATGGCTTTTGCCTTATAATCTTTTGGAAATTTAAGTATATATTTTTCGTATTCTGATTCTAAAAATTTATACGATTTCAACTCGATTAGCCAAGACATTCTTGTTGAAAAATCAATTTTATCGGCGTGTAAAGACCAATCGTACGCTTTTTTATATTCATTGTTATCTACATAAAGCCAGCAAATATCTTCAGCCAAGTTTTTATATTTTATAGCTGGTAAAATCAGCCTTAATTCTTCTATAGCTTCTTTCGATTCGTAAGTTAATAGATGTTGTAAATACAATTGATATATTTCAAAACTAGAATCAACTTCCAATAAATTTAGTAATGCCACTTTAATTTTAGTTAGATTTTCGGGTGTGTAAAAATCTGCAATATAGTTTTTCAAAAGCGCTACATCATATGGTGTAATGAGCATTTGCTCACTCAACCACTTTTCTCTAGTTAAATCGTTTGGATATTCTACTAAATAGTTCAATTCTTTCGAATACATTATGTTTTCTGATATTGGAAATTTTTTGCAATGTTCTTCCAGTAATCCCCAAACACTCCCACCCTTGTCATCCCAATTCATATATTTAGCATATTTATTCCAGGTCAAATATTCGATTTTTGCTTCAGAAACCATTTTTTGTTTTAATTCTGCAATTTCAATTTTAAGTAATATATCTGAATCTATTGCATCGCGCTTTAGAGCTAACTGGTATTTTTTGATATTTTCTTGAAATTCTATGGTTTGAACTTTAGCAGTTTCTATGGCTTGTTTTCTTTCATATTCAGAAAAATAATTTAAATCTGGCAAACTCAATTTTGATGCAGTTGTAAAAATTGTATATAAGTTGCCAGTCAAAAATGGAGTTTTTGTAAATCGGACAACTTGGTTTTTAAGTGATGCTTCCATTTTATCCGTATTTTCGGAGCTAACATACATAAACCAATATTGTTTGTCTGAAATTGATTCTTCAGGTTTTAATTCTTCAACGGTAAAAATCCCATTTTTAGTACTAAAATTATAATTAGAGGCGCGCCAATCCAAAACAATATTTGCGGCTTCACCAGCGTTCAAAAACCGCATTTGAGGAAATGATTTGGTCATTTTATTTAGATAATTGTTGAATTCGGAATACATTCCAACATTTTTTCCATTGGTTTTGTGCCAACCCAAATTCAACGGATTTCTTGAATCATAATCCCCTTTCGTAGCGTCTTTATGGTTACTTGTTTGATAAACATCATCCGGATGAACAAAATGTGTCCAAATTCCAGTGAATAAATAAGCAGATTCTTGGGTGTATTTTTGAACATTATTCAAATAGTATCCATACGTTATTCTTGGATAATCGAATAGGTTTTTGTTGTACGGATCAAAATCAAATTCTCGATTTTCTCCATCTGATAGTTCACCGTTATAACTGCTGCACATATATTTTAAAGATGGCATCGCGGTTTTGAGTTTATTAATTCCCATTTTATCAATATAATTAGATGGCGGCACATACGAAATTGGTAAGGGTCCAAAATCACTTACATTCCATTTTTTCGTTACCGCATTTAAAGAAGTCAAAATAAAATCTGGATTTTTCCAAATTTGCTTATTTAATTCCGAATGGTTGTAACCATGAAATGCCAATTCATGTCCGTTTTTTTTAGCGTCTTTTACAAACCATTCACTCAAAGATTGAACTTTATTTTCAAATTTTATTTTATTTCGATCCCATTGATTAAACAAAAAAGGGGGTTCAACTTTGTTTTTGTAATCAAAAGTTATCAAAACAGAATAACTAATATTAAAACGTTTTGCAATTTTCAGCATGTCGGGCCACCATACATTTTTTACAAAATCTTTGGAAGATAAATTCATTTCCGAAGCTATTGGCTCATTCTTAATATCAAAAAGTGGACAAGGAAAATCATCCAAGAATATAGTACTTGTGTTTGCTATTGGATATGGGATGCCTTCTAATCCATTTAGTATTCCTGCAAACAAAAGTCCTCTGTCCCGTTTCTCAAATGATTTTTGAAAATTAAATAAAATGACTTTTCCTTTCCCAACTTTATTTTCTAATACAATTGGATAATTTAAATCATTGACAGCTGTTGCTAATATTTTTATATTTTTTGAGAAATTTTCTTTTGCAAATCCATAATGTATTTCCTCGTTATTCATTTTAATTCCTTTAAAATCAGGTAGAATAGGGCATTTAAAATAAAATCCTTTTGCAATAATATCCGTAAAGTTATCAGCTTCAGGTTTGAAGCCTAAGAGATACGCTATTCTCTTATCATCATTTGCAATTGGGTAGAAAAACGTACCCCCATTTGAAACAAATTCAGTTATTTTAACAATTCCAGCATCGCTTAATTTGCTTGTTCTTGACAAACAAATTACTCTGGTAGTTGGCGAAAAAGAAGGAGAATTATTCCAACTATTTATATCGGTTGTTTTGTAAGGCAACTTGGTATAATCGCAAACCTTTTTTATATTGTCATTAAATTTTAAACTTTCAATATCGGAATTGTCCAATAAAAATTCAATTAATGGTGGTTGAATATTTTCAGAATACCTACGAAATTCATCAGAATTACCTTTTGAATCGGAATTAAATACTGAAAAATTATCAATCGCTGAAGAATCAATAGAACTACAATTCGTTAAAAAAATTATCGCAAAAATTGTAAACGAAGCATAGTAAAAGTTTCTTTTTTTTATAGGTACTACTGTCATAATTAAAATATTAAATCTGAAATTTTACTTGAATTTGGTACATTTATAATTTCATAAACTTTGAAATTAGCATTGGATTGAATAAGCTTAATTAATCTTCCCCGCTTTTTTAAAACCTCCACAAGTTTTACTATTTTCTTAGCATTTTCATCATTATAAATGAATAGTAAAATGCTATTTGGAAGCACAACTTGTGGATTTTTCTTTAAGTAATTATAGTTTTTAAAATGCTTAAAATAAGTAGCATCTTTAACTAAATAACTATCTAAAAACTCCGAATAATTAATGAAATAGTGATTGTTTTCACTGATTATTTGAGTTGTATTCTGATCGACAACCGCAAACGAATATGGGAAATAATTGGAATGAATTTCATCATAGACCTTTAGTATTTGAAGCGTTAAATCATTAGGTTTAGTAATTTCATAAAGTACTGTTCGTTGTAAATATATTGCAAAATAGACTACTACAAATGATGAAATTGCCGTTAAATAATTATGGATTTTATGAATTCTTTTTGTTAACGGATTTACTATTCTTAAAATAATTCCAACTGAAAACCCGATTACAATTGGAAAGAATACAGCCATCGATTGCAGGACTAAATCCTTATCAATCCAATTATTTGTTATTTTCAACAAAGCAACTAAAAATAAAAAATACAACAAAAATGCAAGTGCAGAATTCCAGTTTTCTTTTAAAACTATTATGAAGTATAACGCAGAAATACAGCTTCCAAAAGCGAGAATACTATAGTAATTAATCAGTGAATTTATTGGAATTATAAGTTGAGGATTATAAGTATATGAATTGACCGAGATAATATTGGAACGTATGAAATCATTGAAATTGATTTGAAAAGATATGGCCATAATATAATAACAGCCAAATACTAGTACTGCAGATAATAGAAAAGAGCCGAAAGCTACCCAAAACCTGAAAGAGATATTATTACTCAGAAATATAGAAATTAAAATAAATGGAGGAATTAGAATGCAAAATGTAAATAAATCTATTAAGCCGATACTAACATAGGCACATAAAAAGACTATAAAAAAAGAAAGTCGTTTCAACTTCAATTCACTTGGGTTTAAAAGAAAGTAAAAGCTTGGAATCGCTATTGTTAGTGCTAGAAAAATAGGGTTTCTTTGGTTTAAAAAATTCAGATTTACTGGGATTATTGTTAGTAATATTGCAAAAGAAATTGCCGTAACTATTGGTGCGAAATATTCCGAACCGCTGCTTTTTTTTAACAGCCAAAAAAGGATAATTGTAAGTAAAATTGATTCGAAAATTCCCATTGATTGTAATGCAATTTCAGGACTTACATCGAAAATTTTCCCATAAAAATTAGTATAAGCCAACTCCCCTATTATAATATTATTGGGGTAAAACCAAAATTGGTTGTCTAAATTGAACATTATTTCTAAATCGCTATTCCAACTATTTGACAACAAATAGAAATCATATTTAAGGAAATAAAACCTAGATACAAATGTCAGAAGTATTGCAAAAGCTATTAAATAATAGATAAAATAGTTATTTGTACTACTTGTTTCTTTTTTTTTTATTGAAAACCAAGATTTCAAAGATGCGCTAAATTCAATTTTTTTTAATCTCTTAATAAGCGCGTTTTTAATTTTGGAGTTGAAATAAAGGAATGGATTTTTCAAGTTTTGAATTCCAATTAATTCAATTGTGATTAACAACGCAAGTATGAATAGCGTGTTTAACAAATCGAAAATATTTAATTGAATAGTTATGAATATTATAATTCCTAGAATTGCACCGTATTTAAACCATTGTAGTACGACAAACTCAACAAAATTGTTAGACGAGGATTTGTTGATCCATTTTTTATTGATTAAATATAAAAATAGAAACAGTACAAAAAATCTTAAAAAGCCAAGTATAATTGAATTTGACAGTATCATAATTAATTTATTTAATAAATTTTGGAGTCGTTTGAAGGTTTATATTTCCTATGAAATAGTCAAATCTTGAAGGTTTAATTCTTTTTTCGATGGCATCACGAAGTTGAATCGTATTCGCATATTCAATTAGGAGAATAGGCAAATGGTATTGATTTTTTAATGAAACTAGCTTATTTATATATTCATCAAATGCAAATTCATCTCTTAATTTATAGGAATTATCATTAAAAGTATAATCACTTGCAACCGATTCAAAGACTATAGAATCAATGAATTGACCCGTTTCGTTAATAAGTTCCAATCCCGCATTCTGGATTAAAATATGGTTAAAATATTCCGTTTTTATTCGCTTTATCAATTGAACAACTAATGCTTTTTGATTAGATTGTGGTCCGTAATCAGAAAAATTATCAATATTATCAAGAAATAATCCATCGTATCCATTTGCCAAGATGTTATCAACCATTTTCATTAGTAACTCCGTTGTTTTCTCGGATTTTAAATTGAGATAATGACTGTTCCAAACTTCATTTTTACCAGAAAAATCAGAGTTGAATTGCTGGAAATAAGCCGAATTAGTATTGATTTCACCCAAACTAATATAAGCAACAACTTTCTCATTTTGGGATTTAATTCTTTGTACCTCATAAAAAGTGTAATATTTTGATTCTAGAATTACATAACTATACCCTTTTATAGCTTCAGGATCTAATCTCCCATAGCAAACGAATACAGAATTCTTGTTAATTCCATTTCCAAATGCATCGGAAACAAGCAACGAGGGTAAAACAAATAATATAATTTTAATAAGCTGCATAGTAGAAATAGTCTAATTTGTTAAGAAAATTGAGTACGGCTTTGAGTGTAATTGTCATAAAAATTATTGAACCAACTAATAGTCCAAAAACACTGCATTCATAGGATATAAAACGACTGCATAAAAAACCAATTAAAAAATTCGTAAAAAGAGCAACAACGATTGCTTTTAGGGGTAATAATGGCTGACTTAACGTGAATAAATAAAGTGTATTTAACATTCCCCAGGCCAAAAAAACATAACTAATTCCACCAATAATGCTAACATTAATGCTTACTAAATCTAAAGTTTCTTTGAAGTGCGCACTATAACCCCAATTTGAATTCATTACATTGTAGATTAAAATAAATATCAAAAAAGAAGTTATTATGAGTAGGAAAATATGCTGCCAATACATAATTTTTAACTTTAGATTGAACGTTTTTGGAGCTTTATAACTAGTGTTTTTTTGTTCAATATCTAAAAACTTGCTGAAAGAAGCTACACCAAATTCCAATACTCCTGAAAGTAAAAGGAATACTAAAATGGCAATATCCATTCCTAATTCATAGTTTTTATCGAAATATACAACATAGGGTAATTGCCCATTTTTTGTTGAAGACCAAGCTAATATTCGGTCAATAAACAGGAATAAGTACAATCCCAAACCGTAAAAAAAATAGTGGTAATTGTGATACAGAAATACATTTGGCTTGACCACAATATTAAAATTGGTTTTTGCCTTGCGAAGTAATTTTTTGAAAAATAAGTCCAAATAGATTTTAGAAATAATTATTGCGGAAGTGATTCCAATCCAATGTGTAAAATAGATTGATAAATTTGTTTGTGTTTTTAATATTACTGCAATTATAGTTCCCACAAAAATGGATAAAGAAATTACCCAACGCTGTTGAATAGTATGTAAAGGCGCTAAATACAATAGTAAAGTACCTATCAAAAAAGCATACGAAAAAACTATAAATACAACTCCAAAAGGATACAAATGAAAGAAAAAATTGCACATGAAAATGGTTATTAAAACTAGAAATAGAGCGGAAATCCCAATTTTAAGAAGATAATTTACGGAGTTTTTTGTCATTATAAAATCATCGTGGTGCCAATAAAAAGAGGCTTGTCGCCCAATGACTTGAACAAAACCCCCTGTTGCGACCAATCCAATTACGACACCTAATACAACAGCCGTAGATTGCACTTGATTGAACCCAACAAAAGTCCACAATGAATATCCAAATAAAACAATGGCTAAAATTTGTAAAAAAACAGGCATTAAATGGAATAAGCCTAATGGAAAATAATGCATGAAAATTTTCGCTTTTACCCACAAATAATCCGAGATTTGAATTACATCGGGATTGGTTTTCGAAATGGCTTTTTCTTTGAGATTTTTGGCACCCTTATGTTCATCTGAAGTGGTTAATTCTTGAAAAATTACATCTGCAAGAAAGTGAATTGACGGTACACCAAAATCCATTTCGGTATCTTTATTTCGAATTCCTAAAGACTCAATTGTAGCCATAACCACTTTATTACTGACTGGTTTTCCGATTTTATCTTTGATTGAAAGTAATAATGATCTGGTGTTTATTTTATGATTTTCCATATTAATTTGGGAACAAAAATTTTATATATATTTAATTAAGAAGCCTCTTGATGCGTTTCTAAAACATATAATTCTTCGATTTCTCTTTTTGGATTAAGCACACTTTCATAAGCATTTTCATATTCAGAAATAAACTTCTCAATAGTGAAATTATCAAGAATCTTATTCCTAGCATTAATTCCCATCAACTTTCGTAAAGTGTCGTTTTTCAACAATTCAATTACTTTATTTCCAATATCTACATAATCTTTTGGCTTACAAATAAATCCACAATCTTCATCTAAAGCCTCAGAAACACCACCGACATCGGTTGCAACTACTGGGATTCCACAGCTCATAGATTCTAATATCGTATATGGAAAACCTTCAGAAATTGAGGTCAAAATTGAAATATCACCCTCCGAAAAAATTAAATTAGGTTTGTCGTGAAACCCTGCCAAAATGAAATTATTTTTCAATCCTAATTCATAAATCAAAGCTTCACATTCTAAAGTATATTCTGGAACCGCGTTATTATCGCCATAAACCAAATATTTTATATTGGGGATTTCCATTTTTACGATTGCACACGATTTTATCATTGTAATTATATCCTTCAATTCAAAAATTCTTGCGGCTGCAACAACGGTTGGAATTCCTATTAAATGTTCGGGTTTTGGAACAGGTTTAAATAATTCGTGATCAATTCCATTATAAATAACCTCTATATTTTTTGGATTGGCACCATATAGCTTCTCCCAAATGATATTAAATTTATTTACCGATAATATCAAATCCGCTTTGTGATAGACCAATTCAGTGACACATTCCGAAAGTCTAATCAGAAACTTTTTTAGAAAAAAAGAATATTCAGAGGAATTGATTGCCAACAAGCGTTCGCGAATAAAAACCCCGTGCTCAGTAGCAATTATTGGTGTTCCATGCTTATGTTTTAATATTAAAGCTGGAATTACAGGAAATCCTGAGATTGTTAAATGTGAAATATCTACTTTAGGAATATCAATTGACAATGGAATTAAAAAGCGATAAAGCCAGCGCATTCCAACCGTTAAATCATATAACGAAACATCCTCATCATTTTCATTTTCAATTACTTCTGTAACAATATGACAAAAAGAGCGCCATATTATGCTACTTTTCATTGTCTTTTTATAGTCGTTTTTCTGAAAAAATTCCCACATTTCAAAAAATGTCATATCAAAATCATCTCTATTTCTAGTTTCTGTATAAATTGACGTTAGGAATCTTTCGAAAATAGGTAAGAAAACATGGAGAATTTGAAGTTCATTATCATTCTCTTTTCGCTCCGCAAATTCAAAATAAGGGCTTCCGTAATTAATGAGTTCTTGCGGTTCCAACGGTGACCAAAGTGGAACTTGAATGACGTCTTTTACGTTTTTACTTAATTTATATTTTGATTTTAATTCAAGATTGGCATTTATAGAATAAAGTGTATAATCAACATTTTTAATTTTATTACACAACATATCGGCCCATGTAGAAACACCACCGCCATTAAAAGGATATGTACCCTCTAAAATCATTAAAACCGTGTATTTTTCTTTCATATTCATAAGTATTAAAAAGACATATTTTATAGAAAAGAAATGTTTTTTTTTTATTTAAAAACGTAGTCTTTATTGTATGTTTCTTAACAAATATAAATTGATAAAAATGGGATGAAAAATAGTTCTGATTAAAGAAGTATATAAACGACAAAATGCCTAAAATAAGTATCTTAGGCATTTTGTTTTAATGGCAACTTTATTTAGTGTTTTATATAAGGATATTTTTTCTGCATCGCTATTTCGAGACAAGGCATTATTCTTCCTCCCATTTTCCAACTACAGAAGTTGCTAAAGCATTTCCTAAAACATTGGTACCACTTCGGAACATGTCACAAAAATGGTCAATTGGGAGAATTAAAGCGATACCTTCAATGGGAATATTGAACATTCCACAAGTTGCAGCAACGACCACCAAACTCGCTCTTGGAACTCCAGCAATTCCCTTACTAGTAAGCATTAGCACAAAAAGCATGGTAAATTGTGTTGGCAAATCCAAATGTATACCATATGCTTGAGCGATAAAAATACTGGCAAAAGTCATGTACATCATACTTCCATCAAGATTGAAAGAATAACCAAGGGGCAGCATGAACGAAACGATTCTGTCTTTTACACCAAAACGTTCTAATTCTTCGGTTAGTTTTGGAAATACTGCTTCAGAACTTGTGGTGCTAAAGGCAATTACGATAGGGCTTACGATTCTTTTTAGTAAAATACTCATTCTAGATTTCAGGAAAATGTATCCTACTAGTACCAAAATAACCCAAAGCGTTGAAATTCCAACTAAAAAGGAACCGAAAAATTTGGCATACGTTAATAATAATTCATTGAAATCTCTAATTGCAAAGACTCCCGCAATAGCTCCGAAAACACCTATTGGGGCGAATTTCATTACGTAATTCACCATTTTCAAAACGATGTGCGACAATTTATCTAAGGCATTTACAACTGGTTTTGAATTGTCGCCAATTGCGGCTGCGGCTAGTCCAAAAAAGATAGAGAAAATTACGATTTGTAGGATTTCATTTGTTGCCATTGCTTCCACAATACTTTTAGGAATGATGTGTTCGATGAAATTTTGTGCTGAAAACGCTTGTGTTTTCTCGGTAACTTCGCTTGCGGTGGTTACATCGATATTGGATAAATTCAATCCTTCGCCTGGTTTCAAAACATTGACCCAAAACATTCCAATTAATAATGAAATAAAGGACGCTGTGAAAAACCAACCCATTGCTTTTCCGCCAATTCTTCCAACGGATTTTATATCGCCAAGTTTAGCAATTCCAACAACTAAAGTAGAAAATACCAAAGGAGAAATTATCATTTGCACCAATCGGATGAAGATGGTTGCGAGTAATTTGATGTAGCCGCTGAATTCTTTTGCACCGCTTTCAGTGAGGTTGTTGTGAATTATGATTCCAAGTATTCCGCCTAATAACATTGCGATTAGGATTTGGAACGTTAGGTTTCCTTTTAGAGATTGTTTTTGAGATTCGGGATTGTTCATAATAAATTGGATTTTTTTGAATAGCCCTGATTAAAGTGGAAATCCC
>Ga0209353_10001346_pt1 | contig 13970 bp, 24 predicted proteins | sample LauGreSpBDMM15SD_2_FD_187561 | JGI IMG/M metagenome (GOLD analysis project Ga0209353, IMG submission 187561) | Freshwater lake microbial communities from Lake Michigan, USA - Sp13.BD.MM15.SD (SPAdes) (version 2) | ecosystem: Environmental > Aquatic > Freshwater > Lake | place: Lake Michigan...
TGGTGTCGGCGCGCTGGTTAGCGGCCACGCCGATGGAGGCGAAGGCGAAGCAGGACCTGATCTGATACTCCATGGCCTTGCCTGACGCGGAACCCTTACCGATGCCACCGCCGGTCTCAGCTGAGGCGGCGCGGGCGAGTTCAAGGATGGACTGCATCCGCATCTGGCCGCGCTTGTCCTCGGACTCGGCTTCGTCGAAAACGACAGGGAGGGCGTCTGAGCGTAGGCGTTGACGGATATAAGCCTCGGTGGTGGCTGACTGCACCGAAAGGGCAAGGCGACCCACCAGCGGGTCTAGGATGTTATTCAGGAGCCATGTCTTACCGGAGCCAGAGGGACCGTTAACCCAGATATGGGGACGCCAGCCGAGGACACCGCAGATCGGGGCGATGACGCACCAGCCTGCAAAGAACTTGGAGTAGATGGGTTCCTTCCAGTTCATCATGTCGGTCAGGGCCATGAGTCTAGCGGCCTCGGCGTTGGAGATGGGTTCAGCCTGGTCGGCTTCAAGGCGCTGCCCTTGGGTGTATATCCACTTCGACTTAAAGGATGGGATGGTGCGTTCCTCGTTGCCAATCAGGAGACGGTCGCCAGCGTGGAAGATGACCTGGGCTTCGTCTACCCAACAGCCACGGCCTCGGACTTTACGCGGGGCGAAGATGCCTTCACGGTGTCCGGCTTGTATGAGGGCGTTAGCGGCGGCTTTCCAATCGGCTCCCTCACGTCCGGGGAAATGGGTTTCCCACCAGTTAGCACCAGCGAGTCTGAGGAAGGGCAGGTGCTTGTGGTCGTTAGCGGTGAGGCTGACGATCTGCTGGCTTGAGTCAGGGAGGTAGAAGTATACGCCATCGTCGTGGCCGAGGACGCGGAACGGCCAAGGCTCCTCTTGGATAGGGTCTGGCTCATGCAGGGGCTGGGCGTCTAGGTTAGCGTAGTCGATGGCCTCAAGGACTTCGGGTGGAGGGGGTAAGTCGGCCGGCAATGGCTGGGCAACAGGCTCGCCTCTGATGTGAGCGCGTACCATGTCGGTCGTCCAGCCCTCGGCCTCAGCGTCGGCAAGGTCCCAGCCCTCGGCCACGTTAGCGGGCGGGGTGACGATGCGAACGTCCGGCAGTTGCTTGCGGATAAGCTCGATACACTTGCGGCCCGGCTCATCGGCATCAGGCCAGAAGAGGACGCGACGACCAGCAAGGGAAGACCAGTCGGCTAGGCTAACGGCCTTGGAGCCACCTGACCAGGTCGTGACGGTGAGGTTAGGCAGCAGACGGCTGGCGGCCTCTGCGGTCTTCTCGCCTTCGACGATAAGCACCCACTTGTTAGCGTCGGCGTGGACCACCTTCGGCAGATTGAAAAGGGGCCTAGGCTTGGCAAAAGACTTCCAGCGCCACGACTGCTTACCTGACACGTGCTCGCACCAGGTGATAGGCAGGACTTCCTTAGAGCCATCGGCTAGGTCGAAGCGACAGATCAGGCCGACGCGGTTACCTTCGGCGGTGAGATAGGGCCAAGTGGCGACAGGCTGGCCGTGCTTGTAGTGGTTTAGGTCAGGCTCATGGCAACCGTCTGGAGCGTAGGGCAGGGGTTCCCACTCGGACGCGGCTGATGGCTTGGACTCGTACTCGGCACGAGGGGCGGTGGCAGAGGCGACGCCAAGGGACAGACGCTCGGCTAGTTCGCGGGCGGCTTCGCCTTGCTTACAACCCTTGATAGCGGCGAGCAGGGAGATCGGGTCGGAGCCTTTGTCGTCACCGGCGAAGTCGCACCACTTACCTGTCGTCAGGTTGATGGAGAGGCTGGAGCCAGGTTCACCTCGGACTGAGCCTACCTTGAACTCGTGGCCGTCTTTCTTGCCAGCTGGGAACCATTCACAGCAGAGGGATTCAAGGGAGCCAAGCGCGGCGGCATTGACGGTAGCGAAGTCGAGACGAGGAGCCATATAGTGCGGGATGGGCCAAGGTGTCGGCAGGGTTGCGGTCAGGCAACCAGAAAAGCGACGTCCTCGACCGAGCGCGCGACTATGGCGATACCCCCAGCCTTTTGGACTGCCGCCCGCCATGTCTCCTGCTCAGGGGTAAGCCTGCCTTTAGGGGCTTTAACCTCAACGGATAAGAACCGGGCAAACCTCTGGCCTACCATGTCAGGGGTGATCGTAAGGGTCTGCCAGCCAATCAGGTCAGCCGAGCCGGTGGCTAGGCCGTAGCGGATGACGCGGCCAGAGCGTGGGTCCTTGTATGCGCCGGAGTTATTGCGGAACATCCGAACGGCGGGACACTTGCCCAGGGACAGTCGGATGTCCTGCTGGATAGCCGCCTCGCTCATTTGCGTTGCCGTGCCTTAAACACGTTATGCGCCCAGCCGTAGGGATTCTTCATGCCTCTGGCTTTGCCGACGCGGATCAGGTCCTCAAGGGTCTGAGCTGTGCCCTGCTCCCGCTTGCGTCCTCGGATGGCTTCACGTGCCTTTAGCTCCTCTAGCTCGCCATCGACCACGTCAGGGATGCGGTCCTTGATTTCGTAGACGTGCAAGCACTGCGGACACTGCGGGCTTGGGGTATGGACTGCGAAACACTCTGGGCATTGGCGGGTATCGGCCACATCGTCCTGCGGTCCCCGCTTGCCCCGCTTGCGGATGCCGTCGAGCGACCAGTCGCGGACTTCTTCGGCTAGGCCGTGACGTCTGCAGTTGCCCACATGGTCTAGGATTACCGCGCGCTGCTTGCCCGGTGATGGGCGAAGGACTCTGCCGATTTGCTGGAGGTGCAGGGACAGTGAAGCCGTCGGCCTGAGCAGGATTGCCGTCGATACGCACGGCAGGTCGAACCCCTCTGACACGATGTCCACGCTGACCAGCCCTTGCAGTGCTCCAGAGGACAGGTCGAGCACACGGCGCGCGCGCTCCTCTTTCGCGAGCGTACCGTCGATGACCTTAAACCGATAGCCTGCCGCGTTGAACGCCTGGGCAACGTGCTCGGCGTGTTTTATTCCTGTGCAGAATACGATGCACGGCTGGCCTTCGGCGTACTTGCGGTAGTGCATGACAGCGTCGCCGGTGATGGTCGGACGGTCCATGCGCTCGGCTACCTCGGCACGGTTGTAATCCCCTGCTACCATGTGAACCCCTGTAAGGTCTACGGTCTTCGGGGCGTAATACACTGGTTTACATAAGTACCCCTCATCTATGAGTTTTGTAACCTCTGGCCCACGGATCAGGTCGTCGAACACTTGGCCGAGGCCCTTGCCGTCAAGGCGCTGCGGAGTAGCTGTGACGCCGAGGACGCGCGCGTTAGGATACTGAGCGAGCACTGATGCCCAAGCACCGGCGGTGGCGTGATGTGCCTCGTCGATAACGATTAGGTCAGGAGCCACGACGCGGTCGAACCTGCGGACGAGAGTCTGGACGCTGGCGATCTGCGTGAGCTGAGAGCGGTCGGGCGTCAGGCCAGAGGCGATGAGGCCATGGGGCACGTCCATCTGTGAGAGCGAGCGGTGGCACTGCTCCAGGAGTTCGGCGCGGTGGACTAGGATTAGGGTGCGGTTGCCCTTGGCCGCTGCCGATGCCGTCACGTAGGAAAAGATAACGGTCTTGCCGGAGCCTGTAGGGGCGACCAGAAGGGGACGCCGACGGCCTGAGCGGAAGGAGTCTCGGACACCGTCAACGGCGGCTTGCTGGTAGGGACGGAGGTCGAACACGTGCGGGAAGGGGGCAGAGTAGGGGTTATTCCAATTGGGGTAAAGATTTATAACGGTTAGTGCTTTACGGCAGATGTAAGGGTGCTAGGTTGATGGCCTCCCGCACATGAAAACACTACTCGCAGTAATTATCTTCGGCTGGGTGATCGGCGTGACCTTCTTCGGTCCCCAAATCGCCCGCGCCATCAACGCCCCTGAGCCTGTGAAGGCCAAGACCCACCGCGTCCGCTAATCTCCCGCACATGAACCATAAACCTACCTCCATCACCGACCCTGTCCGTCTAGAAGCGGCCAAGGAACTCATCCTCAAACACCGGGCCAAGGCCGGACCGAAGGCGACCTACGAACTGTACGGCTTCCTCTTCGGCCTGCGCGTCCAGATTGACCGCGTGGACCACGCTCCGACCTCTGGCGAGTTTGCCCCTCTGATCGGCAAGAAGCGCATCGCCTCACTGTTCACGGCCTACGACTTAGTCGTGGAGTTCCGTGGCGTCTGGAAGACCGATGCCGAGGCCAAAGTCGTCGCATGGGAAGCCTCCAACAATGCCTAAAGGACAATTCCCTCGCGGCGCTAAAGCCACGCACGAAATCAACGGCGTGAAGATGAGCAAACTCAAGCACGACCGCATCCGGGCTTTTGAGGCTATGCTCCCGCAGCTCGACGAGCGTGAGCGCTTGAACTCCGAGGACGTGGCATCTCGTCTTGGCGTCTCTGGCGTCACAATCTGCTCCTGGCTAAAGGTGCTAGGCCGCCGCCTGTTGCATAACAACGGACGCAGGTTCTTCGCATGGGACAAGAGCAACTGGCACAACACCGTGCTCCCTGTTTACAAGAAGACCGGCAGTTCTTATGCCGCCGCCAAGGCTGTCGGCGTGAACTCCACTACCGTTTACCGCTGGCTGTCTAACAACGGCCACCTCGTCCGCAAGTACCGCGAACGCGATATCTCCTCGTTCAAGTTCCAGAACTACCGCTAATGCCTGACCCACTCTCTCATCATCCCGCCATGCTCATTATCAAACCCGACTCCATGCCACCTCTCTGGTGGCTCTTCCCCTGGTCATGCGCCCGGCAGTTGTACCGCAACGGTCAGGCGCTCAAGGCGCTGTGCGACAGGCAGGACGACCTGCTGCGCGGCAAGTATACGACCCGCCCGCGCTGGGAGCTGCTTCCTCACTCCATCGCTGAAGGTCAAACAGCGTATTACTTCAACGACACTGACTCGCATCATTACCGGGCAAAGTCTGATGTGCCCTATCGTGGCAAGTGCCTGCTCTACGACGGCCCCAGCAAATCTTACGTCTGCGAAACCGACCCGGCCGAGGCCATCGCCCGCGTCACCGAACTTAACTCCAAATGAACCTAACCCACCATCAACTAGCGACCCGGCACATGGCGACCGAGGTCGAACACATCAACCGCCTGATCTACACTAAGGACTTGTCGGTGTCCAAGGCCAAGCTGATGCTGGCCGAAGCCGCCCACGCCGCCAAGCAGCACTGCGATGGCTGCACCATCAAGTTTGGCATCAACGCAGGCCGCGCCTGGTTCAACGTGCTATGACCGAAATCAACCGCAGCAGGATGATTCCCCTGCACGTCTGCGATCAGGCCGTGGCCGCTTGTGAGGCTGAGATTACCACGCACAAGGCCGAGGTTCAGCGCCTCAAGCACCGGGCCGAAGGGCTACGAGAGGCTGGCGACGAGCTGTGGTTCTGCATCCGTCACGCTAAGAGCCTAAGCCATGCCGAGGTTCAGGAAGCGGTCGAGGACTGGCAGGACATGAGGGCCAAGCAATGAGCGCCGCGAAGCGATACACTGCAGCCGGTGAAGGCGTCGTGAGGACTGACCCCGACGGCGCATTGGTTTCCTTTGAGGACTACGCCGCTATTCATTACGAACGCATCCACGACCTTAACCAGATCGGTGGACTGCAGGAAGAAAACGCCCGGCTCCAAGCCGAGGTCGAGCGGCTGAGCAAGGCTGTGATGCACTCCCCTGCGGCTCAACTCAAACTCAAGGAACTTGAAGGCAAGACCACCTTTGAGGAAATCAACCCCAAGGACGACAACTCCAACATCACCACCGAGTTGCTTGTCTTGTGCAACCGACAGGCAAGCGACATTCGACGGCTGACCAAGGCCGGGGACGAGATGGCTGAAGAAATCGCACTCGCTAAAAGGCAAGATGAGGGAAGCAGGTTTGACCCTATCGAGATGCACTACAACCACGAACTAATCGTGAAGTGGCTCGCCGCCAAGGAGGGCAAGCCCCGTGCATAAGCCCAAGCAGAAGCGACGCCCTGAGCGTCTGCGTCCCGGCCTCAAGCAGCAGACACCTGTCGAGGTTAAGGCCACCGCCCACGAACTAGCCGAGCACCGCAAACGCTGGGAGTACCTGTTCAGCCTTAACGTCTTTAAGCCCTCTCGATGACCAGCCCCTATAACTCCCACTCATCGGCGATCAGTGCGATGAACAACCTTATAGATAAGCACGTCCCCATGAGGGAAGCCGCCCTGCAAGAGCACTATATGAAAGCCGATGAGACGCGCGCGCTGCTCAAAGCGATGGGGTGCTGGCCTAAACCGTCTGGCCGTCCTCCTGAGATCAGGGGCAAGAAGCCCAAGCACGGCAAGACCGCCAGCGAGAAGGGGCGAGAAGCTTATGAATGGGCAAGAGCCAATAACGCCACCTACATCGAGGCCGCAGACCGCTTCCGCATCTCAGCCGATTCTATCCACTCCTACCGCCAATACCGCAAACTCCCCAAACTAAGAAACAAATGAACGACTACGACGAAATCACCAGACTCCGGCTACGACTTGCCGAGGTCGAACTCCAGCGCGACGCCTTCAAGGCCATGGCCGACAAGGCCGTGACCGACCTGATCCGTCAGGTCATGGACCGCGAACGCTGGCAGGTCGGACTCCCTGGCGTGACGACCTACACCTACGAGCCGGTCATCCCTAAGTCCGTGTTCAAGAAACCAGCCAAGCGTAAACGCCGTGGCTGAGCGCGCTCAATACGGATCGGTTCAGGCCGCAGTCATCGCCGGGCATGAACATGGACTATCGGTCAACGACATCGCCAAGCAGACTGGCTTCAATATGCGGTCAATCCGTTCGGCAGCTGAGCACCTGTCCATCTCCCTGCGCCGTGAGCGCCGCGAGCACGGCTCGGCCAAGGCGCTGGTCTACGAGGCCCACGCCCAGGGGATGACCGTCCCGCAACTGGCAGAGGCGTCAGGGTTCAGCCGTCACACGCTTTACACTGCCCTCCGTCGCTATGGCCTTACCCTCCCACGTGCCCGCCAAGGCCGTTTGACCCCATGAGTCTAGTCCTAGCCCTGTCAGCCGCCCTGCTGGCCTCTGAGGCCGTCCCAGAGGCTGTCGTCCAAGCGGTCGAACAGGTCGAGTCCTCTGGCCGTGGGTCTAAGACCCCCGATGGGGACGGTGGCAAGGCTATCGGATGCCTCCAGTGGCACTCTTCCGCGTGGAAGGATTGCTCGGCTATCCGGCTCAAGGCGGGTCTGGCCGTCTATCCTTACTCTGATGCCAAGGCCCCGATCAGGGCGCGCGAGTACGCCCGCACCTGGCTGACTGTCCTGAAGGTCAGGCTGACCACGCAGTTAGGTCGGCAGCCGTTCCCCGGAGAAATCTGGCTGGCATGGAATCTCGGATGGACTGGCTTCCAGCGCTACGGTTTCAGCTGGGCGTTCGTCTCCCGCGTCAAGTTCGACAAGGCTAGGCAGGTGAACTCGCTGGCTTGGGGCTTGCCAAAACGACCCACTGTCTCAAGGTAAGAAGCGAGGCCCGAACAATATCACTTGTGCGGGATCGCAACTGAGGGCAGTTCGGGCTTCGGGCCATCCGCAAGGGTGGCCCTTACCGTTTGGCAAACAGGCGGTCTAGCTCGGACTTCTTATAGAAAGCGTTGAGGTGCAAGCCGATGATGCCGCGTGGGGTCTTCCAATACTTAGGCTTCAGGCCAGCCCTAGAGATGCGCGAGCGGATGCAGACATCCGACAGTTTAAAGTCTAGGGAGTAGTCCACGACCCTTACCCAGCCCTTCGGGACCTTGTCGGCCTGATGGGCGAACAGACCGTCAGAGGCTTCCCGGATGGAGCGGTAAGGCGGCAGGGGCTTGTAGACGTATGCCTTGTGGCACTGCCCGGTCTTGGCCTTGAACTGGTGGGCCTTGCGTTCCAGCAGGCCACGACGGAACAGATCGTAAGCCCTAGACGATGCGTTGCGGGTATGCGCCATGCGTAGCTCGACGCGGATGTCCTCCACGGTAGAGAATCCAGCAGGGCAAGGGTGGTCCTCGGCGCTGGCCGTCAGTTCCCGCATCAGGCGGGCGATGAGTTCGGACGGCTTGCTCATACGTTTATACGCCAAGGTTGCCCGGCTAGTTCCTGCGGGTGGACGTAAAGGGTAGGCACGATGAGGTCGTCGGCGTACTCGCCATAGCAGATGGCCTGACCCCATGAAAAAGTCTTTCTGCGTCCAGCGCTATAATCCATACAGCCCATGCGGGTGAGCGTCCCGACATTGATGCCGGTCGGCGCATCGTCGCGGCGTCCTTTGGCTATACCAGGGGAATGGGTGTGGCCGAAGATGACCACCGAGACGCCCCCCTTACAATACATCTCAGCCATGTCGCGGCAGGCGTTCTCGTTGTAGATGGAGCCGTGCGTAATCAGGCCGTTACCGATGCGGGAGCCTTCCCAGATTCCCCGGTAAGGGATTTGCTTGGCCTTCAGCTTCTGGCAGTGCTGTTGAATCTGCACGATCAGGAGACGCGCACACTCGGACACGACCTCGTTAGTGGACTGAGCCAAGCGGAACAGGCGCGCCTCATGGTTGCCGTCATGCACGACTAGCTCTAGGTCCTTATAGGCTTTCAGCTGCTCTAGGAAGTTAAGGCCCTCTTCCACGTCAGGGGCCAGCGGGTCGCCATCGCCCTTGCCACCGCCCATCAGAGGGGAGAGGTCTGTATAGTCCCCGGCATGGTCGAACCTGTGGGGCTTAAACGCCTTAACGAAGTCGGTCACGGCCTTCTGCGCTGCGGGGTCTATGAAGTGGCCGTGTGAGCACGACACCACGGCAAACCGCTTCCACTTCCTGACGATGTTGCTCATCGGTAGAGGCTCATTGATTGCGTGAACTTACGCGCCCACTGACCTATCCGTTCGACTTCGCCATCCGGGAATCCGACCTGCAGAGCGTTATCCCTGGCAAAGTAACCGCGAGCGGCCATCAGTCCGATGGACTCGGCCTCGGCGTTGTTGGCTGGCAGGTTCCCCCCGCGCTCGATGTAGATCGGAACGTATGCCCAACCGCGCTTGATGCACAGGGCCTCTAGCTTCTGATACTCGTTTGCATACCGAAGGTCAGGGATGAGGACAACCGAGCCGGTGCTGTCAGAGTCGGCCACGGTCTCGTCTGCCCAGGTGTTGATATGCTCGATGACCTTATCGACCCAGACGTTCGGGTTCTGGCTCCGGCAGTATTCTCCGTAGGCTACGAGCAAGGGGCGTAGTTCGGCCTTCTTAGCCGTGTCCTCGGTGAAGACATCAATCTTCAGGCCAGCCGCTGTAAGCGATGCCTGCAGGGAGTGCTTCAGGTCATCGGCGAACTTCATCACGATGACGGAATAGCCGGGTTCGTCCTGCTCTAGATGGTCGAAGATAGCATCGGCCAAAGTGTCCTTGCCCGCCCTTGCAAATCCCGCGATGGGGATGACAACGTGTCGCATGGATAGACTTTCTGCTGTCGTATCTGCACCTACGCAAACAATAAGGCCGACCCCCTTGCGAGGATCGGCCCGGCTACACGGCACTCCTGCGTCAGCCTAAATGTCGATAGGTTCGTCGGTGGCTACGATGGCCTCTGGCTCGGTGGCCTTGGCTTTCTTGACGGCCTCCTTGATGGCCTCAGCTGCGGGCTGGACTGGCTGGCCCTCAACGGTGCGGTGACCGTACTCTGCCTCGTTGTCCTTGTGGATGGCTTCCTGCACGTCACGCGGCAAGCGGGGGAGCCACTTGGCAAGGCGCTTAAAGGCGGTCTTCTTCCACATCTCCATCGGGTAGGTCGCCCAAGGGCCAGAGGAGCCGGAGCGGCTGGCCTTACGGATGGCTTCCACTTCTGCTTTGCTCATCTGAATGGCGGCGGTCTCACCGTCCTTGAAGCGAACCATGGCGTATACCGCGTAGGCTTCGCCACGATCCTTGGACAAGTCCACGACGTGCTCTTCGACTTTGCCCAGGTTGAACCGATACTTGTCATTCTGGCAGACGATGTCGGCGTGGATGTGAGCCACTTCGCCGGAACGCATGACCAGAGCAAGGATGCCCTTGTAGTCGAACTGCAGGGTGGCGTCGTTGCCGTAGGGGATGAGGTGGGCATGGTGGCCGTCCGGCATCAGACCCCACTGCGCTGCTTGCAGGATGACCGAGGCCACGCTGGCGGGGGTGCAATCCCACAGCTTCGGGTTCTTGTTACAGGCGGTGATCACGCAGCGCATGAAGCGGCTGGCGTCGTCGGCGTTGGGGAGGGCCTTGGCGACCTGCTCCTGGAGGGACTGCGAGCGGACAAGCTCGATGGTGTTCTTTGGCTGGACTGCGGGTGTGCTCATGGTGGGAAGGGTTAGACGTTGAACTTGGAGAGGTCCACTTCGATAACACCGGGGCCGGTCTTGTGAGGCCAAGCGATGGGATCAGCGCCGAGGGTGGTCTGGTAAGCGGCCATCAGGTCGAGGCCCTTGCGGTAGCGACGGCGTCCGACTTCGATATCGGCCTCGGTCATTACGAACACTTGGACGAAAATCTCTGGGGCGTCCTTGCCTTCGATGGCGATGAAGGCAAAGCCGATGGGCTTGCGCTTAGTCATGGCCTCGATGCCGTCGATATAAAGGGCGGCCTGACGGTCGTAGCCATAGTCCCAGACCGAGCGACGGAACGCATAGTGCTCGATACTGGCAGTGGTCTTGATGTCTACGAGCAGACCGTCTTCGCGGTAGCGATCAGGGCGGCAGCGCATCGGGATGCCGGTGACAGGGTCTTCCCAGAAATAGGACGACTCGTTGACGCCCTCTCCAGCCAGGAGCGACGCGGCTTCGGGGTCTTGCTGGACGGCGGCGGCGATGGCGCTCAGTTGGGTGAACTCATCATGGCTCACGATCTCCTTGCCGAGACTCGCCATTTCAAACTCTTCTTCGCGAGCCTTGGCTCCCTTGCCCTTGTCGAGTCCTTCGGGCATCACGGCCCATTCGGTTCCGACGAGCTGAGGCTCAAGGATGATGGTGTGGACAAGCGAACCCCAGCGGAGGGAAGGGGTCTTCTTGCGGGGCGTGTTCATAAGTCGAGGGGACTCAAGGAAGCGGGACAGTTTTGAGTTACTGACCGCCGGACTGGCGTGGTATTCTTTGTTATTCATGTGCGGGGAAATTGGTAATACTTTGTTTTACTTGTCGCCTCGGATACGAGGGTGACGCATGGAGCCATCAGGCGTCTTGCTCTGGAAGGTTACCTCAAGCCAGGAGCCGATGACGGTGTCGCGGTTCGCCCAGATCGTGCGGCGCTGTTCGTCGGTGAAGCCACCGCCCACGCGGATAAGGCGACCGTTGTTCTCAACGACCACGTGGCCCATCGTTCCAGCCAGACGGCCTTCGCCTTCATGGACTGAGACTACCGGGCAGTCCTCAGCGTCCACGGCCTTGACCTTGAGCCAAGCCGATGAGCGCTTGCCCTGAGCGTAAGGGGCGTCTGCGTCCTTGACCATGGCTCCCTCGAAACCCTGAGAGACGAAGCGACGGAACGCATCGTTAGGCGAGATGCCCATGAAGGACTCCACCAGTTGGACTTTCTCGGAGTAAGTGAAGCGAGCCATGACAGTGCGGCGCTCGCGGTAGGTTCCGACATCGTCGGGAACGTCGAGCAGCCAGAGGAACGCTCCCTCGGCAGGGTCGTTAGAGCGGACAGCACCGACCGAGTCGTAGAAGTCCTGCCCGGCGATGGCCTCACAATCGAAGGTAAACACGCCGTGCTTGCTGGCAGTCTCGGCAAACCATTCGCCTAAGTGTGCAAGGGAGTTCAGCGGGTTGCCGTTGCGGGTCTTCATGGCGACGGCCAGAGTCTGGCGGCAGACTTCCACGATCACGCGGACTCCGTCAATCTTCGGCTCGACTGCGTAGGACTCAGGAGTGATTCCCTTGTAGGGTCGGGCAAGCATAGCCTGGGACAGCGGGGCCTTGGGTTCCTTGCGGGGACCAACCTTGAAAGCAGGCTGGCCTTGAATCATGTTGTGAATGAACGCGTACAGGTCGGCGTTCGGGTCGGAGGATGTGCTCATGTTGTGCGGGATACGCCAAGGTATGCCCGGCCATGAGTGCTCCGTCAAGGGGGAATCAGCCCCCTGCCTAGAATCCCCTAGGAGGTGGGGGTGGGGGTTAGGACGGCTGTCTACCCCGCCAGACCCTTAAACCCGCCGCCACGGCCACGGCAAGGCATCCAAATGACAGGGCCAGCCCTAGGTCACGGACGGACTGCAGGGCTAGGGTGGCCGAGGACATATTCTTTTCAAAGGTTTCCGAGTCTGACCGTAACTTGCCCCCATCGGTCACCAGCATAACCATGGCGTCGGTGTTCTGCAGCTGGTCGAGGACGAACCCTGCCGTATAAGCGGTGGTCACCGAGGCCAGACCGGCAAAGGATACCAGCAGGCAGACGGCCAGCAGTAGGTTGCCCTCACTTGCGCTTAGATCGTTTGGCTTTGCCATTGGGTTTGGGCTTGGACACCTTCTCGACCTCACGCTCGGCTCTGTTTTTTATCCATCTTAGACCCGCGTCTAAAGCCTCTGGACTAGAATAAGCCAGTGCCCCGATTGCTCCCATCCGAAGGCCGGGGCTGGCGATGTAATCGGTCAGAACGTAGCCCGACATACAGGCTACCAATGAGGCCACGCACACGCGGCGAGCCACCCATCCCCACGAGTGCTTCTCTTCTGAGAGCATGAGTCTGGCCGCCATTGAAAACGCGCCGATGGTAGCCGCCACAATGCCGTCTTTCAGCTCCTTCGGGATGGACTCCGGGTCAAGTGGCGCGCTCATTTGCGGAGGGTAGAGACCAGTAAGGCTATGTTAGCCACTGCATAACAGGCGAACATCAGAGACATGGGGTAGTTCTTAGTAATGAAAAAGTGAGCGATGCCCGCAGACGCATAAGCGAGCGAGGCCATCGAGGGGACGCCGATCGTCAGGAACGTCTCGACGGTCATTGGATAACGGTTCTCCGGTAGCCAAGTTTCCACATGGCAGAGGCAATCCTGTTGGCGGCTTTCTCGACAGCCTCTTCGTCTAGGTATGGCAGCGCGTCGTGAAGTAGCTCGTGGGCGACCGTGTCAATCATCTCCTCTTCCGACTGCCTAGGGTCCACGTGGATATCGCCGTAACCCTTCCAGCAATAGCCGAAAGGAGTCGGGCACTTCGGATCGTGCGTAGGCTTGACCCTGCCGAGGACGCGGAAGGTGAAGTGAGGCTCGCCGTATTGGACGGCAGGCGGGTCAGACTTGGGGCGGGGGCTGCTCATTCGTCTTTAGTGATTTCGGCTTCGTCCTTCTTGTCTTGAACCGAGTCGGAAACTTTGTCGGCCAGCCACCAGAGGAACAACCCAGAGGCTATGGCCGCCGTCGAAATGCTTACCCACAGGAAAGCCGGACTGTCGATGATGTGAGGCAGTGCGCCGCAGAACGCTCCGCACAGGAGCAAGGGCAGACCAACGCGGGGGCCACCGCCAAAGGCAAAGGCCAGAGCACCGATGACTGCCAGCCCAGCACCGGTCAGAGTCCAGATGTCCTTAGACGCCTGAGCCTTCACGCGCTCGACCTCGGCGGTGAGTTCCTTGATGCGGGCGTCCTTCAGCTGAGAGACGCGGGCGGCTTCCTTCTGGTCGGCCTCGAGCTTCTCCCAGGCTAAGGTCACGGCGGTCGCTAACTTGCGTCCAAACTCCATCTGCTTTTTATAGTCGAGCGGGTCGGCCTTGGTGGCCCGGGCCATAGCGAAGGCGACATCGGCCTCGGGCGGGGCAGGCAGATAGGACTGGGCTAGGCGGGACTCGGCCACGACGACCTTGGGCTTGTCGGCGTTACGCTCGATGACCACGAGGGCGGCGCCTACGCGGTGATCGGTCTTGTCGAGGTCTTTGCCCAGCGTCGTGACGACGGCCTCCTTGGTCGGGGCGTCCGGCTGTTTCGGCAGCGGGTCGGTGGACGTGCTGCACCCGG
>Ga0209353_10001348_pt1 | contig 13965 bp, 24 predicted proteins | sample LauGreSpBDMM15SD_2_FD_187561 | JGI IMG/M metagenome (GOLD analysis project Ga0209353, IMG submission 187561) | Freshwater lake microbial communities from Lake Michigan, USA - Sp13.BD.MM15.SD (SPAdes) (version 2) | ecosystem: Environmental > Aquatic > Freshwater > Lake | place: Lake Michigan...
GGACTGCGAAATACTTATTACTCCAATTAAAGGTGTAATGCTCGGTGCATTATATAACGATGATGATTTTGAAGATGAAGTAGAACATACTATACAAGTGCTTTTATTTGTAATTTCATTTTCTTTCGTATGGACAACAAATGGCTCAACCAAGTAGCACAACATCACAAAGAATGGATTAAAATAATTAATTCGTTTGGTGAGTATGACTATGCAGAAGATATAGTGCAGGAAACTTACATAGCTTTGTACAAGTATGCAGATGCTACAAAGATTATAGATGCTTCAGGTAATGTTAGAAAGGGTTATGTTTTCTTTACTTTAAAAAGTTTATTCTTTCAGTACTATAATAAGAAAATGAAAGTAAATAAAGTTTCTATAGATGAACAGTTTACCTTGTTTGATGATTCTAATTTAGATGAACACAATGCTTATAATGATATTTGTTTACTAATAGATGAAGAAATTAAAAATTGGCATTGGTACGATGAAAAGCTATTTAAACTTTATAGGGATTCTGATATGAGTATGCGGGATATTGCAAAAGAAACAAACATTTCTTTAATATCAATTTTTAATTCAATAAAAAACTATAAAGAAATTTTAAACACTAAATTTAATAAAGATTATCAGGATTACATTAATAACGATTATAACGGAATTTACTAAAACTAAAAATTATGGCACGTAGAAAAAAAGCAGCAGGTTTAGGTGATACAATAGAACAAATCACAGAAGCAACAGGAATTAAAGCAGTAGTAGAAAAGTTTAGCAAAGCAACAGGTGTGGATTGTGGGTGTGATAAACGAAAAGAAGTATTAAACAAATTATTTTCTTATCACAAACCAAATTGTTTGGTAGAAGAAGATTATAATTATTTAACTGATTTATTTGCAGTATTAAAAGACCAATTAACAGTTAATCAGCAGTACAAGTTAATAGATATTTATTATAGAATTTTTAATAAAAAAATAGAAAATTCAAACTGTGCTTCTTGTTGGCGTGATAGAGTAAACGAAATTAGAAAAGTTTACAACGAATACACAATAGATGCTTAATTGGAAAGAAGAAGATTTATTTAATTGGTTAAAGGAAAATAAATTTCCTGATTTAGTTAAATCTAAAAATCAAATGTCAAGATGGGATTGTTACTCACCTGATACTAAATTTAGGTTGGAACTAAAATGTAGAAAAGCACATTACGATACTTTACTACTTGAAAAGAAAAAGTACGATGCAATGATAGAAGAATGTGAAAAGCATTTAGATATTCCTTTGTATATTAATTCAACACCGCAAGGTATATTTTCGTTTAACCTTTTAAAAGTATTCCCAATATGGGAAATTAACTATCTGAATCCTGCAACTACACAATTTACAAACACAAATAGAATAGCAAAAGAAGTAACATATTTACAAATTAAATTAGCAGAACAATTATGAAAGAAAACCCAATACAATTAGAATACTTAAAATCAGTATTACTATCTCAGTTATTGTTAGAATCGAATGAAAATTTATTCTTTACAAAGCAATACAAGCAGCAGATTAAACACAAAATTAACTCTTTAAACAAGGATTTAGAGGAAGTAGTTAGAACTGAGTACGCAACTATTTACAAAACTGATGCAGAAATGACAACAAACATTTTAAACGCAATAGATGATGTAATTACAAAACTACAAACTTGTACTATAGATGAAATTGTAATGATAAATGCAGTAATTGATAAATACAAAGAAAATAAAGAATGGTTTGCTGAATATGCTGCTGCTGAATTTTTAAGAATAGAATAATGATACAATTATTACACGGTGATTGTTTAGAATTAATGAAGTCAATTCCTGATAAAAGTATTGATGCAATTATTACAGACCCGCCTTATGGAACTACTGCTTGTAAATGGGATTCAGTTATACCTTTTGATTTAATGTGGGAACAACTTAATAGAATTATAAAAGATAATGGTACAATAGTTTTATTTGGTAGTGAACCTTTTAGTAGTTCTTTAAGAATGAGTAATATTAAAAATTATAAATATGATTGGGTTTGGATAAAAAATAAAACAGTAGGATTTACATATTGTAAAACTCAACCTTTAAGAAATACTGAAAATATTTTAATATTTCAAAAAGAAACATATGGATACCAAAACAATATTTATGGTAGAGAATATTTTAATAATATTAAAAATTATATAGGCAAAAGTATAAAAGAAATTAATGAAATAATTGGAAATAGATTTGCAGAACATTGTTTTTATTATAAATCAAAACAGTTTAATTTACCAAACAAAAAAACATATGAAATATTAACAGATAAATTCAATTTAAGTAAATTTTCTGATTATTTAAAATATGATGAAATGATTAAAAAATTTGATTTTACTTATAACGCACAAGGATTGTTAAAAAAAAATAAACCAAAAAAAGTAAATAAAAAATATAATGGCAAAGAATGGGTTTATAATACAAAATCCTTAACAGGAAAAGATTATATAGTTGAGTTTGAAAATTACCCAAGACAAACTATCTTTATTGATTGTGAAAATAAAGCATTACATAGCACTCAAAAACCTGTAGAATTAATAGAATATCTAATTAATACATACACAAACGAAAATGAAACTGTTTTAGATTTTACAATGGGTTCAGGAACTACCGGAGTAGCTTGTAAGAATTTAAAAAGAAACTTTATAGGAATTGAAATGGATGATAAATATTTTAGTATTGCAGAAAATAGAATTAATAACCACGTAGCTCAACAGAAATTATTTTAGATGGCTAAAAAAAAAGAAGTTAGATTCTACCCTGCACACCAAGAATTAAATGATATGCGCATTTGCCACCAAAACAATTTAGCTTATGTAATTGTACCTGCAGGTAGTAATAAGTATTGGATAAGCAAGTACAGTTTAAACGATTTACACCGGCAGATTTATTTAGAAGAAAATAACGTAAGAAAAGAATTTAGCCAATACGAAGCAGACAAAAAGATTATGGAACTTTATACACAACACTCAAAACGATTTAAAAAATGACACCTAACCACTACGACAATAACAAAAGCTACGATGTAATAGATTTTGTAAAAGATTATGATTTAAACTTTAACGAAGGTAACGTGATTAAATATGTAGCACGTGCAAGAAAGAAAGATAACCAAATAAAAGATTTAGAAAAAGCAATAGATTATTTAGAAAGAGAATTAACACACGTAAGAAAAGAACAATTAAAATGGATAGAACTGAACAAATAGAATTTAAAACATTAGAATTAGAATTTAGATTAACGCAGCTACTCAAGAAACGAGAACAACTTTATTTAAAAGGTGGTAATGATGAAAAGCTAAATGATAAAATTAGAGCAGTACAACAGGAATTAAGAAATAAGGGTAGCAATTAGCTACCTTTTTTATATGTTAAAGTTTTGTTAAAATGTATTTTGTATTAATAACTTGTTTATATTTGCTTATAATTTAAAAACAAAAACAATGACAAAAACAGAAATTTTAAACGAACTACAATTGCTAACTGATTTAGCAAGTACTACAAATGACACTTGGAGTTATAACAAGCTAACTAAAATTACAACTTCTTTAGAATCTTTATGGCAAATAGAATATGCCTATTTTGAAGAAATTAAACAAGTATTGAACTATGATGAAACAATGGACAATTTAAACCAATTAAATATTAGATAATGATTACAACTTTAGACAACAAGATTTGGGACAAAAAAGAAATTTTAGATAATATGTACAACGATGAGTTTTACTATGGTTATTTAGGTAAACAAGCATTATCATCTTCTACATTGAAAATGGTTCTTAAATCGCCTAAAACGTATAAGTACGTAACAAAGTATGGCCAATCAGAAACACAGCCGTTACGTGATGGTAAACTGTTTCACACATTGATATTAGAACCACATAAGATTGATGAACTTGTAATAGTAGATGTAGCTACTAAAGCCAATAAAGTTTACAAAGAAGCAAAAGCAGAAGGCAAAGAAGTATACACTACTAAAGAAATAAAAGATGCTGAACGTTTAGCTGATGCAATTTTAAAGAATGATGAAGCAGTACACTATATGTCTAAAGCAGAATTTGAAGTTCCTGAAATAGCAATGATAGACGGATTACCATTTAGAGCAAAAGCAGATATATTAAAAGATAATATGATAGTAGATTTAAAAACTACTACAGGCTTAAATGAATTTAGATATTCAGCAGATAAATATAGTTATGATTTACAGGCTTATTTATACCGTGAAATGTTTGGAGTAGATGAATTTGTTTTTGTATGTATTGACAAAGGTAGTTTAGATATTGGTATATTTGAATGTTCAGATGAATTTTACCAAAGAGGCAAAGAAAAGTTAGAACAAGGTATTAGCAACTATAAATATTTTTTTGGTGCAGATAGCGATGTAGATTTAAACCAATATGTATTAAGAGGTGTACTATGAAAGTAACAGATAAAATAACAATAACAAACGAAGATAATATGTTATTGATGGCAAGATATCCTGATAACTATTTTGATTTGGCTATTATAGACCCTCCTTATGGAATTAATGCAGGTCTTGGTAGTGGAAAAAACCAAAAAAATCAAATTAAAAAAGGAATTATGAAAGGTGGAGATTGGGATAATAATACTCCGAATATAGAATATTGGAATGAACTATTTAGAGTAAGTAAAAATCAAATTGTTTGGGGTGCTAACTATATGACTTCATATTTAAAAGAAAGTAAAGGATGGATATTTTGGGATAAAATACAAGTTAGCGAAAACCATTCAGATGGAGAGTTGGCTTGGACTTCATTTGAAAAAAGATTAAGAATTTTTAAATATTGTTGGAGTGGAAATAGATATGGATTTGAGAAATCAATACAAGGAGTTGGAAAACCAAGCATAAGAAATCACCCAACACAAAAACCTGTACCTCTTTATGAGTGGTTATTATTAAATTACGCTAAAGAAGGAGATAAAATATTAGATACACATTTAGGTTCAGGTTCAATAGCAATAGCTTGTCACGATTATGGCTTTGATTTAACGGCCTGTGAATTAGATAAAGAGTATTTTGACAAAGCAATGCAAAGAATAGAAAACCACGTAGCCCAACAGAAATTATTTTAATGAAAGAAATTACTGCTGAGCATTATCACCTTGCTTTGTACGAATACGAACAAGGAATGAGTTTAGAAGAACTACGTGAGGTTATAAAACACTACGAAGATTTAGAACAATTTGAAGTTTGTCAGGGTGTGCATTTAGCAGTAGAAGTAATTAGATTTCATATCTTATTTGATTTAGCAAGAAAAGAACCAATAAAAACAAAAAAATTAAAATGGAAATAAACGAAAAAATAAAAGAATTAGTATTACAACAAACAAACATAAACGTAGATGATACTACACGTACACGTGAGCAGGTAGAAGCACGTAGTTTATATTACACGCTGATAAAAGAAATAACACCTAAAACAACTTTAAAGCAAATAGGTAATTCAGTAAATAAGAATCACGCTACAGTTATTCACGGATTGAATCAATGGGATATGCTTGTAAGATACAACCCAACACTAAACAAGTACAAGGAACGCATTTTAAAGATGTTTGACAAACAAATAGATTCAACTGATATAGATTTACTACGCAAACAAATTAACCGCTTACAGGGCGAATTAATAGATTTACAAATAGAGAATGAAAGACTAAGAAAAGAACTATTAAACGACGAACAAGAAACGATTAAAAACATTAAAGAACTATTAAGTAGATTTGAAGGCACAGAACACCACGAATTATTTTTGTTTAGATTAAATCAATTAGTAGAAATAAATAGCAAAAGAAAGATATGAGTACATCAAAAGAAAGAGCGCAGATATTAATGCGACTAAAAGCAGGATATAAACCAATACATAACGGCAACTACGCTACACTATGTAATAAATGCAATGTAATAATAACAACAGGATTACAAGATGAAATAATGTGTGAAAGTTGTATAAATGAAATAGAAGTTAAACTAATAGATGAAGATAAGGAATGACAAATAAAGAAAGAGCAGAACTACTACATAAGAAATACACTAAAGAATATAATAGATTTGTAGTAAGTGGATATATCAAACAAGGTTATCCTGAATGGATAGAAATAGGAAAAGAACTAAAACAACTTTACAATAAATAATATGGAAATAACAAATTTATTTTTATGGTTTATAATGATTCAATTATGTATTATAACTCATTTACTAAGTAAAATTAAAAACAAATAAGATGAAACTAACAGAACAAGACAGAAAAGAAATTAGATTTTTAGCTAAAACTGCTTTTAAAGTTTACGCAGGTTTATTATTTACTTTAGCAATTATGTTTATGATATTTGATTAATAAACAAAACTTATAACTATTTATTTTTAGAATAAACAAAATCTATCATTATGGATAACAGAGGTGGTAAACGTGAAGGCGCAGGCCGTAAACCAAGAGTAGAAGAAGAAAAGCTAATAGAAATGTTAGACAAACACATAGATAAAGATTTAGTTCTTGCTGAATTAAAGAAACAAATATTTGCAGGAAAAGAAAAAGCAATGCAACTATATTTTAACTATAGATTTGGCAAACCAAAAGAAACTATTGATTTAAATTCTTCAGAAGGTTTTAACCTAAACTTCAAGGAACTAATCAACTTTAAATAGTTTGGTAGAAATAAATAAAAAGTACAAAGTAATTGGTGAAGTAGATTCACGTTACTTTATTGTAACAGGTGGTAGAGGTAGCGGTAAATCGTATTCGATAAACTTGCTTCTATCACTTCTTACTTATGAAGCAGGGCATATAATTTTATTTACACGTTACACATTACGTTCTGCTACCATTTCTATTATACCTGAATTTATAGAAAAGTTAGAAGCATTAAATATTACATCTGACTTTTACATTACCAAAGATGAAATTATAAATAAACAAACCGGTAGTAAGATTCTATTTCGTGGAATTAAAACTTCATCAGGTGACCAAACCGCAAACTTAAAATCTATTCAAGGTGTTACTACTTGGATATTAGATGAAGCAGAAGAACTAACAGACGAAAACACATTTGACAAAATAGATTTATCAGTAAGACAAAAAGGTAAAGATAACCGTGTAATACTTATACTGAACCCTACAACAAAAGAACATTGGATATACAAACGCTTTTTTGAAGCAAAAGGAATAGAAGCAGGCCAATGCATAACAAAGCAAGATACAACCTACATACACTCAACTTATTTAGACAACATAGATAACTTAAGCAAAAGTTATTTAGAGCAAGTAGAAGCGATTAAACTACGTAGACCTGAAAAGTATAAACATCAGATTCTTGGTGGTTGGTTAGACAAAGCAGAAGGTGTAATATTTACAAATTGGACAATAGGTAAATTCCAAGAAGTAAGCACATCTGTATTCGGACAGGATTTTGGTTTTAGTTCAGACCCTACTACATTAATAGAAACGAATATAGACGCTTCTAACAAACGAATTTACGTTAGGCAGCACATATATCAAACAGGGTTACAAACGTCGCACATATTCAATTTAAACGCACAATTTGCAGGTGATAGATTAATAGTAGCTGATTCAGCAGAACCACGATTAATTAGTGAATTAAAATCTAAAGGTAATAACATTGTACCTACAATTAAAGGTGCAGGTAGTGTAATGTATGGAATAGCTTTGCTGCAGGATTACGATTTAATAATAGATGAAGAAAGTATAGATATAATAAAAGAACTAAATAACTATTGTTGGTTAGAACGTAAAAGTTCAACACCTATGGATAATTACAATCACGCACTCGATGCTTTACGCTATGCAGTATCATACCAATTAGAAAATCCAAATAAGGGTAATTACTTTGTGTATTAATGACAAGTAAACGAAGCAATATACTTGACAAATGACCTACGGACAATTAATAGCCACAATACAATGCTACATACACCACGTTAAAGGTGTAGAAGTAGATATAGCTTTACCAAGAAATATTGGTGAAATAAAGAAGATGCATAAAATGTATGAAATAGCAAGTGCTTATTTATCAGCTACTTAATAAACAAACTGTGTTAAAGAAAAGTTAAAATTTCAATAAGTTGTTTATAATTAAAATTAACATTGTATGTTTGCTGAGTAATAACAATGAAGTTATTATTTAATTCTTTTTTTTATGGTTGATTTACTTGTTTCTCCGTTAAGTTTTGCTCCTACAAAAGTAGGTTACAAACAATATTTAAAAGCAGGTGGCTCTATGCTATTAGCAGACTTTCAAGTTTTTGAAAGAAGAAGTAAAGTTCAAATCTTATTAGATAAGGCTGATAGATTGTATAATGCTGTTCAATATCATAATGAACAAGATTTGTATTATAAAAGCATTAATGATTCTGAAGGCAGAAAAATTCATTTAGCTTCATATGAGATAAGAAGTTATCAATATATAGATGTTTGTCGTGAATTAAAAGAACTCGGTATTATTCACGAGTAAATAAAAAGTGGTGCAGCATACTATAAACTGCATTAATTTAAAAATAAAAGACAATATGAGAACCTACAGAATTAGCTACTACGCAGAACACAAAGACAACTGTAATGATTTTGAATTAGAAATACAAGCAGATGGTGTATACGATGCGCTTATAACGTTTAATTCTAAGAATGTATGCAAACGTATTTACAAGATAGAAGAACTGCCTACAATGACCTTAGAACGCAGAATAGAACTAAAGGTAAATGAAGGAAACGATGTATGGATTCCATACGCGCAAATATCACAATCACTTCGAGATTTTTGGATAGAGTATTTTAAGAAATAAATTGAGTTGGTTAAATAGTCGGAATTAGGGTAGCAGAAATGTTACCCTTTTTCTGTTTCAATAGCTTTGCTATTTTGTTTAATACAATTTCACATAAAAGTTATTATTAAATAAAAAACTTTATGAAGTTAGAAATTTCTATACCTACATCTTTAAAAGAAATAACATTAGAACAATACCAAAGATTTACAAGTATAGCTAAATCAAATCCTGAAGGTGATTTTTTGCAGCACAAGATGATTGAAATATTTTGTAATGTTTCACTAAAAGAAATATCACTAATGAAGTTAAAAGACATTAACGCTATAACAAACAAGTTAGGCGAAATGTTCAATAACAACTATCAGTTAATTCAAACATTTAAACACAAAGGTTTAGAGTTTGGATTTATTCCTAATTTAGATGAAATTAGTTTAGGAGAATATACCGATTTAGAAACATATATTTCTGATTGGGATAATATGAACAAAGCAATGGCAGTTTTATACAGACCTGTAATAAACAAGCTAAACAAAAAATATCTAATAGAAGAATACAAAGGTTCAGCAGAATATTCAGAAGCAATGTTACAAATGCCTTTAGATGTAGCTTTAGGTGCAATGGTTTTTTTTTATCATTTAGGCAACGCATTGTTGATGTCTACCCTGAATTATTTGGAGAAGGACAAAGCTCTGATGGATTTAGCAGAGAAGCACAGTTTGGCAGAAAATGGAGTTGGTATAGTTCCTACTATGGTCTTGCTCAGGGAGACGTTAGAAGATTTGATGAAGTTTCAAAACTTCGGCTTACAACCTGTTTAACATATTTAACATTTGAGAAAGAAAAAAACGAATTAGAAGCACAACAACTAAGAAGAAATGAAAACATATTATAAAGTTACAGAAGCATTAAGAGATTCACTACTACAAGATGGTATAGTAAACAATTGTTCTACAGGTGATATTTTCAACGTAGATTTAAACAAGCGTACTATATTCCCTTTAGCACACGTTATTGTAAATAGTGTAGCAGAATCAGCTACAGGTAATACAAACCTATTTAACGTTTCTGTATTACTTATGGATGTATGCGATATATCACCTGATGAATCTACTGATTTGTGGTTGGATAACGATAACGAGCAGGATATATTTAATACACAGTTTGAAGTGGGTAAACGATTTGTTGAATCAATGCGCAGGGGCGATTTATACACCTTAGGATTTCAATTAAATGGTAATGCAAATTACGAAGCGTTTAGTGATAGGTTTGAAAACAAGTTGGTAGGATGGACAATTACATTTAACGTAGAAGCAGCAAACGATACAACTATCTGCTAATGGCATACAATCTAATAAATACACAAAAGACATTAGAACGCTTTAGAGACTATGTAATACAACAAAGTAGAACTAACTTAACTAAAGGCGGGAAGAATGTTACAAGCAATTTATATAGCCAATTAAAAGGTGAAGTAAAAGCAATGCCTAATTCAATAGGTGTTTATTTTGAAATGCCACAATACGGTTTATTCCAAGATAAAGGTGTACGTGGTATAGGTGGTACAAAAAAGAATGGTGATGCATACGAACAAAGAGGTGGTAATAGTCCATTTAGATTTGGTAGCGGTAAATCAAAAGGTGGTTCAATGTACGCTTCAATTTTAAAGTGGGTTCAAGCAAGAAGATTCCAATTTACAACTAAGAATCAAAAGAATAAAAAAGACAATGGTAAATTAATGTCTTATAAAACAACTGCTGCTATAATTACAAAATCATTATGGCACACAGGAATACGACCAAGTTTATTTTTTACAAAACCATTTGAAGCAGGATATAAGAAATACATAACAGAAGATTTAATAAAAGGATTCGCATTAGATGTAGAAGATTTAATGAAAACAAGTTTAAAAGACATAAAATAATGAAAGTAATAAATGCACGTTCACCATACTTTGTAGAAGTAGAAGAAGTAGACCAAGTAGCAGCACAATTAAGATTATTTATTTGGAATAAAGGTGAAACAGAACCTGCTACACCTACATACACTATTGAAAAGAAAATACCTTCTACAACGCAACCTTTAATTGTGTTTAATATTTCACCTTACATAGCAGAACAAATAGAAACAATAGATGCGTTCACAAGGGCTTATGCTCACGAAGATGAAAATGATATGTGGGTTTATGTACGTGCTGAATGGTATTATAATGTTGCAGACGATAAAACGTGGGTGCTTGTACGTGAAATTAATTTCATTGGTGTAAGTGGGTTTAATAATTATTTAGGTGGTGCAAATCAAGATACAACTGCACCTATTGTTTATTTAACTAATCCTACAATTACACAATATTATAACGAAACTTTAGCGCAGGATAAATTACCATACTTTAACGTATTAATTGAACACGATGGAGTTTCACTAACTGAAGCAAAGTGGACAAATAGAAGAACTAATACTTCAAGCACACAAGTACTATTAGACGATTCGTTTGCTGCTGATACATATATTTTTATGATACCTGCTAAAGATGCAGGAATAGCAGACCATAATTTTGGAAATGATATAATAATAGAATCAGAATTAACAGGCACACTACAACCTACAGTTACTTTTTTACCTGTGTGTGAATCTAAATACACTCCTGTAATTTGTGAATTTATAAACAGATTTGGTGGATGGCAATTTCTTACATTTTTTAAAGCACAAACAAATAACGTAGAAGTTAAGAATAGTGAATTTAGATTACTACCTGATTTTTGGGATTACAATCCGTTAAGGAATCAAACACAACAATTTAATTTTAATGGAACGCAAAGTGTTAAACTAAACACAGGTTGGGTAGATGAAAACTATTCTGATTTGATGTTTGATTTAATGGCTTCAGAAACCATTTTATTAGATAACAAACCTGCTAACATTAAAACTAAATCTATGCCTATTAAAACAGGTTTAATGGATAAGATGATTAATTACGAAGTTGAGTTTACATATTCTTACAATCTAATAAACGATGTAGTATAATGCAAAGTGTAGAAATATATATTTACGTTGATGGTGTAGCAAATAGAATTGAATTGTTTGGCGATGAAAAAATTTCGGTTGTTTCAAGTATGCAGCAATTTGCCGATTTAGGTAAGCTGTTTACGGATTATTCAAATAGCTTTACAATTCCTGCAAGCAAACATAACAACGCAATTTTTAGACATTGGTACGAATCAGCAGTAGGTGAAACAGATTTAGATGCGCCACAAAATGTAGATGGTGCGTTTGACCATAGAATAAAGTATTTCGGTTTTATTGAAATAGATACTATTCCTTTTCGTGATGGTAAATTTACAATGGATAAAGCCAATAAGAAAAATGGTTTTATAGAATCTTATACAATTAATTTTGTTGGTAACTTAGTTCAGTTAAAAGACAAGTTCAAGGCTGATAAATTAAACACATTAGCAAACGAAAATAACGTAAGCTATTACAATCAATTAAACTTTGGCTACACATTAACAAACGTATTCAGTAGATGTACAAGTTCACCTACACTTGATGTAGCCTTTCCATTATCGGGTAGCACACGTAGGTTTGAATTTAATACAGGCGATATTGTAAACGATATTGCTTTATTAAGTGGTGGCATTAACTATCAGGAGTTATTCCCTGCAATTAGAGTTACAAAGATTTTAGAGTACATACAATCAGCATACGGATTAGAATTTACAGGTGAGTTTTTAAATAGTCAAACTTTTAGTAAATTGTTTTTGTATTGTAAAAATTCTGAAACATTAAGAGTTTCAACTGAATTAATGAGAATTAATTTAACAAGCCAAACAGGAACACCTGCAATAGGTACAGAATATAACTTAACTACCGATACTTTAAACGTACAACGCAGACAAATTTATATGGAAGGATTGTCGAGTAGTTACATTACTGACTTCCCGCAATCAAACAGGTTCAATATACAAATAACAACAAGTTCAACAGATTACAATTTACACGTTTATAATAATGGACAACCATTTGTTAGTTTCTTAAATCAAAGTGGAACACAAGCGCTACAATTTTTAAATGTAGGTGATTTTTTTACAGATGTTTACAATTTTACATTTTTTATAAATTCAGATTTAGGCCCTGTAACTTTTACAAGTACAATAATTAGTTCATATACTAAAATAATTGATGGTGATATTTATTCAGCTACACACCGAGCGTTTGGAACATCACAAACTACTTTAGCTAACTTGAATATTAGAAACTATGTACCTGATATAACGGTTACTGATTTTATAACAGGTTTAGTTAAAATGTTTAATATGGTAATTGTACCTACTGCTGAAAATACATTTGAGTTTTTACCTTTAGAAAAATGGTATCAGGATGGCGATACAATAGACATTACTAAATTTATTCAGGCAAATGAATTAGAAATAGGCAAACCTAAATTATTTAAACGTATTGATTTTAAACACGAAACATCTGAAAACATTTTAAACAATAGTTTTAGAAGTTTAAATAATAACCAAGAATATGGTGATTTGTTTTTTGAAAATCCTAATTCAGCATTTACAGAAAGTTACGAAGTTAAAACACCTTTTGAAGATGTAATTTGGGAACGTACAACAGGCGAAAACTTTCTAACTACTACGATGTGGGATAAAGACCAAAACCCATATACACCTAAACCTGTTTTAATGTACGATAATGGTTTAAGTGATTTGGGCGCATATTGGTATATGATTGATGGTTTGGGTAATGATTTTGGAGATTTTAATTACACACGTTTTTCAAATGAAATACAATTAGCGGCAAGTGATTTATCATACTTACAAACTTTAAATTGGGGTGTAGAAAATTCAGTTTGGAATTTAACATTTGCACCTAACGGATTATATCAGCGTTTTTATAGTCAGTACATTTTAAATTTATACAACCAACGCACAAGGGTAATAAAAGCAAAAGGAAATTTTAATCCTTATTTATTAGCTTCAATTAACTTAAACGATAGGGTAATAGTTTCTAATAAACGATATATTATAAACACACTTACAACTGATTTAACTACCGGTGAAGTAGAATTAGAACTACTAAACGATTTCAGGGATATATTGCAGAATACAACATATTTA
>Ga0209353_10001349_pt1 | contig 13962 bp, 23 predicted proteins | sample LauGreSpBDMM15SD_2_FD_187561 | JGI IMG/M metagenome (GOLD analysis project Ga0209353, IMG submission 187561) | Freshwater lake microbial communities from Lake Michigan, USA - Sp13.BD.MM15.SD (SPAdes) (version 2) | ecosystem: Environmental > Aquatic > Freshwater > Lake | place: Lake Michigan...
TAGAACTTCTGCAATGCACAGAGCATTACGGACAAAGCGAATTAATAGAAATTGCTAAAGGTAAATACGAACTACCTAAAACATTTAAAAAAGGATTTACACAACTTAAAAGGGAAATGAAATGGCTGAAAAGTACGAAATAGATTTAGAGTTAAAAAGCAATTTTGATAAGGTTGTTAAAGATGTAAACGACCTTAAAAAAGGTATGCAAAATGTCCAAAAGGAAACTGAAGATATTGGCAAATCAGCAAAGAACGCAGAAAAGGGTGTTAAATCTATTGGTGAAGGATTTAAAGCGGTAGGTTTATCTATTAAAGCAATGGGTATAGGTTTGCTTCTTGAAGCGTTTGCTATATTGAAAGATGTGTTTTCACAAAACCAACAAGTAGCTGATGCTTTTTCTACTGCTATTGGTGCTTTATCTATTGCTTTTAATGATTTAGTAAAGTTCTTAATTAAAAACATACCTGTTGTTGTAGATTTCTTTAAAGATATATTTGAGAATCCACAAAAACACATTGAAAAATTAGGAACTTTAATTCAAGAAAATTTAATTGAACGCTTTAATTCGTTATTAAAAACCGCAGGTTATTTAGGCGAAGCATTAGGTAACTTATTTGAGGGTAAATTTGCTGCGGCAGTTGAATCAGTTAAGAAAGCAGGTAAAGAATCAGTAGATATTTTTACAGGTGTAAACAATTCAGTAGATAGAGCAGGAAAAGCAGTTGAAGATATAGGTAATGCAATTAGTAAATATGGTAAAGAAACTTTAAATGCAGCAGCAGCAAATAATGAATTACAAAAATCAGCATTATTAGCAGCAGCAGACCAAGCTAAATTAGTTGAAAAATATGGTATTGATGCTGAGAAACAAAGACAGATACGTGATAATGATTTAATAAGTATTAAAGAAAGGATTGAAGCTAACGATAAATTAAAAGGCATTATAGATTTGCAAGGTGAAGCTATGACAAAATTAGCTAACAAACAACTTGAAGCAGCACAAGCAACTTATGAACTAAATAAATCTACCGCAAATAAAATAGCTTTAACTCAAGCAGAAACCAATGTATTATCTGTAAAAAATCAAGTTGAAGGTTTAACAAGTGAGCAAGAATCAAATCGAATTGCGTTAAGTAAAGAACTAACTGCAATGAAGCAAAGTGAAATTGATGGTATTGCTTTATTGACTTTAGAAAACGAAAAGTTTAATGCATCTTTAGAAAAAAATAATTTAAAAAGATTAAGTATTGAAAAAGAAATATTACTTGCCGAACAAAAATCAGAACAGGAAAGGTTACAATTAAAAATAGATAATGCAAAAGCAGGAACGCAAGCAAGGGTAGATGCCGAGTTAGAACTTAAAACAAGAATGCAAGAAATCGGAAACGAAATTAAGCAAAACACAAAAGATACTACTAATGAAGAAATAGCAATTGCACAAGCAGCAGCAGACCAAAAAAAGGCAATACAAGAAGCAGGATTAAATTTAGCTTCAGGTGCAGTTGGATTTTTAAAAGAAGTAGCAGGTAAAAATAAAGCAGTACAAAAAGCAGCTATTATAGCTGAAAATGCAATATCTATAGCTAAAATGATTATGGCTAATAACGCTGCAAATATTGGTGCTTTAGCTACTCCACAAGCAATTTTAACAAGTGGCCAATCTGCTGTGCCTGTTATAGCTTTTAATAATATTACAACTGCATTAGGTGTAGCAACCACAATAGCCGCAACTGCAAAAGCATTACAAGCTGTTGGTGGTGGTAGTGCAGGAGGTGGAGGCGGTGCTGCTCCAAGTGGTGGTGGTGGTGCTGCTCCACAATTTAACGTAGTAGGTGCTACAGGTGTAAATCAATTAGCAGGTGCAATTAGCAATAGAGAACAACAACCTGTGCAAGCGTATGTAGTAGCAAATAACGTAACTACTGCGCAAGGTTTAGATAGAAACATAATACGTTCAGCTACATTAGGATAAATAAAACAAAATGGTTATAAATTAATTTTAAAAGAAAAATACAATGGCTAAATTAGATACTATAGAATTGTTTATTGATGAAAATGCTGATAAAGACGGAATTGAAGCATTAAGTTTAGTAAAGTTTCCTGCTACTGAAGAAACTTGGGTTGCATTGAATCAGCACAAAATAGAGTTTAAATCTATTGATGATGAAAAGCGAATTATTATAGGTTTGGCTTTAGTTCCTGATAAACTTATTTATAGAAGGAATGGTGATTATGAATACAACATTACATTTTCAAAAGATACAGTAAACAAAGCAGCAAGATTATATTTAAAAAAATTAAATAATAACAATGCTACGTTAGAACACAAAACAGAAGTTGATGGTGTTTCAGTTGTAGAATCTTGGACAGTTGAAAATCCTAAAATAGATAAAACTGCTTTGTATGATTTAAATGCTACAGAAGGTTCTTGGGCAGTTATTATGAGTATTGATAATGATAAGGTATGGCAGGAAATTAAAAACGGAACTTATTTAGGAATAAGTGTTGAAGGTTATTTTAGTGATGAACAAAAACTATCTGCACAAGCTAAAGAAGATGAATTGATTGAAAAAATTAAACAACTACTAAAAGATGAGTAAAGAAATAAAAACAACTTCACCAAAAGGCGGTAAACGTGGGTGCTTGTGTAAAGATAATACGTACAACTCAAAATGCTGTAATGGTAAGTTACGTGAACAAGGTATAGGTACTTTAGTAGGACAAGGCAACGAACCTGCACCAAACTAATTTATAACAATTTAAAACAACAATTATTAATATAAAAAATTTTACTTATGTCAACTGAAAAAATAGTAAACAACGCTTTGTTTGGGAAAACAGAATTAGCTACTCAAAAAGTAGAATTAGGTTTAATAGAAGATTTTACTAAACTTAAAAATGATGCTATTGATGAATCTATGTTTATTTTAAATGATTATAAAGATATTAAAACAAGAGCAAAAGAATTAGAATTATCAGTTAAAAAATATATTAATACTACAATTGATTTAAGTGAAAAAGTAGATGAACTTTCTATAAAATTTAAAGATTTAGGATTGGATTTTTCTAAAGATAAAAATTTTGCTGAATTTAGAAAAGCTTTTACTAATCAAAAAGAAATATTAGACATTAGTGCTAAAATAAAATCTTTATAATAATTAAATAAGTAAATATGAATGTAATTAACGAAATTAAAACTCTTTTGGGAATGGAGGTAAAACTCGCCCAAATGAAACTTGAAGATGGTGTTACTGTTATCGAATCAGAAGTGTTTGAAGCAGAAGCAGCCGTATTCATTGTAAACGGTGAAGATAGAATTGCTTTGCCTGTAGGAGAATACAAACTTGAAGATGGTATGGTTTTAAAAGTTGAAGTAGAAGGTGTTATTGCTTCTATTGAAATGCCTGAAGAAGAAATGCCTGAAACTGAAACTGAAGCTCCTGAAGTAGAAGTAGAAGTTGAAGCACAAGCTGCTGCTCCTAAACGTGTAGTTGAATCAATCACTAAAGAAATGTTCTTTTCTGAAATTGAAAAACTACGTGCAGAAATTGCTGAATTAAAATCAGTAAAACAAGAGTTAAGTGCTGAAGTTGATGTTCAACCTTTAACACACTCACCTGAAATTAAATCTTCTGTTAAATTAAATAAAATTTCATCTAATCGAACAATGTCTACACAAGACCTTGTAATGTCTAAACTTTTTAACTAAATATAAAAAATGGCTACAACAGTTTCAATTACCTCAAGTTATGCCGGAGAATTTTCCGGAAAATACATCTCTGCTGCATTATTATCAGGTTCTACTATCGCAAATGGTGGAATCGAAGTTATGCCAAATGTAAAATACAAACAAGTAATTCAAAAAATCGCTACAGATGGTATTGTAAAAAATGCTACTTGTGATTTTGATGCTACTTCTACAGTTACACTAACTGAAAGAATTATTACTCCCGAAGAATTCCAAGTAAATTTGTCTCTTTGTAAGAGCGACTTTTTGAACACGTGGGAATCGATTACAATGGGCTATTCTGCCTTTGATTCGCTTCCGCCTTCATTTGCTGATTTCTTAATTGCACACGTTGCTGCTAAAGTTGCTGAAAAAACAGAACAAAACATTTGGAAAGGTGCTACTGCTAATGCAGGTGAATTTGATGGATTTGTAGCTTTGGCTACTGCTGATGCTACAGTTCTTGACGTTGCTTCTCCTGCTGCAGGTGGTGTAACTGCAGGTAATGTAATTGCTGAAATGGGTAAATTAGTAGATTTAATTCCTGCTGCATTGTACGGAAAAGAAGATTTGTACTTGTACGTTTCTCAATCGGTGGCTCGTGATTATGTACGTGCTTTGGGTGGATTTGGTGCAAGTGGCTTAGGTGCTAACGGTACTAACGCAATGGGTACTCAATGGTGGAATAATGGTTCACTTTCTTTTGATGGAATTAAAGTATTCGTAGCAGAAGGAATGGCTAACGATTATATGATGGCTGCACAAAAATCAAACTTATATTTCGGAACAGGTTTGTTATCAGACCAAAACGAAGTAAGAGTAATTGATATGGCTGACATTGATGGTTCACAAAACGTAAGAGTTATAATGCGTTTTACTGCTGTAGTTCAATACGGAATCGGTAGTGAAATTGTATTGTACACTCCTGCTGCATAATCATAATAAATAAACAAGAAAAAGGTGGTGGAATAAACATCACCTTTTTTTTTATTAATCTTAAAAAAATATAAAAAATGGCTTGTGATATAACACTCGGAAGATTAGAACCCTGTAAATCAGCAGTAGGCGGTTTAAAAGCCGTTTATTTTGTGAATTGGGGTGATGCAACAGGATATACATATAACGCAACGAATACAGATGTAATCGATACCGTTACAGGTACACCTTCAGCATATAAATATGAATTAAAAGGAACGAATAGTTTTGACCAAACTATAACTTCTTCACGTGAAAACGGAACTACATTTTTTGACCAAAGTGTAAAACTTCAGTTGAAAAGTTTAGATATTGTTACACATAAACAAATCAAATTGTTGGCTTACGGACGTCCACAAGTGATTGTAGAAGATAACAACGGAAACTTATTCTATTGTGGTTTAGAACACGGAATGGAAGTTACAGGTGGAACTATTGTTTCAGGAACTGTAATGGGCGATTTATCAGGATACACATTAGAGTTAAAAGGAATGGAACGTGTAGCAGCTAATTTTATCGGTGATGATTTAGCAGGTGCAGGATTTACTATCGTTTTAGGTAACTAATTTATTCTTACAATTTAATTAAGGGTGGCAATAGCTGCCCTTTTTTATTTTAAAACAATTTCGACTTTTATTTATTATTTAATAAAAAATAGAATGATAGTTTTAAAGGATTCTACATACTCACAAAATTTCAAGTTTATGCCACGTAGTTGTAATATTACTTCTATGGTGTTTAAAGATGAATTAGCAAATGTAGAACACGAAATAGAAAACCCTGTACTTGTAACAGAAAAGTATTGGATGCAATTTCAAGAAGATTTAACGTTTGAATTTCTAATAGATGGTCGTACATATAACTTAACTTGTTTTGATGGCGCAAATGTCGTTTATAGAGATAAAATAATGTGTACAAATCAATCTATTTCTACATACACAATTAATCAGGGTGTTTACGTTGCACACGCTACATCTAATGAATTTATAATATATGACTAATAATATTTCAGTTGTTAATTTATCGGCTTATACATCGCCTGAGATTCGAGAAAGTAAAAGAAACAATTACATCGAATACGGAAACGATAACAATTACTTTCAGTACTTAATAGATAGATTCCTTTATAGTACTTCAAACGGTGCTATTATTACAGGTATTACTAATATGATATACGGTAAAGGATTAGGTGCATTAGATGCTAATAGAAAACCTAACGAGTACGCACAAATGGTGTCTATCATTAAACCTGACTGTTTAAAGAAAGTAGCATTAGAACGCAAGTTATTAGGAATGGCTGCAATGCAGGTTGTAATGGAAAAGAATTTAGTTAAATCTATTTCACATTTTCCTATGCATACTTTACGTGCTGAAAAATGCAATGATAAAGGCGAAATAGAAAATTGGTATTACTTCCCTGATTGGACAAAAAAGAAGCCAAGCGAAGAACCTAAAAAGATTCCTGCTTTTGGTTTTGGTAACGGAAACGAAGTAGAAATTTATATTATTAAACCATACGTTTCGGGGTTTCACTATTATACACCGATAGATTATTCAGGTGCTTTGCCTTATGCTTATTTAGAAGAAACAATAGGTGATTACCTTATAAACGATATTGCAAACGGATTTAGTGGAACTAAAGTTATCAATTTTAACAATGGTATTCCTTCTGAAGAAATGCGTGATAGAATCAAACGTGATGTTCTTTCTAAGGTAACAGGCGCACAAGGTGAAAAAGTAATTATAGCTTTTAATGCTAATGCTGAATCTAAAACTACAGTTGATGATTTACCTTTAACAGATGCACCTGCACACTACGAATACTTAAGCAAAGAATGTTTTGAAAAACTAATTGTAGGACACCGTGTAACTTCACCTATGCTTTTAGGAGTACGTACAGGTGATGGTGGATTAGGAAACAATGCAGATGAAATTAAAACTGCTACTTTATTGTTTGATAACATTGTAATTAAACCATACCAAGAAGAAATTTGTTCAGCATTAGATACAATTTTAGCAGTAAATAGTATTTCTTTAAAATTATACTTTAGAACTATACAACCATTAGAATTTACTGATTTAGAAAACACTACTACACAAGAACAAGTAGCTGAAGAAACAGGTTTAAGTTCACACACTTGTTTAGCTTCTGAATCTATAGCTGATGAATTAATAAACAAAGGTGAAGTATTAGGTGATGAATGGTTATTGATTGATGAAACAGAAGTAGATTACGATTTAGAAGATGAATTAGATACTGAATTAGAATCTATAAATAAGAAAGAAGATAAATCATTACTATCTAAAGTATGGAAATTTGTTAGCACAGGTACTGCAAGACCAAACATTAAAAGCCCTGAACAAGATAAAGTAATTGATGGTGTAAACTTTATTACACGTTACGTTTATAGTGGTAATTTAACAGGTGAAAGAGAATTTTGCAATAAAATGTTAAATGCAGATAAAGTATATCGTAAAGAAGATATTATAGCTATGGAGAGTTTAGCAGTAAATCCGGGCTTTGGTAAAGGTGGTGCTGCTAATTATTCTGTATGGTTTTTTAAAGGCGGCCCAAGATGTGAACATAAATGGCTGCGAAGAACTTACGCTAATTTAGAAGGTGTAAAAGTTGACCCTACAAATCCAAGTGCTAAACCATTAAGTAATAGAATAGCTGAACAATACGGGTATAGGATTAGAAACGAAAAAGAAGTATCTATGAAACCTGCTGATATGCCAAGAAAAGGATACACAAAAGAATATTGGGATAAAATGGGATTTAAAAACTAACAAATGGCACAGGCACTCTTTATAACACGTGATGATATTGTAAAATTTACTGCATTAAATGGCAACATCGATACTGATAAATTTATTCAATATATTAAAATTGCTCAGGATATTCATATTCAAAACTATCTTGGTACTCAATTATTTAATAAAATTAATGATGATATAGTTTCAAGTACGTTAGCAGAACCATATACATCGCTTTTAACGACTTATATCAAACCAATGGTAATTCATTGGTCAATGGTAGAATATTTACCCTACGCTGCTTATACTATCGCTAATAAAGGTGTATTTAAACACTCAAGCGAAGCAAGTTCAAACGTAGATAAAAACGAAATAGATTTCTTAATAGAAAAAGAGCGTGATGTAGCACAATCTTATACAAATCGTTTTATAGATTATATGTGTTTCAATCAGGTTGATTTTCCTGAATATACTTCTAATTCAAACGCTGATGTTTTCCCTGATAGGGACGCCAATTTTACAGGATGGATACTATAAAAGAAACATACAAACCCAAAGAAAAGAACGTACAAAAATTACAATTATTTTTAACTAAAATAGAAAATGAGTTTAAACTTTCAACACATAAAATCAGATACGTTCGAAGCAGTAAATTTCGAAATTAACGTAGATACTATTCCTGTAGATTTAACAGATACTACTATTCGTATGCAACTGCGTAAAGAATATGGTGGTGTAGTTGGTTTATCTTTAACTTCTGTAGCAAATGCAGGAATTACTATTACAGATGCTGTAAATGGTTTATTTAGAATCAATCAGCAAATTATAAATATACCTGCTTTTAATTATATTTATGATATTGAGTTTGATTTTGATGGAATTGTTAAAACCTATATTTCAGGTAATTTTTTAATTCTAAATGATGTAACCCGCTAATGTGTGAACAAGTAAACATAAATGTTTCTGAAACAAATGAAACAATTAATATAGTATCTTCTGAAATTCAGGAAGTAATTGATATTAATGTGTTTGAAACTACTGAAGATGTTACTTTAAACATTACTGAACAACTGATTCAGGTAAACATAAACAAAGTAACTTCTGCTGAAATAACTAATACATCACAATTAATAAACGATGGTGAAGATGGTGTAAACCCTTTTATAACTGCTGCTGATTTACCTGATGTTTCGGGTTTCGTACCTTACACAGGCGCAACGCAAGACGTGGACTTGGGCGAGTTTGAAATTAAGGCGGGACAAGTTGAGTTTGACCAAACACCAACAGGAACTGCGGGAGTTGGGGTAATGCGATGGAACGATAGCGATGGAACAGTTGATTTAGGATTGAAAGGCGGAAACGTAACTTTGCAAATCGGGCAAGAGCAAGTTTTAAGAGTTGTAAATAAAACGGCTACCAATATAAATTTATTAGAGGCAAATTATCAAGCGGTTAGAGTTACAGGAGCGCAAGGGCAACGATTAAAAGTTGATTTAGCGGTAGCCACAAACGACCTATTAAGCGCAGAAACAATTGGACTCGTAACCGAAACAATTAACAACAACCAAGAGGGTTTCATTACCACAAGCGGACTTGTAAGAGGCATAAACACAACAGGGAGTTTACAGGGCGAAACGTGGGCCGATGGGGATATACTATACTTATCGCCTACAACTGCGGGAAATGCCACAAAAGTTAAACCTGTTGCGCCAAATCATTTAATTATACTTGGTTACGTTATTCACGCTCATATAACTCAAGGTTCTATATTTGTTAAGGTAGATAACGGGTATGAAATTTCGGAGCTTCACGATGTAAAAATAACAACGCCTGCGAATAGAGACGTGCTAACTTACACTTCGGCAACAGATATTTGGCAAAACACATCGTTTTATAATCTAGCGGTAGGTGGAGTGCAATATTTTAATGACTTTGATAGTTCATTTACATTAGATAGATTACAATCAGTTATTTCTGGTGGTTCAACCATTAGGTTTAATGCAATAATTGCAAATCAAAGTTCTAATCAAGTTGGAATTTGTACATATGCAACAGGCACTACCACAAGCGGATATGCAATGCATATAAGTGAATCAAATAGTTCTGGACAACAATTTCAATTTGGGGGTGGAACTTGGACTTATGAAACATATATTTGTGTGGATATTTTATCAAACGCAACCGAAAGATTTAGATTTATAACTGGATTTGGTGATTTAGCCACGCAAGCATCTGAAAATAATGGTGCATTTTTTACATACGATGAGGGTGGTACAAGTAATAGTTCAACTGCAACTCCAAATTGGCAATGTTTTACTGTTAATAATACATCTAGAACACTTACAATTACATCAGTTCCAGTTACGACAAACTGGGTTAAATTAAGGATAACGGTAAATGCAACAGCAACGGAAGTAAAGTTTTATATAAACGGAACTTTAGCCGCTACTCACGTAACAAATATACCAACTTTTGCACTTGGTCGTAGATTTAAGGTAAAACAATCAATTGTTAAAAATGCTGGAACTACAAATCGAATGGTAAATTGTGATTATTTATTTTATGAAAACAACTTAACAACTTTGAGATGATAAGAACTAAATACCGAATGATAACCGAAGATGGTTATATTGAAACACTAGATGGAGCGGAAGCCATAGCCTTTGGAAATTATATTATAGTAGAAGAGCAAATAGATGAAACAAATTAAAGAGCATTTACTGCCGATTATTTTAATCGTTTTGGGAATATTAGACCAAACGACCGACTTACTTGTTGATTTAATTAGTCAGTTAGGTTTACCTGAATACGTAGGAACTATATTTAAGATTTTAGTAATAACACTTGGTGCTGCAAAGCTATATTTGTCGCAACCGAATAAATTTAAAAATGAGTAATTTAGAATCAGAAAGATTAGACAGAATAGAACAACACTTGAAACTATTAAAACAAGATAGTGAAATTCGTTCTTCTGATATAAAAGAAATTAAGCAAGCATTAATAGGTTCTGCATTAAACGACTATAAGGGTTTAGTTTGGAAAATATCAGATATTGATAATAGAGTAACTGAAATTGAAGATAACGAAAACGAAATGAAAGTTTACGTTCGTCAAGCTAAATTTGTAGTTGCTGCTTTTACTGCTGCATTAGTTACTTTAATTTTTAAAACTTTTTCTAAATGAAATTAAATTCAGAAGGTTACAGATTAATCACAAAATTTGAAGGATTTAGTGCTAAACCTTATTTATGTTCTGCTAAAGTGCCTACTATAGGTTACGGCAATACTTACTATCCAAACTCAAAAAAAGTAACGTTACTCGATAAACAAATTACAGAAGCAGAAGCGTTTGAAATGTTTAAAGAAATAGCTGATAGATTTGCAGATAAAGTAAGTAAGTTAGTTACCTACCCTATAAATCAAAATCAATTTAATTCTTTAGTTTCACTATCGTACAACATTGGAATAGCAGCTTTTCAGTTATCTACTTTATTAAAAATGGTAAATGAAAATGCAAAGAATCCAAAGATAAAAGACCAATTTTTACGTTGGAATAAAGCAGGTGGTAAAGTAGTACGTGGATTAACATTAAGAAGAAATGAAGAAGCATTTATATATTTTAGTTAGTTTACTATTACTATCTTGTGGTTCAAGAAAAGTACAAGTAAACACTACAGAAATTAAAAAAGATTCAAGTGTAACTACAACTCAAATTGATAGTAGTAAATCTATTAAAACTACAGATGATTCTACTAATATTAATATTGATACTGAAGAAACTGAAATTTGTATAATTCCGTTAGATTCTACCAAAGAAATTAAAGTAAATGGTAAAACTTATTTTAACGTGAAATTACGCATTAAAAAACGTAAAGACAATACTACATATCAAAATACTAATAAAGTTGCTCAAATCGATTTAAAACACGTTATAAAGCATACTGAAGCTAAAAGTTCTACTAAACAAAACACTAAAGTTAAAAATATAGACAGAAAAGAAAGTATTTTAAACTATTGGTGGATTTTATTAATAATCATCTTAATTTATTTAGCTTACAAATGGCAAAACAAACTACGACTACTTTAAAAATTGAAAAGGATATTAACAGGCCAAACATCCACGCTAAATCTAAAAGTTCTAAATTAAAAACTTCTAAGAACTACAAAAAGCAATATACCGGACAAGGTAGATAAAATACTTTTTTAAGCTATATTATATATATTATTATATTATATTATAATTTAGTTATATATTTAGTATTATTATATTATATTATATTTTTTAGTTATATATTTAACTATATTTAGTGTTATATTATATATATTATTAAAATTAAAAATAAAATAAATCAGCCGTTTTAACGCATTATTTTTATGTCAGGTATACAAGTATATCAAAACACAAAGAAAGTTGTTTAAAACGCTTTAAAATGCGATATGCGATATGTTATGGCTAAAAAAGTAAGTAGAAGTTCGTTGGTTAAAAAGTTAGATACAATTTTCAGTCAATACATACGGCAAAGATACGCAGTAAATGGTGTTTCTAAATGTGTTACTTGTGGTAAGCAAGATGAATGGCGCAAACTACAGGCGGGCCATTTTATGAGTAGAAGGCATTACTCAACACGTTGGAACGAAGATAACGTACAAGTTCAATGTTATGCTTGTAATGTTATGCGAAGTGGTGAACAATACTTATACTCAAAATACTTGGGTGAAACAATGTCAATAACTTTATTAAATGAATCGAGAAAAACAGTTAAATTTGCTGATGTAGATTTGCTTGAAAAAATAGAATACTATAAAAGTAAAATATAATTTGTCTGTTCTTTGTTATTTCTTTGAAAATTGGGTAGTTTAATAGCTACCCTTTTTTTTGCTTAAATGTTAAAGTTTTGTTAAAGTAAATTTGTATATACTTTTTTAATATACATTTGCTTCATCAAACAATAACAAATAACAAATTATGAAAACATTTTTTAAAAACTTTATTCAGAAGGCCGAGTACCAATACACATTTTGCTTTATAGCAGCAATGTATTTTTTATTACAAATAATTTTTAGATACTAATGAAAGATTTAATAGATTACCAAAGATTTCAAATTGAAGCATTACAAAGAAATGTTTGCAAAATGAATAGTTTACTATCACAGTTAGAAACTTACTGTTTCGAGTTAGCGGCTGATGATTGTCCTGCAGATTACAAAAGAATAATTAAACAACAGATTTATAATTTAAAACAAGAACAAAATGACTAAATTAACTTTAGCTGAAAAGCTATCAAAAATTCAAGTAGAATTCAAATCTAATAAAAGTAGGTTTAATTCATTTGGCAAATATAACTTCCGTTCAGCAGAAGATATATTAGAAGGATTAAAACCATTTAACGAAAAGTATAGTGTTTACTTTACGATTCGTGAAGAAGTAAGTGTAATATTTGAAACTACACCAATACTAATTTCTACTGCTACTATTCACGATAACAACGAAATTAACGAAATAGAAGCTACTGCAATTGTGGGTGTAGATTTACAACAAAAAGGAATGCAAGTTCCACAACAGTTTGGTTCTGCTTCATCTTATGGTAAAAAGTATGCATTAGGTAACCTGTTATTAATTGATGATACACAAGATGCTGATGCTACTAATTCACACGGAAATTCAGTTAGTGCAAAAAATGCAACAACTGCCACAGAAGAAAAATGGTTAAACAAAAATACACCTGAATTTAATCAAGCTATTGAATATTTAAAAAAAGGTGGTAATATTGCAACGATAGAAAATAAATATAAATTAGCAAAAACAGTTAAAGACGAACTTTTAAAAATCAAGTAATGGATGAAGATTTAAAAAATGATTTACAAAAGCATATTAAAAACAAAAATTATTCTAAAAGAATTTTACTATGTTTAAATCAAAATCAATATGATATTTTAGAACAAAACGCTAAAAGGTTTAAAACTAATCGAACTACTATTTTAAAGTTTCTAATTGAAAATAATTTACCCTATGAAGAACAAGAAAATTAGTAAAGAAAACAAAGTGTTTAAATTACCACTTTACGAACCTAAATATTTAACAAAAAATAATTTGTGGGATAGTGAATGGCTAATGTTAAAATATCCAAATAATTTTAAAAATCAAATAAATAAATAAATATGAGTACATTAATTAATTTTAGTTTAAGGGTAGACAAACTACCAAAAGAGAAATTTGTAATTGGTAAAGATGGTGCAGTATACTACAACGGCACAATTTCAATTAGTGATGAAACAAACCAATGGGGACAAAATGTTTCTATAACTGATTCACAAACACAAGAAGAACGTGAAGCTAAAAAAGCTAAAAACTATATTGGAAATGGTAAAGTAGTTTGGACTGATGGTAAAGTAACAACTGCTACAAAGCAAGAAGCAAAAGTTGCAGTAGAAGAAACTTCGGATTTACCATTTTAGATTTAATAGGGGTGTAAAAGCCCCTTTTTTAATATAGAAATAATG
>Ga0209353_10001350_pt1 | contig 13958 bp, 5 predicted proteins | sample LauGreSpBDMM15SD_2_FD_187561 | JGI IMG/M metagenome (GOLD analysis project Ga0209353, IMG submission 187561) | Freshwater lake microbial communities from Lake Michigan, USA - Sp13.BD.MM15.SD (SPAdes) (version 2) | ecosystem: Environmental > Aquatic > Freshwater > Lake | place: Lake Michigan, USA...
TGGACTATTTTGATTGTTATCAATAACAGTATTCAGAACGTCAAGGTGAAACCAGCGATTGCTACGACTCCATGCATTCTTGCTGTTACTGTTACGATTAATTGTAATGTAGTCGCTTTCTGCCGGAACCAATAATGCATTTCCATACGCATCAGTGTCATACGATGCTTGGTCAAATGGTGCAAAGAATCCTTGACCAAATGGTTCAGGAACTAATTGCTCACTGACTGGAAGCAACGCAATAGCAGTACCCACTCCCTCGACGTAGTACTGGTCGTCTGCGTACTTAGCCGGAACGATGTTACCATTGAACTTAATTTTTAGACCATTTGTAAATTTAATACCATTTGGACTGGTGTAGGTTTTCTTTCCTATGATATCAGTGATATCAATTCCTGAAAGGCTAGGTGCATCTATTAATTTAATAACACCATACTGATCAGGGTTGTTACTGTCTTGATAATATAACTTATCTAAATTAGCAGTGATAAGAGGTACTAAGGAGATTTCGCCGTAGGTGTTGCGTACAAAAGTTCGCGTTACATATTGAGTACCGGACTTAACTACAATAGCTTGGTCATTGGGTATGACACCAGATTCATTCAAGCTAATGACCGGGTCAGTTTCGTCACCTACATACTGGATGACGTAGAAGTTGTCGTTTACTGTGGTCAGAATACCTTCTTCGAATCCACCATCATGTAGTATTACAAATAATTTACCATTCTCATTAGTAGTAGCGTCAGTTAGTTCTACTGCTGCACCCTCTAATGAAGAAGAAATTGTGAAGGTAGTGTCGCTCAATATAGATTTAATATAATACACTGTTCCTTCGATTAGGCCACCAAATGTAATTCCAGAAAAAGTTACTGCATTGTTTACTTGAAAGTCTGTAGTAGATACGCAAGTAATGACATGCCGCGTATAGTTCATTGGATCACTGTCGAAATCTTCTTCGTCAAAATCAGTAATTGCGCCAGTAGTTTGTGTTACTTCGATTGAAACGGGCGACACTCGGTTAGGATTATCTACATCGAACCCATACTCTCCGTAGAAATCACCCAAATACGCTTGTACTCCAGGTTGGGTGCCAGAGAATAAAATTCTCTTTCCGTCTAGACTAGTAACACCGTCAATGTTTTTAAGATCGCTTAATCTTTTGCCATGCACTTCACCTGGAGATAACGCAGTGACTAAATCAATCGGATTGTTCCCAGGGTAGTTATTCTCATCTTGAGCAGAGGCTAGTGGTACATTAAATATCAATGTTCCGGCGGTTGGGCCATTGACATCTACTCCGTAGACTTCGCGTGTACTAATATTGGTTCGTAATTTTTCATATCCACTTAGTCCCGGTTGAGTTTGAATATAGAACTGAGTAGATTGATTTACTACAAATTGGTATGAACCACCTCTAACTAATGTTATAGTTGGATTACTAACATCAAATGTAACCAAGTCACTAGTGATATCATATACTAAATTGTTAGTTAGCATAGTAAATACACCGCTCTTGTAAATAGTAGAGTCACTGATATTGACTGGCTCGGGCCCTTGAGGCAACCAGTAGTACTGGCTATAGTTTATAAGTTTATCTAGGTCTGCAAAGCTATCCCAAGAATAAAACTCATTAGTAAATAACTTGTGGTGATTAGAAGTGGTTGCGCCCTCAAGACTTAGTGCATCAATTAATTCAGGATAGGTTATTGCATCAACTGCAACTTGCGTGTCTTTCTTTTTAAAAATAACTGCAGGTTCTAGTTGATAGTCCTTCCTAGTTTTGGTAGGTTCAGCAACATACCCGTCGGCCGCATTGACTCCGTAACCAAACTTACTACCTACATAGCCTTGAATTTTACTAAAATTGGGGGGCTGTACTAGTTGATCTAGGGTAGCGGATAAGAACTGGTTGTTGGTATCTGTCTTGAAGATTTCTGGTAGAAAATCAATTGTTCTAACTCTTGTTGCCATTCTGTATTACCTATTAATTTGTTTGTAGTTCGGCTGGGGTCAATGCACTGATAACCATGATATCGGTTGCCTGTGCTGCATTGACAAAAATCTCATAAGGTGCGCTACGTATTTCATACAAGTCACCAAATGATAATGAAGGATCATTTGGCACTAATACGACAGAGTTTACTAAGTCCCCTATCTTGGAATGCAAAAATGCACTAAGCTCGGTAAAATAAAATGTGTCACCAAAGCTCCAGTTATCGATACTAAAATATGTATTCATTTGACTTAGCACTGCGCTGCGGATTTCACTATCACTTGCAGTAGTCATACTTGATTTGATAACCTTAATAGTAGCTCGTAACTGAGGTTCTGCTTTATTGCCAAACAATGGTTTGAACTGTACACTATTTAGAATCACGCTGTCAGTTAACATTTTGTAATCATTAATTTCACTGTATGCTATATTTAACTCGTTGATAGTTGGACTCGTGGGTTCTGCCAATTTGTTAGAGGTGTCTTTGATCCAGTTTTGATATTGAGTGTAATATGCCTGCGTTACTACATACAAGTCAATGATGTTCGTGGTTGCTGGATCAATTCGAGTTGTATTGCTTGAATTGTGTCTATACTGGAACGCAAGTCCTTGACGACCAATCTTAGCAACATAGTTACTAATTTGAACTAAGTTAACAATATTTTTCGTAGTAGAATCAGTAACAGATTGATAGAATGCATCTTCTCTAGTTGCATAGTAAACTTGACCTACCGCATACTCGTAACGAACCAATGAGATTTCTGCCTTTGTGGCATATGCATGGTTAATGTTTCGATTAGATGCCATTTGGTATCTAGACAATAAATTAATGTCAGTAATTCGTTCAAAGAAAACAAAGTGTGACGTATTTTTACTGCCAGTCAAGTAACCAGTCAAGTCATAAAAGAAGTCAGGGTCTTTGACAACGCCTGCTATGTTTGGATCAGTGCTTGAGATTTCTACGCTATAGTCATCGACATACCCATCACTTTCGACCAATTGACCAACAACGCTGAGTTTACTGTCTTTGGCAAAAGGGTAATTGCTATCTGGTTGGCTATTCAATTTCAGTACACTAACAAAATCTTGAAGTAGTTTACCAGTTGATGGATCATAAATTACACTATTCTTATCGAAAGTGAAACGAACATTGGCTACACTACCAAAGTAGTAAGCAAGTGCTTTGTAGGTTACCATGTAACGACTACTACCCAGACTATCAAACTTTACAAAATAATTAGACGCAGTGAAAGAATCTACTATCCAGCGAGTTTGATTTGCTAGTAAAGTATTATTGTACGTCAATGTGAAACTTTGATTCAATGTGATCTGATTGATACAATCTTGAATAACGTCAGATGGTAACAGATTAGTAAACGAAGGCAATACTTCAGCTAATACTACTCCGTTTGGTATAGGATTATTCAGCACGACTGGCCCAAATCCATTACCTAGATTTCCTTGTCCGTTGTTACATCCATCACCAGTTACGCTAGCAACGCTAGTCCAGATGAACGTACTGTCCGCCGGTGTGGGTAATCCCTCTATTAGTCTATTGTCTTGGTCAAAGTAGTATCCGCTCGGCGCGGTGAATTTTAATAGTGCGCCCTCTGTCAAGTACTTGACATTGCCGGTGCTGTAAACCCCGATTGGCACCGGGTCTGAATTATGAAGAAAATAACCAGTTGACTCAAGTGAATTGAACGAAGACTGGTGCCACTTAACTATGCCATCACCAGTCGATTGGTTCACTACGAATCTTCTATAGTGCTGAGTATAGTACTGAAAAGAACGATGATTGTTTAGTTCGCTGTTTAGTGTTTCAGTGAGAAATGCTACTACTTCATTAGTGGTGTTTGCAGAAAATGTAGTGTATCCGTCGCTGTCAACTAGGTAAAGGCCACCGTCATCACTGAACGTATTTGTACTAGAGTACTTTGCACTTGGATCTAACAAGTCAAAGTTACGACTTACGCCAACACTACTACGATTAAGAGCTTTACTCTTAATGATTGATCCATATAGGGTATACGGGAAGTTGTTATAGTCTTCACCGTTGACCATTCTATTTTGACTGTAGTAACGCTGTGGGGCACGTTGTTTAATATTCTGTAGGGTCTCACGCGCCTGGGCATTTGCTACAGGCATAGTTAGTTCCATAGTCAGTGTAAGTGTTTCTACGCGGCCAACACGGCTGATGTAGTTAATGCTGACTGTGGTACCCTGTAATTCGCCCGGGTTTATAGTGTAAGTCAATGCATTGCCGGCGCGGACATATGATGTGAAGTTACCAATTGGAATCTCACCAAACACCCCGTCGCCGAACACATAACTTACTTGGTCATTGAAACGAGAAGTTACACTAAACATTTTTTTGTTAGTGCTAGGTACTTGAGAACTATTGTTGGCATAGATGCTATCTACTTTATTCCACTCGATTAAAGTCGAAGTGGCAGTGTCTGTACTATATAACCAAGTATCCGTGTCATTGATACCTTGAATATTGATATCGACTACTTGACTACTGATTTGCTCAAGTAAGTTAAAATTGTATGTTCTTAGTGAACCTTGTTTGAAGTACAGAAAGAAACCAGTATTAGGACTTCCATATCCTAACTTGTCGTTGCGATATACTATGTTGAATTTACCATTGGGGCCCGGTGGTAATTCATATAGGCTGTCCGAGTTCAAACTAGTAACACTGACGCATTCGAAATCCATATTAACGCCATCAACGGTTGCGTTGAATGGCGCAGTTGATGTAACCCCTGTAGGGATACTGATACTATATTCATCTGTTTTCACATTCAATATAGTGTTAGAGTTGCCCGGACGTCCTACTCGTTGAGTATCAATCAATGATGCGTTAATGATACTGTTGAACTGCTCTTGCCAATTTGGGTTTGCAGGATCATTCCATAAAATAGTCAAGTTGTTCAGGCTCAACCCGTTGATATCTTTAACTTGCTCAGTAGTAAGAATTGAGGTTAGCTTCATGTAACCTTGGCCTGCATTATTACGCTTAGGATTGTACCCAACCAAATTAGCTAATTTGATTACACTGTCTCTACGCTCGGCAGTGTCAATAAAGTTCTCACGGGTGTTTAAGTCATTGCGGAAGCTAAGTGCTTGGCCCATGAATGCCATCACGTCTAATAACGCAACATATTCACTAGACTCAACATAGTCATTGAACGTTTCAGGATAGTTTTTTCGTAGGTAATCTACGAACGTTTTACGAAGGGTTTCGTAATCGTAACTCTGAAAGTCAGCTTGTTTGTATGTTTTATAGATTGTTTTCCAATCGTTTACACCAAAGATACTTGATTGTCTTGAACTTGTAGCCATAAGTTGTTTCTCTTTTAAGTATTTATCATACTAAAAAGTGGCGTTTTTAACTGCCAAATGCAGAGTTTGTAGTTGGATCGAAAAAGATACTAAAGGTTAATGCATTATTAAACGGAGCTACTGCCATCTCAAGCTCAATCAATATACCAGTATCCTGATCGAAAACTTCTAAGGTGTTTAGAATAATTCTAGGGTCTAGTTGCGCGACTCGTTTAACTTCATTAGAAAGAGCTTGTCGCACATCTACTGTATTGGGTTCAAAAATGAAAGACCAAAGCGTAGTACCATAGCCCGGCTTGCCAGGCTTCTGTCCTTGAGGAATATTCAGTGCATTTATGAAGTCATCGATTACTAATTGTTCGTCAGTAATTTTAAATTTAGCACCTATCTGAAACTGCGGGGCTTTGGATAGTAATCCAGACCCACCTTCGGTGCCGGTACCAACAAAGTTTCTGACTTTGTTTACGTTTTTAGTGCTGAATCCAATATATGATGCCATTATGAGTTCCTATACTGTATTTATGTCACGGCTTTAGTCATGTCTTGCCGAATAGTCTCTATCTTCTTAACATTATCTTGCCATGATGCATATGAAGTTGTAGTCTCTGCATCATCGGGCCCCTTTTTCAGTTTCAAATCTAAATATGTCTTTCTGAGGTCCCACTGTAAATCTTCTTGCACTAATAATTCTGCCTTTAGTTTGTCGTATGCTACTACTTGGGCCGAGGTCGGGGCAGTGAATGACCCCATTGGAATAGTACCAAACGGTAATGCAGGAATCTTAGGATTCCCTAGTAACGACTTAGCTTGTGCCATCATAGGACCAAAGTCAAAACTATCTTTAGCAACGGTTGGTAATTTAACTTCTACTGGTCCGCCGGCACCAATTGAATTGATCGAACTACTCAATAATGCCATACTCTTGGCACCTAATCCAGTGCTGGCTAGAGCTTGTAGTCCGGCCGTTGCTCCGAGTTTAGATTTTAAACCGGACAATGCATCAGTGACGCCGCCCATTGAGCCTCCTAACGATCCAGTGATTTTGCCGATTGCACTTGATAAATCTCCGCTGCCGGGTATATTTGGTATACCAGGTATACTAGGCAGACCAGGAATATCTATTGCACCTGACACTAATTTATTTGCTCCTGCAACAAGGCCATCGACGCCGCTGCTTGAAAGTGCTGAGGTGACATCACCGCTAATAGCCTTAGCAACCGGACCTAAATTCATCACGTTAGATACGGCTGATGCTCCTCCCGGAAGATTACTCAATCCACTAGTGTCTACTCCAAAACTCTTAGTAGCTGTGCTCAGTGCAGTCATAGTTGATGCTACTAACTTACTAGGATCAGTTATACCTGATGTAGCGGATTTAATCTTGTCTCCGATTCCGCCTAACAGAGAGGTAGATACGCCGCCAGCGCCAAATCCCAAAGCAGAAGTTAACTTAGAATTTAATGATGCGTTTGCTGCTACCTGCGCAGCAGATGGTGAATCATCTTTGGTTTCCGCAGCAGCTTGTTCTTCATCATTCTTTGCTTTAATTGCAGTAAGATTAAGAGGAACTCCTACTTTAGCTAGAGATTTAAATGATTCGGTGACTTTACTAAATGCCGCTGCTGCCGTGCCCTTGAGTTGGTCTGCTACCGGTAATCCACTTAACGGACCAGTAACTTTGTCAGCCATATTAGCTGCAAAGTTGCCCCCCGATATTAAGTCTTTAACTGAGCCTGACATATCAGCTAAGTTGCCCGGTAGTTTTAATCCACCCAACGCAGGAAGAGACCCGGTAATTCCACCCAATGCAGTAGTTAGTGCTGCTGATGCTCCACCTATGCCACCTGCAGCGAATGCTGCATCTACTGATGCGATTCTACCAGTAGCTAGATTCACGCCGGCCCCCGACAATGCTGATGAAATCGCCCCACTAGGTGAAGCTGCTGATTTTACAAAGGCCATAGTACTGTCTATGCCCGCTGTCGCTGAACTTAATATAAGTCCGGCAGTTTGAGTAGGACTTTCAAGCCCAGTTATAATACCAGTAGACTTCAATGCAGCTTCGCCTTGTTTTAATAATGACACTGCACTTGCTGCCTGCGCTGTTGGGTTGTTTATAAACTGAGTAGCACTAGTGACTCCGTTTAAACCAGTAAATAAATTAGTTGGCATTGCAGATTCTAGTGATTTACCAGCTGCAATTGCTGAGTTAATTATTGCATCTGCCCCCGGCTTCAATGTTCCGGCTGCTACAAGTTGCGATGGGTTTAGCCCAAACGTTCCCACGCTAGCTATTTTCTGTCCGGCGATATCTACAACTCCTGCGGCCGATGCTACTGCGTCTTTGGCTGCGCCCATTGCAGCCGTAACTGCCATCTGAGAAACCATTGCGCTAGTAGTGGCTTTGTCAATCTGTGCGGATACCGCCGGTACATTAGGGGCAGTGGCAGAGATTGCAGCAGATACGGCGGCCGGTGGTACAGCGGGTGTACTGTTGTTGACGGCGGACAGTGCCGATGATGGTGCAGTAGGAAGATTTGCATCTGCACTTATATTTGTTTTAACATTCACTCCTTGGCCGGCTCCTGCCCACGGACTATGCGCCGGCGCACGACTAACAATACTAGGTAATTTACCCGGTGCTGCTGCATATCCTTTTTTGCTATCATACAATGTATCGGTGTGTGCGACTAGTGGCTGTTGCTTCACTGCTGCCGGCACTAAACCACTTGAACCGGTGTTCAAATTAACTTTGCTACCGTTAATGTAAGAGATTGCAGAACTTTTAAAACTACTGTCACCGTTACTAAAAAAACTCATTTTGCTATCTACTTTTACAGTAAGATCAGCTTTAACTTGTTGTTTATAATTAGTACCAACAAAGCTAGTAGTTTCTTTACTACTTTCCATTTTTATGTTTTCAGCATTGACGTTAAAATTCTTAGCAGCGTGTATGTTTACATCATTGTCTGCATGTAGGTTCAAGTCTCCCTGAGTGCGGATGTTAACGCTATTCGTAGCGTACATATCAATAGTGCCTTCACGTCCCAACTCAATATAACTTTGACCATTAGCATGTATGATGAACAGTGACTGAATACTGTCGTTCATCATTATCATATGCCCGCTTGCAGTTCTAAGTCTAACTAATTGATCTTTGCCTTGCAGATCGCCGTCATCCAATACAACACTGTGGCCACCTCTACGACCAACTACTTTAAAATTTTTGTCAGGAATTTTATCATCTTTAACCGCATCAGCAATCGTAGTATCATCATACCCGCCCTCATAGATAGGCCTGCCCGGGGTGCTGATACCAAACACTCGACTGGGACTTTCACGTACACTAGTGCTACCAATAGTACCTCTGTCAGGATCACGAATAAGGCCTTGCTTGTTTAGTATAGCAGCTTGGTAGCTATGAATAGGTCGAGGCTGGGAAGTTAGAATGGAGCTGTTGTCTTGCTTTTGATTAGCATTGTTGATTTCGCCAACCGGCAATCTAGTTGTGCCGCCGTAGCTGTCTGCTTCGCCTGGAGTGTTTGCAATGATACTATCACTTGATCCAATAGCAGGCACCATATGTGTCATACCTTGTCCAGGAATACACCCAATATAGTATCCGGCGTCGGCGACCCCGTTTAAGAAAAGACAAACTACTTCAGTTCCAATGTCAGGGGGTGTAGCCCAAAAGCCATAGCTGTGTGGATTACCAACATAGTCGCCTTCAGCTTTAGAACTAGCGGTGTTAGGAGTTGAGCCAAAAAAGGGACTTAAGTAACTTACGTATTTCCAACTGTTGGGATCATTTTCATTGCCAGCATCCAATCGCTTTAAGTAAACTCTAATCCTACCTGAGCGATTTGGATCAATGTTATCTTTAACGATACCAAGCACCGCGCTGGGAATTGTATTCGCGCCACCGCGATCATCTTTGTAGTTGCTCGTAGTACCACGTACTTTTTGAATATCTTCGCTCATTGTTGTCTCTTATTAAAGTTATGCGGGTTTACTGCGGTCATCATCGGCTACTGCTTTGTTACTCGCAGTGACTGCGGTGCCGCTTGCATTCTTGCCAAAATTAGCAACCATAGTATCGTATTCTGTTTTCGCTGCTGTATTCGCTGCCACCTTAGCGGTAGTCTCTGCTCCTAATGTTTTTACTACAGAGGTATAGCTAGCTTTTAGATTAGTCAATATTTCGATATCTTCTGGTTTAGTGCTTTTATGAGCAATGAGACTATCCCACTGTGAATCTCCCCAACCAGCGATGTTAGGTAATTGTGTTCCGCTAGGTAGTGTAGCCGATATAAAAACTCTACCAAAGTTATCAGTAGCAACTAATGAGGCTCCGGAGAACTCAGTTTTTGATTCGGTGCTTGCATTAGGTGCTACATAAGGAGGAGGTTGCGGTGGACTTTCCGGTTCACTAGGGGATGGTCCACCTGTAGGTGAAGTTGCTTGATTAGTAGCTTCATTTGTGTCTACCGTTGTCGCTGAAGTATTTGGGGCAGGCTCCGCTTCACTGGAGAGTCTTTTATCGTCGGCGGTTGCCTGATTGGGTTCTGCGGCCGCCGGGGTAGAGGTTGCTGTTCTGTCGTTTGGCGCTGCAGGAGGGGTGGTTGGAGCTTTGTCACCTACTTTTGCGAACTCAGGAATGATACCATTCAATGTTTGCTCAAACTTACCTTTACTGAACGTACTAGTTACTTTAGTTAGCATATAGACCATGCCTTTTATTTTTGATTTCAATTCTGCTGGGTAGTCCATGAATTGAATATCTCCGTTAGGTGTTAGTAGTCCTGTAGCAGTATCGTAATCTTCTGCTTGTTCAAAATATATTTCAATGAAGACTTGTCCGCTGTTAGGATTAATAGTAAAGCCTTCACCGTACCATTTTTCTGCACCATTCTTGCCACTATTACCGATAGACGGCATAAGATAGTCCGGATCACCTAATACTCTAAGTTTAAATTTTAACAAATCGCCCGGACTATACAAGAACGATTTAACACTGTTGATAACATCGTTGGTTCCGGATTTACTATTAACCGAATCGGTGTTTTGGCCAGACTTAAGAGTAGTAGGTGCTGATTGCGTATTCGAGGGTTTGGCCTCACTAGATGATGCTCCTTCGGTGGTATACAACAAATTAAAGTCTTGTTCATAACTTAAAATCTCAGTATTTTTACCAGTGTACCAGTAGTTGTATTTCTTATGGGGACCGTAATACGAAGAGGTCGCACTAGCATACATTGCCCTAATGTAGGGGATTTGATACTCCTGTACCTTGTAAGTTATTTCGTATGCATAGTCATTTCGTTTTGGATCTTTAGTAGGAGAATTTATTTTTACTTTAGTAGTTATTCCATACCACGATAATATCTTTGGGCTAGGATTTTTGTCTACGGTGGGATCAGTATCTTTTATAGGCTGGTCTATTTCCTTGTCGATAGCAGTCATCATATTTTTCAAATATTCACTTTGAGTTATTATCTGGTCGATTGCTTGAATAATAGGAGTGCCAGCTTGCAATTCAACTGTTCTTACTGCCTTGTCAATACTTCCTAATTTATTTTTCCAAGCAGTTCGTTCGTTGCTACCATCTGGATTTTGTATTGAACTAAAAGGAGCTCTCTCTTTCACATAGTATTCTTTTGGAACCATTCTAGCATCACCAAGCGTAATTCCTTTTTCAAACTCGATCTTATAAACGTTAGGATAAGTGTAACTTTCTTTTTTAACGTTTTCTGCTTCTGCCGCATTTAGTGCCTGAACTAAACCTAAAATAGCTTTCTTAGTGGTATCTTGGCTGGCTCCAACCAGTACATCCTGCACAGTTTCCCCAGCCACAGTTACGTTGGATGGAATCGTCCCCAACTTAGTACCTTTGGCAGCTTGCTCTGATATTTGCACTGCGGTAATATTGTAAATTGTTACTTTGTTTTCTAACTTAAACTTAAAATCTTTAATCCTAATAGGGAAGCCCCGTTCAAAGACGGACTGCGTATCTGACTTAGATATATCTGCTTGAGGGTAATCAGTAGAAGATACTAATTTTCCATCTTTATCGTATCCGTAAAATTTAATAGTTAATAAAAAATTCTCAGTCAGTGCAGTAATCTGATTAGGAGGTTTTGCACCGGGTGCAGCAGCCCTACCTTTTTGTGCAGCTATTTGCGCTTTTATCAACTTATTAGTAAAACTAAAACCATACGGTTCATAAATTTTAAATTTGAATTCTACTGAGTTAGTTGCAGACATAGTTTCTTTACTATTAATCAAACTGCCAATTTCTAAATCATCAATATATAGGTCTAAATCAAATCCAGGTGCACGGGCACTATCGAGTCCATTTGTAATACCACCGCTTTGGGCTACTAATTTAAAACTACTTATTTTAGTATAGTCGCCTTCCATATATTGGTTGAACTCTTCTGGATTCATCATATACAATCCAATTTTATATGTATAGCTACTGAAGTCGCCTAAAGGGTTGTACGTTCGTTTACCTACTATTGATGCGGGGTCTGATGAGGTGGCGTTTGTACCGGCCTTGCCTGCAGTAGTAGAGCCGGCATTAGTAATAGGAGTTGATTTTACGCTAACATCAGTTGAGGCGGCCGGCGCTGTAGTCGTGTCTGCTTTTGCAATGCTATCACCCGTCTTTTCTCCGTCTGCCGTCGGCGGGGCTTTTGTAGGGTCAGTTGCAGCCGGGGCTGCGGCATTTTTTGCTGCTCCTGTTTGTGCAACTTGTGCAACCGTATCTTCTTTTTTTTGTTGCGCAGCTTGTGCCTTCGTTTTTGCGCCTATTACATTTGTTTGAGCTTGAGTGGTTGCATCTTGTTGGGCCTCGATAGATTTCACTAAAGTAGGATCAAATGGATCACTATTAACTGCTAGAGTTTTTAATGCAGTAAAATCAAGAGTCAATGTTTGAAAGATTGCTTCATATTCCTCTTCAGTAAATGCCGTAGGATTTGCGTTTACTTTACTTGCCCAGTCATTAGCTGCATTTACTGCTGCTACATTTTGTTTCATCAGTATATTATACTGGTCCCTTAAGGCTCTATTTTCACCAACTGCCATATTAGAATCCTAATGCCTCTCGTAGATTAGGTAGCTGCGGGATATATATTCCAGTGCCAGCAACAAAGTCAAAGATTGGATCTTTAAGCCTATTTGAATTTCGTTGTGCGAATATCCACCAGAGTCTGCTATCATTATATAAGTCATATGCTAGTAGATCGGGGCGCATGTGATATGTCTGAGTTATTTCCCAATAAGTATCGGATGCGTTTAGTGGGATAGGTCTATTGACCATCACATCTAAAAATTCATTATTGAAAGTAGGTGTGTTGTAGTATGGGCTTGTTTGATTGTATAGCATTACCAAATTCCTCCGCCAGTTTTACCTGACAATTTGCCAGCCGCGTAATCTTTAAGGCTGAAGTTTTTACTTATATCGTTTCTTGTCACTACTGGGACCAAACCAAGAGTTATCTGTATTTTTGTGGGTAAGTATGTAACTACGTCTTTACTTGCAAGACCAGAAAAGGCTGCCGGTTTTGCTACTCCACCCGGCTGTAGCCCAGATGCTGCTAATCTAGTAGACATCTTTGCGATATCCACTCCTCCCCAAGTGGCATTACTGCCTGCACGAATATAATCTACATCATTAGGAAGATTATATGTAAAATTAGTAAGCAACAATGGATGATTTTCAAATTGATGATGACCATAACCATTTAGATATAACAGTGGAGGAGGCGTACCTGCTCTAGGTGCTGTATCTTGTCCATAGAACATTTTAGTAGCTGACTTGAAAAAGTGAATTACTGCTAGCATGTAATTTGCTTCTGCGGTATCTTGCGCGGTGAAGTCTGCTGTAATTGAAATATCATCTACACTACTATTTTTATAGAAGAACATTTTATAGTTAGAGTGTGTAAGTTCACTCGGATCATAATTTGCGCGGTATGCAGTATTGATTACCGGAGTATAGGGAAAAACCACACCATCGGTTGCAACCAACGGGTACATTATATCTGTTTTTTCTGCAATCTTATATAAGTAGTTTGCAGTATCGGCTAAACTTAATCGCACCCGCCAGTCATCAGCCGTGAATAGACTTTTCTTTGCAGTGACAGTTACCGGAGGTAACGAGCGTGTTGTTCCGGTTGCGTTGGTTGTGGATACTGCACTATCCGGCTCTACGGTTGGGGTTGGTTCTCCACCTTGTTGTAAATATGCATCAACTTCTTCATCAGATAATTGAGGAGGTTCCTGCAATCCATTTTCATTGTCTGCGACTTGTTGATCTATGCCATCAAATTCGTCCCCGGTTACCCCGGGAGGTTCCTGCAATGGCGAGTATGGTTGAGTATCTTCTGCTGGTACAACATATGAATCATCAACTGTCGTAGAAATTTCTTGGGCCGGCTCGGCGTCAGTGATATTATCTGAAGGCGTTGAATAACTTTTAGATCCGTCTGGGTTAGATGTTACTTGATAAGTAACTCCCTCCACCTCCTCAGTCGAGACATTGTATCCACTGATTTCTCCGTTAATTGTAGTTGCTTGATCTACTGATATTACCTTACTGTTAGTGACTGTT
>Ga0209353_10001353_pt1 | contig 13953 bp, 13 predicted proteins | sample LauGreSpBDMM15SD_2_FD_187561 | JGI IMG/M metagenome (GOLD analysis project Ga0209353, IMG submission 187561) | Freshwater lake microbial communities from Lake Michigan, USA - Sp13.BD.MM15.SD (SPAdes) (version 2) | ecosystem: Environmental > Aquatic > Freshwater > Lake | place: Lake Michigan...
TATCTTGAAGAAATAGAACCGTTACCTGTAGAAGAAAAAATAGCAAGAAGGCATCAAAAACGACAAAAAGATATCAATAGGCATTATGAAAATCAAGAATAACCTAATCTGTTAAAGTAGAATTAAACAATTATTAAACAACATTATTAAACAACATTATGCAGAAGTATTCAATATTGTGGGCCGATGACGAGATAGATTTATTGAAACCTCATATTATGTTTTTAGGAACAAAGGGCTACGAGGTTACTCCTGTGGTAAGTGGTGCCGATGCGGTAGAGCATTGTCAAGAAAACAATTATGACATCGTATTTTTAGATGAAAATATGCCCGGGATGTCGGGTTTAGAAGCTTTGGCGATTATCAAAGCCATGAAACCTTCTTTGCCCATTATCATGGTAACCAAAAGTGAGGAAGAACATATCATGGAAGAAGCCATAGGTTCTAAAATTGCGGATTACCTGATTAAGCCAGTAAATCCTTCTCAATTATTGCTTTCTGTTAAAAAGATTTTAGACAATAAAAGACTGGTTTCTGAAAAAGTAAACCTAGGCTACCAACAGGATTTTAGGAACATCAGCATGGCTTACAACGATACTTTGTCGCATGAAGAATGGGCTGATATTTATAAGAAATTAGTGTATTGGGAATTGGAATTGGAAGATTCTCAGGATGCAGGAATGGCGGAAGTGCTTGAAAATCAGAAGTCAGAGGCCAATGGTTATTTTTCAAAATTCATCGCCAACCATTATGAATCATGGTTGAATGATCCTAAGGTTTCTAGGCCTCTTTTGTCTAATCAATTGATGAAAAAGAAAGTGTTTCCACTTTTAGAAGGCGATGAACCGGTATTTTTTATGCTGATTGATAATTTGCGTTATGACCAATGGAAAGTGTTGGAACCTATCATTTCAGAATTGTTTCATGTGGAAGAAGAAAGCTCCTATTATGCCATTCTTCCAACTACCACCGCTTATGCTCGAAATGCTATTTTTGCTGGCTTAATGCCCTTGGATATGGAAAAACAACATCCTGATTTATGGGTAAGTGATGACGAAGACGACGGTAAAAACAACAACGAGGACAAGTTTTTGGCGCGTCAATTGGAAAAAAATAAGCTACAGGTAAAAATGTCGTACCACAAAATATTGAACCTCAACCAAGGCAAGTCTTTGGTAGAAGGCTTAAATAATTTGATGACCAACAAACTGAATGTGATTGTGTATAATTTTGTCGATATGTTGTCTCATGCCCGCACCGACATGGCCATGATACGGGAGTTGGCAGGAGATGAAGCAGCTTACCGTTCTTTGACCAAATCATGGTTTTTGCATTCGCCTTTGTATGATATTTTCAAAAAATTGGCAGATAAAAAAGTCAAAGTAATCATTACCACTGATCATGGAACAGTGAGGGTAAAAAGACCTTTTAAAATTATTGGGGATAAAGAAACCAATTCTAATTTGAGGTACAAGCACGGTAAGAATTTAACCTACGAAGGTAAAAATGTTTTTGCTTGTGCAAAACCAGAACGCTTAATGTTGCCTCGTAGAAATGTAAGTACCTCTTTTGTATTTGCCCTTGATGATTATTTCTTTGCTTATCCCAACAATTACAACCATTACGTAAGTCACTATAGAGATACTTTTCAACACGGAGGCATTTCTTTGGAAGAAGTCATTATTCCATTGGTGGTGTTAAGTAATAAATAGGGTACAGGGTACAGGGTACGAAGTTTTGAGTACATAGTACTCAGAACTGATTGTAACTTGTGAATAATGCAAAAAAAGTGTTAAGTATTAGGGTAAAGGGTTGGAGTTAAAAACAACAATATTTTGTGCTTAATACCCTGTACCCAGTACCCAGTACTCTGTACCCAGTACCAATAAAAAATATGCAACAAAAAACATTTTCGTCTCTTAATGATCTTCCTCAAATTGCTGATTGGCTGATAGAAATTGGCAAGGCTTACAAGATTTGGTTGTTTCATGGAGATATGGGCATTGGTAAAACAACCTTGATCAAAGTCATCTGTGCACAATTAGGAGTCACTGAACCTGTTTCAAGTCCGACTTATGCGATTGTAAATGAGTACGTTACTGCTGCAAAGAAAAGTATCTATCATTTTGATTTTTATAGGCTCAAGTCTGAAGAAGAGGCTTATGATATTGGGGTAGAAGAATATATCGATTCGGACAATTTATGTTTAATGGAATGGCCGTCAAAAATTCAAAGCTTAATTCCATCTAAATATCTTGAAATAAAGTTATCTTTAGGAGATGATAATGCCCAACGCGTTATTGAAGTGATGGGTGTTGGGTGTTATTGAAGTGATGAGTGTTATTGAAGTGATGAGTGTTATTGAAGTGATGAGTGTTGGGTGTTGAGGGTTTAGTATTAAATACTCATTACTCAACACTGCTATAAAAGAATGTAATTAACAGATGAGATTAGGGTGTGATTATTCAACAATCAACACTCACCACTCAACACTATTATTCAACACTGCTATAAAAGAATGTAATTAACAGATGAGATTAGGGTGTGATTATTCAACACTCACCACTCAACACTATTATTCAACACTGCTATAAAAGAATGTAATTAACAGAAGAGTTTAGGGTGCGATTATTCAACACTGCTATAAAAGAATGTAATTAACAGAAGAGATTAGGGTGTGATTATTCAACAATCAACACTCACCACTATTATTCAACACTGCTATAAAAGAATGTAATTAACAGATGAGATTAGGGTGTGATTATTCAACAATCAACACTATTATTCAACACTGCTATAAAAGAATGTAATTAACAGATGAGATTAGGGTGTGATTATTCAACAATCAACACTCACCACTCACCACTATTATTCAACACTGCTATAAAAGAATATAATTAACAGAAGAGATTAGGGTGTGATTATTCAACAATCAACACTCACCACTCAACACTATTATTCAACACTGCTATAAAAGAATGTAATTAACAGATGAGATTAGGGTGTGATTATTCAACAATCACCACTCAACACTATTATTCAACACTGCTATAAAAGAATGTAATTAACAGAAGAGTTTAGGGTGCGATTATTCAACACTCAACACTCATCACTCAACACTATTAAGATGAAATCTGGTTTTAAAACGTTACTCAAAGAACATGCGCTTTATCCACAAGAAGCGCTTGAAAAAGTGAAAAGCAATAAAAATGCTTTGTACATTGGGATTCCAAAAGAAATGGATCCAACGGAGAGTCGTGTTTGTTTAACTCCTGAATCTGTGGGTCTTTTGGTAAACAACGGCTGTGAGATTTTGGTTGAAACAGGCGCAGGCACAGGCGCTAAATATACCGATAGAGAATACAGCGACGCAGGTGCTAGAATTGTTTACAGCACTTCTGAAGTATATGATGCAGACATTATTATCAAAGTCGATCCGCCTACGAAAGAAGAAATGACTTATATGAAGCCTGGGAAAACACTGATGTCAGCGCTTCAAATGGCTAAATTAACAGGGGAATATTTGGATGCCATCACCAAAAATAAAATCAATGCCATTGCTTTTGAATTCATAGAAGACAAAGCGGGTACACGCCCAATTGTGAGGGCGATGAGTGAAATTTGTGGCAGTACGGTGATGTTGATTGCTGGGGAATATTTGAACAGCGTCAACAATGGCCGAGGGATCATTTTAGGTGGCATCACTGGAGTTCCTCCAACCAAAGTCGTAATTATTGGTGCCGGTACGGTTGCTGAATATGCAACAAGATCGGCCATAGGGTTAGGTGCTGAAGTAAAAGTTTTTGACAACCACATTTATAAATTAAGGCGTTTAAAATTAAGTATTAACCACCATATTTATACTTCAGTAATTGATACCAATATTTTATCTGATGCATTGAAAGAAGCCGATGTGGTGATTGGCGCTTTGCGTTCTGAAGATGGGAAATGTGAATGTGTGGTTTCTGAAGAAATGGTAACGTCTATGAAACCGAGTTCGGTGATTATTGATGTGAGCATAGATCAAGGGGGCAATTTTGCCACTTCACAAATTTCTACCCACAAAAAGCCAACTTATATCAAGTACGGCGTAATCCATTATTGTGTGCCCAATATGGCTTCAAGAGTTGCCCGTACAGCCACCATGGCTTTTAGCAATATATTGACGCCAATGCTTATTCAGATGTCACAAAATGGCGGTGTTGAAGAAATGTTGTTTGCAAAAAAATGGCTGATGAATGGCGTTTATGCTTACAAAGGAACGTTAACAAACTTGGCTTTGGCCAGAAAATACAACAAGGTTTTTAAAGATATTTCCTTGTTGTTTACCGCTAGCAATTAGTCCTCGGTTTTTTGTAAATAAATAGGCTGTAAAATATTACCTGCTGATTTTCCCTTTTACAGGATGAACATCCGGGCATTTGTTTTTGGGACGGTGGTGTTTGTTTTTAGGCTTTTTGAATGGATTTTCATGGTAAATCAAGGCGATTTCAAAAGCACCTACGGTTGAAGTGGCATCATGGAGGGTAGATACATTCATGTCATAACTCAAGCCAATGCTCCATTTGTTTACCCCTAATTTGTAGGCGAGGTAAAAAGCATCGTGGTTGACAGGTGTTTTGTGATTGCCCAGCAGTCGGTATCCTATGCCAAATTGGTGGTAATCATTTTTTGTAAAATCCAATCGAAAGCCTGTAAATAATACTACTTCTGTTGCAGGTCCTTGCTTCATTAATAATATGGATGGCAAAATATCCCATTTTCCCCCGGCCGGAATGACCATGTCATGGTTGATAATCCAATGGATATACATGGGTGTTCCGACGGCATTGATAGACTGAGATGGGCGATTGAGGTGTAATGCAGCAATGCCACTTCGCATTTTGGTACCATATTGGGGGGCATTGTAAAAGCTCAGTCCCGTAGAAAAATCAGTGTATCCTTTTGAAAAATTGTTTGAATTTTCACCTGATTGTATGGCCGAATTATAAGATTTCCCATCCCATTGGTTGTCGTAAGCGGCTTTGCTGAAGTCGATAAATTTGTTGGCATAGCCATAATTCATGCCTAGACTAATAAACCTGTCTTCTCGTTGTTGTATGGATTTGTGGTACGCAAAATACAGGTTCATTTGGTTGGTGCTCAGGTTCAAATCACCAGCCTCGTCTTTGTATACCGCTATTCCCAGTCCGATAACATCATCGCCCATAAAAGGGAGTTTACTGAAATTTCCATCAAGGGCAAAAGAATAAGTTGAAAAAGGCGTGGCTCCAGCAGCATAGTCACTTCGGATTGATCTCCATTGTTGTCTCCAATTTACAGTTGCCCGAATTGTTTTTCTTAAATGTTCTGAATCAAACAATCCCGTATTAGCAGGGTTGATATACAATGGCGTTGCCTGGTATTGTGACCAATGGAAATCTTGGCCAAAACCGGGAATAGAAATAATGAAAAGCAGGTAGTATAGCAGTTTTTTTTTCATTCTACCAAACTAATATTGCCTTCTTTTTTCTCTGTCGTTTCGTCCCAGTAGGTTACATTTGCGGTGTACACCACTACCTGAGGGGTAAGTTTTTGCCCTTTGTAAGTGCCGTCCCAACCAATCGAGATGTCATTGGTTTGAAACATTTCTTCTCCCCAGCGGTTATAGATCCTGAAGTCAGCTTTTTTAATATTGATTCCCCTTAAGTAAACTTTTTCATTGGTCCCATCACCGTTTGGTGTAAATACATTGGGTACAAATATTCTTTTGCCACATGAATCTACCGGCAAAAGCGTGATGGTTTTGTATACTTTTTCTGAATTGTTAAATTGTAAACTGATCAGGTAAGTGCCAGCTTGTGTATAGGTATGTGAGGTATCTCTGTGTGTAGAAGTTTGACCATCCCCAAATTCCCATTTCCAGTTTTTAGTATTTCCGCACACCGTATCCAGGTTACTGTAAAATCCTTTCATGTCAATGGTTGCGGGAACACATCTTCCAGAAGAAACCAGCAAATCCGGTATTGGGATTAAGGTCGGTCTTATTTTAACCGTAATGCTGTCTTTCATGGAACAATTGTATTGATTTGTGCTATTCACCACATAAGTGGTATTGGAAATTGGCGTTGAAATGGTGTTGGAACAATTGGAACAAGAAAGTGTATTTGTAGGCGTCCAACTATAATTGTTTGCACCAACGGCATTCAATTTGGCACCCGTTCCTGGACAAATCAAGGTGTCGCCGAATAAATTAAAGAATGGATTTGGATTAATCTCCAGAGATTTACTGATTGAATCAGCGCATCCATAAACGTTGGTTACTTTTAATTTGACAGCATGAGGACCCAAGTTTTTAAATAAATAACTCGTGTCCTGTTTTATCAAAGTGTCATTAGGGTTGTTGTCTATTGTCCATTTCCAATAGGTGGGAGTGCCCACAGAAATGATAGATTGGTCTTTGAGCAAAGTTAATGCGTTTAAACATAAATCTTTAAGGGTAAAATTGGCTTTTGGGTTTTTTACAGGTTTTACTTTTACAACAATGCTGTCTTTGGTGGTACAATTAAAAGCGTTGGTGGTATTTACAAAATATTTAGTGTCTACTGGAGGTTTTGCCAAAGGGTTTGGGCAATTCGAGCAGGTAAGTGTGTTTGAAGGAGTCCAAAGGTAGTTGTCCGCGCCATTTGCAAAAAGTTGAGCACTGTCATCATTGCACATGATGGTGTCACCAGATGCTTTGACAAATGGGATTGGAAATATTTCCAGCGGTTTGGTAATAGAATCCATACAGCCATTTTCATTGGTCACTTTTAATTTGACATAATTTATCCCTAGAGTTGTAAAATAATAACTGGTATCTTTTTTTATTAAGGTGTCATTAGGATTCAGGTTAATGGTCCATTTCCATTTCGTGGGAGTTCCTTCTGAAAGCACTGATTTGTCATGCAGCATCGTAATGGTATTCAAACAATGGTCCCTCATGTCAAAATCTGCCCCGGTGATTTTGTTGTATACGTTTACTTTTGCAATCGTAGTATCGCTACAATCAAGTGTAGGGTTAGAAATTAATGTAACGGTATAGGTTCCCAAAGCAGTAAATTGATGCGTTGGATTTTTAGCTGTAGAGGTATTCAAAAGGGTAGAAGAAGGGTCTCCAAAATCCCATAAATAGGAAACCGCTCCGATGCTTAAGTTTTTGAATGCAACACTTAAATCGCCCCGGCATTGCACAATTACTTCAGGAATAACAGCCTGAGGTTTCTCCCGACAGTCCGTTACATTGAATTGAAAATCTCTTCTATGAATATCTAACAAAACGCCATTCCTGAATTCCTTCACACAAATTCCAACCACATATTGACCAATTTGACTCGGCTTTGCAGTCAATAATCCGGTTACCGGATCTATTTTCATGGCATCCGAACCCCCCAATTGGTTGTTGACATTATAGGGAGATTTGAATATTACCGTATCAAATGGAGGGGTATAGACTATTTTATTTGGGGTTGGCCATGGAATTAAAGTATCTGCACCATTATACGGCGTACAGAGTTCGTAAACCAAGGAATCACCATCTAGGTCTATGGCCGAATGGTCGAATTTTAAATTTACCTCATTGCAAATGAAGATGGGTGGAAATTTTTTAAAATACGGAGAACTATTGATGGGGGCTATGGTTGAATCCATCATTAAATGTTGGGTATAGGTAGTTCCTATTATTTCCGGGTTAATTATGTTGAGTATACTATTGTTTCTACAACACCGTTGATAAGCAAACAAATAACCGTCTTTTTTATAAGGAAGTGTAATGGTATCCGTCATTATTTTTTCCTCTACACAAATATCTGTAGGAGGAAGGCGGCATGAATCAGGGGATATAAGCGGTAAGGTATCACCGGTGATTTTTTTTTGAATTAAGGGAACGTAACCTAGGTAATTGTTTTGTCCATCAAAAATATAAAGAAACGTAGGATTGTCAAAATTGGGGATACCATTAAAGCAATCCCTATATATTTTAAAAGTGATTTCGTAGATGAAATTGCCATTGGAATCATTGCTCAAATATCGGTAGCTTAATTCCCCTCCAACGATATGTGTTGCCATAATTTTTTCCGTTTTAGCGAAAAAAAACAAGGCAAAAACAATCAATATGAGGCCTTTTTTGAATTTCATAACTAAGAATTTTCTTGTTTATTGGGCAGCAAAAGGTATGCTTTTTCTATTAATTATACAATGGTATAAAAGGAAACCTTTAAAAAACGAAAGAATAGTTTTGTTCTTGATTTGTTTTTCCTAAAAAGTAATTGATCTCCCAACCCAGCATTGGTGTACTGATTGTTTTATTTTGATCCGAATAATAATCTATGGTATATTTTTTTTGTAAGAGTCCAAATATTCCAACGTTTAACCTTTGTAATACAAGTGTGCTGATATTTAACTTGATTGTACTAAAATTAAATGTTCTTTTATTTTCGAGCGTAATGTATTTTTCATCAAACTCTTTGATGATATAGCCATTAAAAGCGAGCATAGTTCTGATGGGAATTGTTTTTCTTATATTGAATTTATAGGCCAAGGCTACCCGAAGGTTGGTGATTAGATTCATGTGCGTTTCAATAGTCTTAGAGTGCGTTTTAAGTAAAGATGAACCTGCGTCTATAGTCACAATTTTCACTTGAGAAAACGTAAATCCAAGTTCTTTTATAAACTGAACTTTGTAAATATTGCCATTGTGAATGATGTTTGGCTTGATGCTGAAAATGTTAAAATCCGGGTCAATCGCAAGTTTTGGTTTGAGACCTAAGTGAAACCTGGGAGAAATTTTCTTGTTACCTTCCACGCTAATGGCTATTTTTTTTAGTCCATTGATCAGGTCAGTTTTTGCTACATAATGCACGTTATTGGATGGATTGGTAGTTTGAAGAAAGGAACATTCAGCATGAACAAAATCATTCTTTGCAGTAAAATGGTAAATGCCATAAGAATGATTTAAGTGAAATGAATTGTCATAATCAGTTACCACCTGTGCAAATAATTGGATGGAAAAGATTGTACTTATTAAAGTAAATATGGCTTTCATTTCACTATTGGCTTAAGGCGATTAATAGAAAAGGGATTAAAAAAAACAACATGAATACATAAATGAAAATTACAAATTTGTAGCGCTGGACAAATGAACCGATTTTTTTAGCCAGCATTAAAGGGATTTCTCTCAGGTAAGGAATGGGGAAAAAGAGCAACATTCCAATGAAATTGAAAAGAAAATGTGCCAGGGCGATACTCATGGCATCAGGTGATTTGCTCAATGCTGCTACCAATGCGGTAAAGGTAGTGCCAATGTTTGCGCCTATGATAAACGGAAATGCTTTTCTCAAAGACACTTTGTCGGTAGCTACCAATGGTACCATAAAAGAAGTGGTGGTAGTGCTGGAATGGATCAAGGCAGTAACAAACATTCCCCAGGAAAAGGCTTTTATGGGACCTCCAAAGACATATAGGTCAAGTGTTTTTTGGGATTCGCCAATCAATGAATTTCTTAACAGTGCAATAAATAAACGAATGGACAAAAAAAGTATGGCCAGTGAAACTAGGAAGTTTATAGAAGGATGAAATTCAAAATGATGGATAAAAAAATCAACTAGAGGGTCAATTGTATATTTATATAAGAAAGATGACGATTCGTTTTTGATATGATTGTCAGCACTTAAAAAGTGAGAGAGGTATACCGCTATTTTTGATAAGGAATGAAAGTAATATTCTAGCGGGAATAAAAGGATTGCGGTAAATAATTTGAAATTATGATGTATAAATGCCGCACTTACGGCTTTTTTAAATTCTTTTTTCCCAGCAATATGTCCTAAAGAAGTGATGATGGCGGTGATGGTGGTACCAATATTTGCTCCCATGACCACAGGGATGGCTTCTGAAATGGTAACTGTTCCTGAAGCAACCAATGCCACCAATATGGAAGTAGTGGTGCTACTGCTTTGAAAAATAGCCGTGGCCAATAAACCTATTACCAAAGCCACAAATGGATTTGCTAAGGCTGTCTTTAAAAGATCAGTGTCAAACAATTGAGCAGACTTACTCATTACTTCTAATGAAAACAGAAACAGGTATAAAATGAATAAAAACAAAACCAACCGCTTATAGGTAAATGCTTTGTTGCTATTTATTTTATTTTCCATTTCTGGGAATATGTCTTCTGCTGAAATATTCATTCGCCTAAAGGTAATTTAAAAAACCAATATGCGAAAATAGAATCTTTATTTCATTTTAATATAAATTAAACATTATTCTAATGTTATTAAATAGTTAACACTGTTAATGAAACATCAATACATTGTTATATAATCATTATAGTTCTTGTTTGCCCTTTTTCGGTACTCAAGATATCTTTATTATTGCCTATGAAGTTTTAGAATGTGATTTGTTTTGAACGTTTTAAGTAGAAAAAAATACACAATTTTAACACATCGATACCAAACAAATGTTCGTGAACAGTAGGAAAAAATTAGACAGTCCAATACGTGCTCAATTGATAGATTTAATTGAAGGGAGTAATATTTGCCTAAATCTCGATAGTTTTACCGAAGGTATAGAATTGACCAAAGGTGCCATTCAGCAGCACCTCTATTTTTTAGAAAAAGTAGGAATTATAGCACATTTTAAAATTGGGAAAAATTACTATTACTATTTGAAAGATAGGATTACTACCGAAGAAACCAAGCTCGAAATGATTACCAATACCATCCGTTATTATGGCTTAAATAAATAGCCTGTACATTTTATATTTTATTATTTATCGTATATTTGCGATATAAATAATATGTGATGGCATTGAATAAATCTCAAGAATTTAAGGAAGAGGACAAGCAATTTGCCATTTGGGCAAAAGCGTTGGGACATCCTGCACGCGTTGCCATACTGAATTTGCTCATTCAAAAACAATCCTGTATCTGTGGTGACTTGGTTGCTGAGCTTCCTTTGTCTCAATCTACTGTTTCACAGCATTTAAAAGAACTGAAGGTTGCCGGATTAATTACGGGCACAATAGATGGTCCAAAGGTTTGTTATTGTATTGATGTAGCAACATTGAAAAACTTTTCCAGTATGTTGAACAGTTTGTCATCAGGTTGCCAAAGTCAGAATAATTGTTGTTAAACCAAACTAAACTATACCAAAATGAAATTATCAGCAGTAAAAGAAGCACTAAATAAAGTGGAGGCTGTAAATTTTGAACTTCAAAACGGACAGCCTGTACCCAATCATTTTCATGTTACCGAAGTCGGTATCATTACCAAGCATTTTATTGATTGTGGAGGAGTGGTCAGAAATGAAAAAGTAGCCAATTTTCAATTGTGGGAAGCGGGCGATGTTGACCATAGGTTATCACCACAAAAATTAGCCGGAATTATTTCGCTTTCCGAAAAAACATTGGGCATCGAAGACCTGGAGGTTGAAGTCGAATACCAGTCCGAAACGATAGGAAAGTATGATTTGGCTTTTAATGGAACAAATTTTATTTTAATCAATAAAAAAACAAATTGCCTGGCGCAGGATAAATGTGGTATTCCTGAAGCAAAATTGGAGAAACCAAGAATCAGAATCAGTCAAATAAACAACGAGCCAACCTGCACGCCCGGTGGAGGATGTTGTTAGGTTTGAAAAATTCAAAACCACTCATCATTCAACACTCAAAACTTGACACTAAAAAGATGTTTCCACAAATTAAAGCTTTTGTTGAAAATGCCATCAACGACTTTGATGCCATTCCACAAGAAAGAAAAAACGTATTGAAAAAGTTGAGCCAGTTTGTACAATCAAAAGTGGATGCCAACGAAAAAATTGCATTGGTTTATATCTGTACCCACAATTCTAGGCGCAGTCATTTTGGACAAATTTGGGCCAAAGTTGCCGCTTACCATTATGGGTTCAGCCATATTGAAACCTATTCAGGAGGAACTGAAGCCACCGCATTTAATCCCAATGCAATTGCGTCGATTGGTAGCACTGGTTTCCAAATTACTGCAACCGGAGATGATAAAAATCCGCATTACCATGTAGTGTTTGACGAAAACGGAGCTGAAGTACTTTGCTTTTCCAAACGCTATGATGATGATACCAATCCCAAAACGAATTTTGCAGCAGTAATGACCTGTACCGATGCCGATGGAAATTGCCCGGTAATTTTAGGCGCTAGTTTGAGGGTTTCAACACCTTACGTTGACCCCAAAAAAGCAGATGGAACTCCTGAACAAGAAGCTACTTACGATGCACGTTCTAAGCAAATTGCGACAGAATGTTTGTTTGTGTTTTCTTTAATTGTATAAAGTATTTTGGTTATAAAATCAATATGAGAGTTGTATTTATAGTTGCTTTGCTTTTGTGTTTCCGGAGTGTAAATGCTCAAAATCAAAACAATTTTGGTGTATTCCCAGTGTATTCTCAAACAGGGAAATTGACAGAAAAAATTTATTACAACCTGTTCCTTTTCTCTGCAATTGATTTGAATAAATCAGGTCAAGATTGGTTTTTGTGGTACAATGAAAATACGCTTGGGTACAAAATTTCAGAAAGGATTTCGGTAGCTGGAAGTTATACTTATCAGCGATCGAATGTACTCCAAACCTATGCTACCAATGAACACCGACTTTGGCAGCAAATTCAATTCGAATTGCCACTAAATAAAAAGTTAATCTTGAATCAACGTGTTCGTTTTGATGAAAGATTTATTCAGGACCATGTTGCTAATATGTATCCTTTGTCACATCGTTTGAGGTATTTGATTGGTGCCAAATACACAATCAATGAAAAGTATTTTGTCAGTACTTACAATGAATTGTTCTTCAAAACAAGTACGCCAAGAAGTACGGTTTATGGAGAAAATTGGGCTTTTATAGGTTTAGGTGTTAAAACTAGCGAAAATACATCCTTAGAAATAGGTCCAACTTATATTACCTGGGTAACGAATGATGCCTTGGACAGGTTAAATTTGTGGTACCTTCAGGTGCAATTCAATACAACTATTAACCTCATTAAAATACAATAAGATGTTAAAAAAAGGATTAGCAGAAGCGTTGGGTACATTTTTATTGGTGTTTTGTGGCACGGGAGCTTGCACAATCAATGAAGTCACGAATGGAGCTGTTTCGCATGTTGGTATTGCCATCACTTTTGGTTTGGTGGTTACGGCATTGATTTATGCTTTGGGTAATATTTCAGGGGCTAATTTAAATCCTGCAGTAAGTATTGCTCTTTGGCTCGGTCAAAAAATAGATACCATAACCATGATTGCGTATGTTACCGCTCAGGTTACAGGTGCAATATTGGCGAGTACCTTGTTGCATTTTTTGTTTCCAACAGCTACTGGTTTAGGAGCTACCTTGCCAGCCGGATCACACATGCAATCTTTTATACTTGAATTCATTTTAACTTTCATCTTGATGTTTGTCATTGTGCGGGTGGCTTTGCAAGAAGTTAAATACCAGCATTTAGCAGGGATAATTATTGGTTTGGTAGTGCTTTTTGAGGCCATGTTTGCGGGGCCAATTTGTGGTGCTTCAATGAATCCTGCGAGATCAATTGGTCCAGCTTTAATTTCCGGACAAGTAGATGGTCTTTGGCTGTATTTGGCTGCTCCTGTATTTGGCGCCATTGCGGGTTATTTTACTGCTGATTTTTTAGGGAAAGAAGTGAAAAAATAAATAGTTTCATGCCACAACTTTTTTGTCGTGGCATGAATGCTTTAACAAACAAACTGCAATTTTTTGTTTTTTGCCTGACGCTATCATCATCGCAAACGCATTAACCCAAATGTTGCTTTATACCAAACACATATATTAAATAGTCTAATACATTTTGACAAATATTTCATTAGAAAAACACAAAAAGATTTAGTACATCCGCTTTGCGTTAGCGGGTAGTCCCGATGCTTCGTCCCGATGCTTCGTCCCGATGCTTCGGGAGTTT
>Ga0209353_10001354_pt1 | contig 13951 bp, 13 predicted proteins | sample LauGreSpBDMM15SD_2_FD_187561 | JGI IMG/M metagenome (GOLD analysis project Ga0209353, IMG submission 187561) | Freshwater lake microbial communities from Lake Michigan, USA - Sp13.BD.MM15.SD (SPAdes) (version 2) | ecosystem: Environmental > Aquatic > Freshwater > Lake | place: Lake Michigan...
AAGGGGAGGTGTGACATTTTGGCAAACCCACAAGCCGTCCTGTTTTCTTGCGGACGAGGGCAGGGGGGCTAGGTTGGGCGTCCTTATGGCCCACGACCTCTACGACCTTACCCAGCATCCGCCCCGCAGCCCCCGCGTCCGCCTCGGCGGCTTCGTTATCCTCCCCCGGATGATCGACAAAGCCCGCGCCACAAAAGCAGGCAAAAATGGTGAATATAACTACGGTTGCCCGCTGGATGCCAACGTCTTGGACTTTCTGGGCGTCGAGGCAAATGCCCTTAAGACTCAGATTGACAATGGTTTAGGTGACGGAGAAATCCTCGTCTGGCTGTTGGCCAGCGCCAAGAAGCCCCGTTCTGGCCAGGAAATCGCTGCCTTCAGCTCCTTCCATGAGCAGCGTGCCCCCAGTTCACCTGGCAGCCGTGCCAAGCTGAGCGATTACCAGTCCTCGACCCCGGCCGGCGCCAAGCGTGATGACATCACCACTTGGTTCGACGTGCTCGATTTGGACGATCACCAGAGTTTCGGCGGCAAGGTCTGAGCTAACTTCGCCTGAGGTGAAATCGATAGAAACTATTAAGATTATAGATGCATATTAAGGTGAAAACCCTGCTATAATTAGCCCCATGAAATCATTCCTCGCCTCAATCAGCCTGATGCTCTGCGCCGCCCTCGCCTCCGCGGCGGACTTTGATTGGAAGACCCGCTTCCCCGAAGGGATCGTCGATGCAAACGGTAAGGCCGTCGACCTGGCTACGCTGAAGAATAAGACCGTGGCGGTGTACTGCTCAGCCCACTGGTGCCCGCCCTGTCGCGTTTTCACGCCGCAACTCGTCAAGTTCGCCAACGCGAATAAGACCAAGCTGGCCGTGGTCTTTATCAGCAGCGACAAGGACGAGGCCCAGATGTTCGCCTACATGAAGGAAACCAAAATGCCTTGGCCCGCCGTACCCTTCAGGTCTGCGGGTGGCGGCAAGATTCAAAAGGAACAGGAAGTGTCCGGTATCCCGACGCTCCTCGTGTATGGCAAAAATGGTGAGCTTCTCTCCAAAAACGGCCGCGACTTGGACGTCCTCAAGAAGCTGCTCGGTAAATAAATGCCCCGGCGCCCGAGACGCATCCTCCTCGTCTGCATGGGCAACATCTGCCGGTCTCCGACCATGGAGGCCGTGCTACGCACCAAAGCCAAGAAGGACGGACTCGACGTCGAGTTTGATTCCGCCGGCACGGAAAGCTACCACATCGGCGACCCTCCCGACCCTCGTTCGGTGCGACATGCGCAAGCTCGCGGCTATGATCTTTCGGCGATGCGAGCCCGCCAGGTACACGCCTCGGATTTCCATGAGTTCGACCTCATCCTCGCCGCCGACGAGATCAACCTGCGCGAACTCCGTCGTCGTTGCCCGCAAGAGCTACATCCTCGCCTCGGCCTTTTCTTGGATGACGTCGCCTTGCCCGATCCGTATTACGGCGAAAGCGACGGTTTTGAAAAAGTGTTGGATTTAGTCGAAAAACAGGCTGTTTTACTGCTGTCCCGGTGGTCGCTTCCGAACTGAGTGATTGCCGAGGGCGGGCGGGCGGCGTTGGATGCTGGCACCGATGTATCAAGTAAACTTCAGCGATCAAGCGATGCGCGAGCTGGCCAAGCTGCCCACCTTGGAGCAGATGGATGTCGTCGAAGCGTTCACCTCGCTCACGCCAGAAGAACTGCTGCGCGGGAGCACCGAACTTGGTACCGTTCGTCGCGGCGGGCACACCTATCACCGCCTACGCGTCGGCGAATTCCGGATCTATTTCGAGGCCAGCGAAGGCTCGCTGATGGCCAACTACGTCCTGCATAAGCACACCTACGCCGACTTCGCCTTCCGCTCCCATCTGCCTTTTCCCGAGGACGAAGCCCGCATCGAACAAGAAGGCGGCTTCTGGAAATACCTCGACGAAACCCCTAAGTCCTAATCGTGACCACTCCCCCCGTAAAACCCCAGTATTCCTCACCGGAAGAGGCCGCGCGCATCTACCTGCTGCCCAACCTCTTCACGGCGGGCAACATGCTCTGCGGCTTCCTGGCCATCAAGAACTGCATCGAGGCGCGCTTCACCTCCCTGACCGCCGACGGCCGAGCCGATCACTATATCATGGCGGTCTGGTTCATCCTTTTTGCCTGCGTGTGCGATCTTTTCGACGGCCGGGTCGCCCGCGCGACCAAGCGCGAATCCCTCTTCGGCGCCGAATTCGACTCTATCGCGGACACAGTCTCGTTCGGCGTCGCCCCTGCGCTGATGGCCTGCTTCCTAGTGATCAAGCCCGAGGCGACGGATAACGTCCAGCTCATCACCTGGCTGCTGGCCTTCATCTATCTCCTCTGCGCAGGCGTGCGCCTGGCCCGTTTCAACGTCCTGACGAACCCGCTTGTCCCGGGGAATGAAAAGCGGGTCGCCGGGGGCGATTTCGTTGGCCTGCCGTCGCCGGCCGCAGCGGGGATGATCGCTTCTCTGGTGCTGGTTTTATCGAAGATCATGGAGGCCGAGGGCCCACTAGAAGTGGCCGTGCAGGCATGGTCCTGGACCCTCCTGCCCTTGATGCTGATCATCTCGTTTCTGATGGTCAGTAATGTCCGTTTCCCGAGCTTCAAGAAGCTGGATTGGACCGCCCGCGCCCGCACCCGTGGTTTCATCCTGATCATCATCATCGGGGCCGTGGTCTTCCGCTACCCCCAGTATTCCTTCCCCGCCATCTTCCTCGGATATATCAGCTTCAGCATCTTCCGTCATATCTTCCTGCTCAAAAAGAGCGAGATGGACCCCGCGCCGGATGACGATGACGAGCCGGTGTCCAAGGTGTGAATAGACCGTGAAGGATTGGTTGGTCTGACCTCATGTGAACAACCGAGGACTTATTCACCCCGGACACACAGCCGGGCTGGCCGCGGATAAGTCCGCTCATCAGTGGCTTGCGGAACTGTACACGGGATTCCGACACCTACTGATGCTACTGGTATTTATAAATGAAGAGTAACTAGATACAGAGAGTCCCGGGATGTGGGCAATGAGTGGTTGCCTCACCCCCTGCCTGTCCTCAATTCTTCGGTCATCATGAAGTTCAAGGTTAACCGGAATCACTTTTTCAACGGTCTCTCCAGCGTCACCAACGTCGTGGGTAACCGCGCGACGATGCCGATCCTGCAGAACGTACTCATCGAAGCCGAAGGCGATACCATCACCCTGACCACGACGAACCTGGATCTCGGCATCTGCTGCCGCATCAAGGCCTCGGTTTCTTCACCTGGTCGCATCACGCTGCCGGTCAAGAAACTCGTCCCGATCATCCGCGCTCTCTCGAGCAGCGACACCATCGTCGAACTCACGGGCAAGGATCGCGTGAAGATCACCTCGGGAAGTTCCGTCTTCCAGATCGCCGGACTGCCTGCCGATCAGTTCCCGCCGATTTCTAATTTCACCGGACAGCCCACGATCTCGATCAACCAGGACGACCTCGGCGACATGCTTCGCAAAGTCAGCTATGCCCAGTCCTCCGACGAGAATCGTTACATCCTCAACGGCGTCTTCTTCGAATTCGCCGAAGGCAAGCTCACCGTGGTCGCCACCGATGGCCGCCGTCTCGCGAAATGCGAACGCAAGATCGCCGGCTCCGACAAGACCCTCGCCCTCATCTTGCCTGCCCGCACGATCATCGAACTCATGCGCCTGCTGAAGTCAGGCGGCGAAGCCCACGTCTCGCACAATGAACGCCAGGTCGGCTTCACCATCGACATTCCGAAGAACGAAGAAGGCCTCGTGGACCGCATCCAGCTGGTCTCCAAGGTGGTCGAAGGCAACTACCCGAACTACCGCCAGGTCATCCCGAAGGATGTCGGCTCCAAGGTCCGTCTAGAACGCGAAAAGCTCCTCGAGAGCGTCAACCGCGCCGCGCTCATGACCGATGATCGCAACAACACGATTCGCATGTCGGTCTCGAAGAAATCCCAGAATCTCGAGATCTCCGCGAAGTCGGAAAGCGGCGAAGCCCATGAACCGATCGCGGTGAAGTACGAAGGCCCGGACGTGAACATCGCTTTCAACCCGCAGTATATCACGGATCCGCTCAAGGCCCTGACCGAGGACGAGATTGATTTCGAATTCAAGGACGAGATGTCGCCCGGCGTGATCCGCGGACTGAAGGACGACTTCCTCTGCGTCGTGATGCCTCAGCGCATCTCGTAAGCCTACTTACGCTTAGAGTCCCAGGTCGTCGCAGTCCGGGAGCGATTTGATTCGCTCCAAGATGCGGCGGGACGCTTCGATGGAACGATCAGCGTGGTCGCTGCCAGGATCGTATTCCGACGGCAGCATCGCTTGACCAAAACGGACGCGGATCCGCGCCGAGCCGAGAGGAAAATTAGCGCCGCGCGGTAGCATGTCGCGAGCTCCGCGGATATGGATCGGGACGACCGGCACACCGGAACGGCAAGCGAGGAGCCCGGCGCCGGCCTTGGGGGCGGCGATCACTCCGTCCTGGCTGCGGGTGCCCTCCGGGAAGATCAGGAGGCCCTCACCGGCCTTCAGGGCGGCCAACGCGGAACGGATGGCGCCGATATCAGCCTCCCCGCGATCGACCGGTATAGAATGGCAGGCTTGGATTACGAAGCCGAAGAGCGGATTATCAAAAAGCGTGCGCCGGGCGATAAAAGAGATCTCCCGCGGCAGGCTCGAGCCGATCAAGGGCGGGTCGAGCATGCTCTGGTGGTTGGAGGCAAAGAGACAGGCGCCGTCGGGCACGTTCTCCCATCCTTCGACCTCTAGGGAGGAGAAGACTTCGATGAACGATCGCGCGCCGTGATAGACGGCTTTGTAGATCAGGTTCTTCGAGTCGAGGATCATCGGGGCAGGGCCGCGACCTTGATGAACTCGCCAATCTCGGCGACGACTTCGTCGAGCCCTTTATGCGTGTTATCGAGTCGGTGGGCTCCGGTTGGGCAGACCATCGGCGCGGTCTTACGTGTGGCGTCGAGGTGGTCGCGCTGGGTGACCTGATCGGACTGACCTTCGGCGGCGCGTCTCTGCGCCCGCGCATCGGCGTCCGCTTCCAGGAAGATGCGGACCTCCGCGTCCGGGAGGACGACGGAACCAATGTCACGGCCTTCCATCACTACGCCGGCGAAGCCCTGATCGCTCGCGAGCTTCACCTGGGAGCGTTGATACTCGAGGAGGAAGGTGCGAACGGCAGGCAGCGCGGCGATTTTCGACACGGCGGCGTTGACCTCGGGCGAGCGCAGATCGGCATCATCAGGGAGAACGCCGTCGAGGGTGAGCGCCGAGCTGCGCGCACCTTGACGGGCGATGATGCGCGAGCCGATGCGGAGTTTGTTGAGGGCGGCCTTCACGGAGGCGGGATCGTCAGCGGAGGCGCCGGCCAGCAACAGCGCCCGGGTGAGGCTACGATAATGCGCGCCGGTATCGACGTGCAGCAGGCCGTGCCGCTGGGCTAGCCGGCGGCTGGTGCTTGATTTGCCGGAGGCCGCACCGCCGTCGACGGAGACGCGGACGAAGTTGGTGCGAAGGGCCTCAAGCGCCTGGAAGAAATGCGGGAAGGTCTTGCCGGTGCAGGCCGGATCCTCGATGGCGATCCAAGGACGCCCATCGCCGAAGAGATCGAAACTTCCCAGGACGCCGAAGCTCATCGCCATGCGATGATCCTCATAGGTGTGGATGGTGATCGGGCCGTCCGCGGCGGCGCGACGGAGCGCGGCTTTGCTTGGGAAGATCGTCAGCGAGGAAAGCGTCTCGTCTGCGCGCAGTTCGGCCGCGGTCGGAACTACCTTGATCCCGAGGCGCTCGAGTTCCGTCGCCATCGCGAGCACGCGATCGGTCTCCTGTTTACGCGTATGCGCGATGCCGCGGATCTTGACCGGACCATCCGCCAGCGTGGCGATGGTCGCGAGGGTGAGGAACGTATCGGAGAAGGCGTTGAAATCGAAATCACCGCCGCGGACCGCGGACCAAGATTCGGCGACGAGGGTGCCGTTCGCCGGTTTGAGCGAGGCGCCACAGGCGGCGGCGACCTTCGCGAAGGCGGTATCACCTTGGAGCCCGCCATCGGCATAGCCTTCGATCCGCACGGAGGCGCGAAAACCTGTCACGGCCGGCAAGGCGATGAAGTAGCTCGCGGCCGTCGCGTCAGGCTCGATGGCGTAGGCCGGCTGCGCGACATATGCGCCGGCCGACGGACAGGTCCAGCTGCCATCGGCGAGACGTTCGAGCGGTCGGCCGAACTGGCCGCACATGCGGGCGGTCATCTCGACGAACGGTTCGGAGACCGTGGAACCTTTCATGCTGACGGAAGCCCCGGCAGAAAGCGGGAGCACCATCAGTAAGGCGGAAAGCAGTTGCGAAGAGGCCGAGGCGTCGACCTCAAGCCGTCCCAACTTTCCGGTCGTATGCAGCGTGAAAGGGAAGCCGCTGGCAGGGGAACCGTCGGACTGGAGTGCGCGGCAGCCGCCGGCGGTCAAGGCGTCGAGCAAGCCTCGCATCGGGCGCGCCCGCATGGCTTCGTCGCCATCGAGGTCATAGCAGCCGCCGGGGGCGAGCGCCAGGAAGGCGGTGAGGAAGCGGGCGGCGGTGCCGGCGTTGCCGACATGAATCTTGGCGCGGGCATTCGGGATGCGACCGCCGAGGCCGGCGATACGGATCGTGCTGGCGGCTTCGTCCGCCGAGACTTCGAAGCCGAGCGCCTGCAGCGCCGCGATCAGGATGCGCGTGTCGCGGCTGAAGAGCGCGCCGGTGAAGAACGTGACGCCGTCGGCGAGCGCAGCTAGGATCAGGGCGCGGTTGGTGATGCTCTTCGATCCAGGGACTTGGGCGACGCCGCGGGCGGGCGTCTGGAAAGGGCGGATGACAAGGGTCGGACTCATTCGGGCCGGTCGAGGTTCTGGCGGGCGATGCGGGCCTCGGCGAGCAGGCGGCGAAGGGTGGGGATATCGTGGGCTTCGACAGCGGCGCGAAGCTCCGCGGCGCGACGTTCGACGGCGAGCAGGCCAGCGGCCGTATGGCGGGCGTTGGCGAGCATGATGCCCACCCAGAGGCTTTCTTCGCCGGCGGCGATCCGGGTCGAATCGCGCAGGCCGGCGCCGACGGCGAAGCGACGGAAGCCCGGTTGATCCATCACCGCCAGCATGAGGGCGGAGGCCGCGGCATGGGGGACATGGCTGATAGCGGCGACGATTTCGTCGTGCTTCGCGGCGTCGGTCTCGTGCAGCACCGAGCCCAGTTCTTGCCAGAAGAGGCGGACCGCGTCCAAAGCCTTAGGATCGTCGGTTCCGGTCGGGGTGAGGAAGCAGACGCGCCCTTCGAAAAGGTTGGCGGCGGCGTGCGCGGCGCCGGCTTTTTCTCCGCCAGCCATGGGATGGGAGCCGACGAAAGGATTGGCGGCGGGCAGGCGGCGGGCGGCGAGTAGGATCGCGCCCTTGACGCTGCCCGCATCCGTCACGACGGCGCCGGGGCTCAGGCCAGGGGCGATCGCCAGGAAGGTCTCTTCGGCCGTGTCGACCGGAGTCGTCACAATCACCAGATCCGCTCCCTGGACGCAGGCGGCCGCGTCATCGAAGACTTCGGCGACACCGAAGCCGCGGAGGGTGGCGCGGGATTTTTCCGAGCGTGACCAGCAGGCGAGGGAACCAGCCAAGCCGCGACGCGCCGCCGCCAGGAGGATTGAGCCGCCGATGAGGCCGGCGCCGACGACGGCGATGCGCTTGAATTGAGCCATTTCCAATATTGAAGGTATGACTTTGATGAACCAGAGTGACGAACTATTAAAGCAAACAAACCGCCGGCGATGAAGTTGGCGGCCCTGACATGACCCAAGGCCCCCCGAACCCTAAGAACGACTTTGTCGCCGCTCCTGACCCACGGGCCGGCCGGGCCAAGGTTTCGCTGGGACAGATCTGGCTCAAGGTTCAGGTGCCTTTTCTCGTCGTCGTCCTGCTGGCCCTCGGGGTCGCGAGCCTGCTGCTCTACACTTCCGACCGTCGCACCACGCGCCAAGCCGAGCTCATCGTCTCGCCGGAGGCAGCCGAGGCGCTCCGATTGCGTTCACTCCAGCTCGAGGTCGATTTCGAGAAGATCCGCCAAGAGCGCTTCGAGTTAAAGGAGGCGGACATCGCGGTGCTTGAAGAAGCCCTGCGTTTACAGGAGGAATACATCACGGCCCGACAGTCCGTGGGTACCGAAAACGTCCGCCAACAATCCCTGCGCCGGCGACTACACCTTATCCGGGGAGAACGGCTTAGGCATGACTCCGACGAGGCCGAAGCGAAGGCGCTGGCGTTGGCCAAGACCGACGAAGCCGCCGCGATTCCGTTGCTTCGTCAGGCCATCGCCTGGGAAAACGAGATCGAGAAGAAATGGGAATTCTCCGGCCTAGCCGAGCCCGGCCGGCGCGCGCGGCTTGACACCCGCCTCCGCCGCCTCGAATCGGCCCCGCTTTGGCAGAAGGGACGCGATGTGGAAGCGGAAGCCGAGAAGCTCTTCGCCGCGGGGAAGTTCGCCGAGGCGGCCGCCAAGTTCGACCAAGCCATCGAATGCGAGACGGACTTCCTCGCGCGTTACCGCGACGTCCGGAACACCGAGTTTGGTCGATCGGATAAACTCGCCGAACGCCGCGAGACCGCTTTTTCCGGCCAAGCCTGGAATGGCATCCTGACGCACGTTGCCAGCGCCGAAGCTTTCGAAAAGAAAGGCGAGTGGCCGGCCGCGGCCCAGGCCTGGCAGGCCGCAGTGGATGCGTTCGCCAAGTTGCTGACCGATTATCCCAAGAGCAGTTTCGCCGATCGGACCAAGGAATCGGCGATGGCGACGCGTCTGAACTTCGCCCGTTTTCATGATGAGATCGCCGCGCTGCGCGCGCGCCGTGAGCAGCTCCGCGCCGCCTTGCGCGCGCGCCGCGCCGATGAAGCGATTCGGATGGCCGACGACCTCATCACCGAGGCCCGCCGGATCGGCTCGGCGAATACCGGCACCTTCCGACCCGAGGATGATGAGCGCAAGGAACTTGAATACCTCGCCGTGAACGGCGCGGTCGTCCGCAGCGCGTTGGGCCTCATTGACCAGAATCTACGACAAGTCCCGGCTTCGGCCGTGCGGATCTACCGGACGGAGATTCCCCAAGGGCTCTACGCCTCCGTCATGGGTGCTAATCCGAGCTCCACCCGCCGAGAGGCGAACCCGGTCGAGTCGGTGACTTACGCCGAGGCCGAGGCTTTTGCCGCTCGGTTCAGCTGGATCCTAGGAACCAAGGTACGGCTACCGACGCCGGCTGAATTCACGGGCGCCGCGGGGGATCTGAGCAAAGCCACTGCCCAAGCCCGGGCATGGACCGCCGAGAACTCGGATGGCGCGGCAGTGCGTCCGGTCGGCACCGCCGAGGCTAATGCCAACGGAATACATGACCTGATCGGCAACGTCGAAGAATGGGCGTTGGCCTTGCCCGGCGAGACCCGCGCCCCGGTGCTGGGGGGCAGCATCCTGACCCCATCGGGCAAAGCGCTGGAGGCCAAGTCGATCTTCAAGCGGGAGAAGAACCGCACCCTCGGGTTTCGTATCGTCATTGAATAAACGCCCAAGGGCGTGATTATAAAGCGACCCCATGGCTACCCCGGTCCATCGACTCCAACGTGCCGCGTTCTTTTTCGCGACCTATGGAGCCCTGGCGGCGCTCTCCCTCTGGTTCGCGTATGAGCTTCGCTTCGCCGGAGAGGATGCCCTGACCGGCGGGCAGCATCAGGCGGCGGAGTCGTATCTATACCTCCAGCGGCCGATGGTTTTACTCTGGCTGATTCCGCTTAAGGTCCTGCTGCTCTGGGCCTGGGGCCAGTTCCGCGGTGTCTTCTATTACTTCCGGCTCACCGACGCCCTGCGCATGGTCTTCGCGCTGGCCGCCGCCACGGCCATCGCTTTCGTGCTCCCGTCGATCATCGGGAGCGGCGACCCCGCGCAGGCATTCAGCGTGCCGCGTGGCGTCACCCTGGTGGACTTCAATCTATCGTTGGTGCTGTTCGTCGGCTTCCGGGTCTCGATCCGCGCTTTACGTGAACGCTTCTGGAGCAAGGACCAGGCCGCCCAGGGCGCGGTCGAGCGCATCGCGATCGTCGGCGCTGGCCAGGCCGGCGCCCAGCTCGCCGCGGAGCTCATGAGCCGCCGAGGCCACGGTATCGAGCCGGTCTGTTTCTTGGACGACGACGTCGCCAAGCATAACCTTCATATCCATGGCGTCCCGGTGATCGGCGCCCCCGAGCGGATGCCCGAGTTGGCCGAGAAATACGGCATCACCGAGATCATCCTCGCCTTGCCCGCTTCGGCCGTACGTCGCATCCGGGAGGTGAGTGCGCTCGCTTCCGCCAGCAACCTGCGCGTGCTCGTGGTGCCTTCCATGTCCGAGCTCGCTGGCGGCCGCGTCCGTGCGAGCGATATCCGTCCGATCTCCGTCGAGGACATCCTCGGCCGTGAACCCGCTAAGCTCGACGACGAGGCCATCGACACGATGGTCAAGGGACGCACGGTGCTCGTCACGGGCGCCGGTGGGAGCATCGGCTCCGAGCTTTGCCGTCAGATCGCGGCGCGTTCGCCCGCCCGCCTCATCATGCTCGATCAGTGCGAGGTGCTTCTCTACCAGGCGGAACAGGAGCTGATCTCCGCCGGGGCTGGCGCGCTGATCACGCCCATCGTCGGCGACGTCACCGATATCGACCGCATCCGCGACGTCTTCGTCCGCTTCAAGCCCGAGCTCGTCCTGCATGCCGCCGCGCACAAGCACGTGCCGATGATGGAGTCGCAACCAGCTGAAGCCCTCAAGAATAACGTCCTTGGCACGGAGGTCGTCGCCCGCCTCGCCGCGGAGCACGGCGCGGCCAAGTTCGTGCTCATTTCCTCGGATAAGGCCGTCAACCCGACCAACGTCATGGGCGCCAGCAAACGACTCGCCGAGCGCGTCGTCCGCACGATGCAGGCCCAAGCCGGGGGCAAGACCAGCTTCTTGGCGGTACGCTTTGGCAACGTCCTCGGGTCTTCCGGCTCGGTGATCCCGATTTTCCGCCGCCAGATCGCCGCCGGTGGACCCGTCACCGTCACGCATCCCGAGGTGAAGCGTTACTTCATGACCATCCCCGAGGCGGTTGGGCTCGTGCTGCAGAGCGCGACGCTCGGCGTAGGCGGAGATATTCTCGTCCTCGAGATGGGCCAGCCCTTGAAGATCGTCGACGTGGCCCGCCAGCTCATCGAGCTCAGCGGCCTCCGCCCCGACATCGATATCGAGATCCGCATCATCGGCCTGCGCCCAGGCGAGAAGCTGGTCGAGGAACTTCAATACGAAGGAGAGCAGTATCGCCCGACAGAGCACCCGCGCGTCTTCCGTTTCGTGGCGGACCTTGTCCCGCAGGATACAGTGGAATCCTTGGTGAGCCGCGTTCGCGCCCTGCTTCCCATGGAGCGCCAGGCCTGCAAGCAGGGCATGCGGGACCTGGTCCCGGAATACGTCCCCTTCGCGGAGTAGTTTTTACGCTTCGGGCTTCACAGGCGGGCATGGCTGCGACACGCTTCGGGCATGGCTCGCGCGCTTTCCTCCGCACCTCTGGTCGGCATCATCATGGGTTCTCAGTCCGACTGGGAGACGATGGTCAACGCCGCCGACACGCTCAAGAAGCTGGGCGTCCCCTTCGAGGCCGAGGTCGTGAGCGCTCACCGCACGCCCCTTAAGCTCAAGGACTACGCTCTGGCCGCCCGCCGCCGCGGGTTGAAGGTCATCATCGCTGGCGCCGGCGGTGCGGCGCACCTCCCCGGCATGGTGGCTGCGATGACCTCGCTCCCTGTCATGGGTGTTCCTGTGCAGTCCAAGTCGCTCGACGGCATCGACTCACTTCTCTCCATTGTCCAGATGCCGGCCGGCATCCCCGTCCATACTTTTGCGATCGGCCGCGCTGGCGCGATCAACGCCGCCCTCGGCGCCGCTGCGGTGTTGGCTTTGTCCGACGCCAAGCTCGCCAAGAAGCTCGATACCTATCGCGCCGAGCAGACCAAGGCCGTGCTCGATAACCCGATCCCCGGTCGCAAGGGTAAGAAGCGCTAAGCCATGGAGCGACCTCTGCAGCCCGGCGGCACCATCGGCATTCTTGGCGGCGGCCAGCTCGGCCGTATGTCGGCCATCGCCGCGCGCCGCCTCGGTTACAAGGTGCGCACCTTCGATCCTTCCGCCGGTGCCTGCGCCGCTGGTATCGCCGATGAGCATGTGACCGCTGATTGGAGCGACACCGCTGCGCTCACACGCTTCGCCCAGGGCTGCGGCCGCATCACGCTCGAGTTCGAGAACATCCCACCCGCGACCGTCGAGTTCGTCGCGAAGTCCGTCCCGAGCCATCCCTCAGCCAATGTTCTGGCGACCTGTCAGAATCGCCGTCGCGAGAAGGAATTCCTCCGCGCCGCCGGTATCCCGTGCGCGAACTTCGCCGTGGTGTCGTCGCTGACCGAGCTGCAGGCGGCCGTGAAGGCCATCGGCTTCCCGTGCGTGCTGAAGACGGCGGATTTCGGTTATGATGGGAAAGGCCAGGTCAAGCTGCCGGCCGCTGAGGCGGATCTCGCCGCAGCTTGGGATAAGATCGGTGGCGCCGTCGGCGTCCTCGAAGCATGGGTGCCGTTCCAGATGGAGATTTCGGTGCTCGTCGCCCGCACGGTTGACGGGCGTACCGCGGTCTATGACCCGGCCGAGAACATTCACCGGAACCATATTCTACACCTCTCGATTTCGCCGGCCCGCATCTCCGATGCCACCGCCGCCGAAGCTCGCGCCCTGGCCCTGAGTATCGCGGATAAGATCCAGCTTGTTGGCCTCCTCGCCGTCGAGATGTTCGTGAAGGACGGCCGCATCGTCGTCAACGAGCTCGCGCCGCGTCCGCACAACAGCGGCCACCAGACCTTTGACGCCAACGAGACCAGCCAGTTCGAACAGCACATCCGCGCCGTGTGCGGCCTGCCGCTCGGCGGAACGAAGCCGCTGGCTCCTTCGGCGATGGTGAACCTCCTTGGCGACGTCTGGCGTAATGGCCAAGAGCCCGACTGGACCAAGGTCCTCGCCGATCCTTCCGCCAAGCTGCACCTCTACGATAAGGGTAAAGCCGCACCGGGCCGCAAGATGGGCCACATCACTGTCACCGCGCCGACGCTCGAAGAAGCCATCCGCCGCGCCGAAGCGCTGCACGCCGCGCTCTGATCAATCGAGCAGCTCGGGCTTACGGCTGAATAGTTCGATCGGGATCTGACCGAGGCTGAGGAAGAGCAAGACCGCTTGGAAGACCGGGATTTTCGCCTTTAGTCCAGCGTTCTGCGCGATGTAGTTCTTAGCCATCACTTCGCAAATCATGGCCATCGCGAAGACGACGGAGGCCACGCAGAGTAGGCTGAAGAGCCAGCGCCACACTGTTGGATTCTCGATGCGGCGCCAGGGGAGGAACAGCAGGCCTGCGTAGGCGATGAAGAACCAGGACTCCACGCGCAGGGCGACCGGGAAGGTGACGATGGCCGGATCCCAGCGAGCCGGGATATGGAGTGGGCCGAGGCTGACGGTGCCAATGAGTCCATTGACTCCGAGGCCGACGCATAGAAGGCCGAACAGGATCACGATAATGCGTCCGTAGCGGATACGTTGGGCGGTGACGTCGTTCATGAGGCGAGTGAAGGCGGAAGGGCGGGCGAAGCAACTGCTCAGAGCGGGCGGAAGAGAGCGACGTCGCTCCATTCACCCATGATACGTCCGTCCGACTTCATGCCTTCGCCCCAAGCTTCGCGGCATTTATCTTCGAAGTGGGCGCGGACCGCGTCCTGTTCCTTGGCGAGGATACCGCTGAGCGCGAGTACCCCGCCGGGGCTGACGGAGTCGATAAGGTTGTCGGCGTAGATGCAGAGCACGTCGCTGA
>Ga0209353_10001355_pt1 | contig 13946 bp, 17 predicted proteins | sample LauGreSpBDMM15SD_2_FD_187561 | JGI IMG/M metagenome (GOLD analysis project Ga0209353, IMG submission 187561) | Freshwater lake microbial communities from Lake Michigan, USA - Sp13.BD.MM15.SD (SPAdes) (version 2) | ecosystem: Environmental > Aquatic > Freshwater > Lake | place: Lake Michigan...
TATGTTGCATTTTTACCGCCTTTTTTTTTTTAAATTTATTATAAATTAATTCTATTTTTTTTTCCAAGTTCATTATTAATATATAGAGACAATAAATATTTTTTTTATTATTTTTGAGTATTCAATTTTTTTGTGTGTTTTTTAATATGTATTTTTGTATTTTTTAGTTAAGATATGCAATTTTTTTAGAATGCGCAGAATTGACGACATAAATGAGGAGCAGCTGCACGACGTTTCACCTCATCAAAGCGCATCGTTTCCAATTCTTGAATATAATCGTATTTCGAAAACACGTAATATTTCAGCAAGGTCAATGTGTACGACTCACCGTCTTCGGAATCGTTTTCCATGTACTGCATCAACTCTTTCAGTTCGGGTATTTGTTTACGAAATAACATGAGGTCAATGAGCCAACGGATACGACACAAGTTCATATCCGAGAGTTGGTCTAGATACATGGGTAAAGGCCGGGAATAACATATAACAGGCTTTGGTGTATGAGGGCCGGGTGCGGGAAATCTAAAGATATATTTTTTTTCCTTTTCTTTCATACGGACATACATCACGTCCAATAGAACGGTTTTCAGGTGCTGGCTCGGCTTCACGGCGGTAATCAGGTTTTGCAGGATCTCGGTCGGCAGGTGCGATGCTATCTCCTGTAGCACCAAAGAATGTTGTTGGCTGAATAAATAGGCGGCTTCGGTCATTTTCGGTTGATGATTGATTCGGTTCGTTGCTTCGTTGTGTGTAATACTCTTCTTCTTTTAAAAGAAAAGTATTTCAATTTTATGGAGGCAAGCCCCCAAACCCCCATTTTGAATATACTTCCGCACCCAGACTTTTTTTTGTAAAATGTCACTTTCGATTTTATGAGAAATCTGTTAAATGGCCAATCACAAACGCCGGTTTTTATACATATATTACTTTCTCTTTATAATCACAAATAATTTTAAAATTTTTTAATACATTGCCTCCAATTGCTCCGATATGTTTTATTCCTGTTTGATTAGTCATAAAATTATAAAAGGCATTTTTCTCTCTTCTGAGAAATTTAACATTTTTAACACTTGTATTAAATATAATTATTTCTGGTATAATAATGCATGGACTTCCATCATCGTCATATTTTTTAATAACTTTATATTTAATTTGTAATTTATCAAAAACGTTTCCATCTAAAAAAGATATTCCATAATTTTTATTATTTCGGGTTAGTGCTGCTCCTGTATCAAATAAAAACACTTCATCTTTTCCTTCAAATTTTAATTTAAATAATGAGTAAAAAAGATTTTTATTAAACATTTTATAAGGTGTTAAATTCTTAGGAATTTTATTTATAAAATTAAACTTTTCCTGTATGTAATCAAATAAATAAATTTTATTTTCCCAATATTCATTACCAAAAAATACAATTACTTTCTTAGGTAAATAATCTAAGGCTGGTTCGTCTCTATAAATAATTTTTACCTTGTTATTTAGTTCAGGATTTCTAAATTGAAATGTCATGCCGCCTCCTGTATCTAAAAAGCCTATGTAATTATCAATTACCTTAATAAATATTAAATTATTTTTTAACATTATAACTGTAATATATTATTATATTAAAAAATTGGCTTTTGAAATGCCGTTTTTATAATGAATAAAAATTAATATAAAGTAAATATAATGAATACACTTTACCAACCGACATATTATGATATTCATACTACACCCATATATACAAAAGATGGAACGAAATACAAGTTTGAAGGACTAAATTATGAAACAAGAACATCATTTAGGTTTATTGTTCTTACGTTACGTAAATATTTCGGACTTGATTTAGATTTTGAAAGGATAAAAACCCAAATGATTATAACGACTCTTTCTTATGAGCAAATGAAAATACTACGAGAAATAGATGAGGATACTGGTGATTTCCCAGTAAAATATGGTCGCTCACAATTGAAATTTGAAATTGATACATATAAGACCTACTTAAATGTGTGATTGTAATCATTATTTTCAAGAATTTAAAATCGGCGTTTTACTTGCTACGCTGATACTTGCTACGCTGATACTTGCTACGCTGATACTTGCTACGCTGATACTTGCTACGCTAATAAATATCCAAAGGTGTAAAGAAAAAAATATAATCCACATACCTTTGGATTATATTTTTTACACATATAACGATAATATTTTTTTTGTAATGTTTTATAATTTTTCAAAATTTTTTGTAATGTTTTGCAATTTTTCATATATATTTTATAATAAGTTTAATTAAGTTTAGGTCGGGTACAATCAGCGTCACATTCACCATTACAAGGGCTACAGTTAAAGCAGGGGCAGTCCATGTTAGACACGCACTCAACACCATATTGGTCACGAAATTTATCGTCGTTTCCTTTCATGGAATATTTTGAGGCGCCTTTATAACGCAACGGGCGTGATTGAAACCATTCTTCTTCTTCACGGTCTGTTTTCACGTCGTCGGGTGTACATGAGTCCGTATCGAGTTTGAGTGCACTGAGCCGAGCAAATAGGTCGGTCGGGTCAACGGCTCCTTCATCGTCCTTTTTTTCATATAAATCATAAATAATCGTTTCCCGTGTTTCGTTCGGGTTGAACGGCTCGTTGTCGGCATTAAGTGCCATAAATTGGTCGAAACGCAAATACTCTTTGGTCACGATAGGTACGGGTGCAATACGTACAATAGGTGGTCTAGGGAACACTTTACTAATAGTGCGGCAAATGCGGCTACGGATAATATTCATCGCATTTGTCACTGTAACTCGTGTCGGACCCCAGAACATAAACACTTCTTGTTCTTGGTCGTAATAAATCAAATCTATGCCGCAATTCTCCGTCGTCTGTTTGAAATAGCAGCCATCTTTTCCGATAACTTGCTTGATAATATCTAGGCTCTTTGGCATCGTCGAGGGCGGTGCAGGAATATAACCGACACTTTCGTACATCCATCGTGACGATTGTGCCATGAGGTTCGAAAGTAATGTCTGTACGTATTCATAATCCATATCTTTGAAATTTCCGGTAATGTGTTTGATATCCGCCAGTGCCTTAGTAACTGGCACGATGGATAGGGGGAACCGCAATGGCGGTCGGACGTCTTTCTGCTGCTGTTGCGGTTGCTGTTGCTGTTGAATAATAGTAGCCATTCTGTAAGTTTGATAAAGCGTTTAATCGTTCGTTCGTTTGTGTGTATGATACTACTTTATTTAAAATACTTTTGCATTTCAATTTTTTGCAAAAGTATTAGAATTTATGTGGAAAACCAAAAGTCACTTTCGATTTTTGTTTAATTTTAAAAAAAAATTGAAATAACTTTTACCTATAAAAGTATTGCATTAATTATTGATTCCAGGAAAAAAGATGAATCTCTTTATTCTGTCGCTTATTCAAATGGAAATTGCCAAATATATGATGGATAAACACGTCAGTAAAATATTGTTGGAAGCAGTTCAAATGCTTTGTTCGGCTAAGAGAATATTAAATCCAGATGATTCGTCAAATGAGAGGTTATATAAATTGGCACACAAAAACCATCCAGTAACTATTTGGTGCCGAACATCCAAAGAGAATTTTGTTTGGACGTTAGATTTGATTGAAGAATTGCACAACGAATGGCGCTATCGTTATGGTCATCCTAATACCAAGTTTCACAAATCCTATATCATGGCGCAATATTTAAAAGAACATATGCCTAGTGATGAATCATTTTCACAAAAAGGGCTCACCGCATTTGCATTAGCAATGCCAGATGAATATAAAAGCGATGATCCGGTTGAATCTTATAGAAACTATTACATGTCAGAAGAAAAACAACGAATCGCAACATGGAACAAAGGAAGAGAAAAACCTGATTGGTATATTCATCAAAATATATCAGTCAATTAATTTATTATATATATTGTCTCATTTTTTCTAAAATATAAAATTACCAAGAACTACCCCAGCCGCCACCTTCATTTGCCGCCATTGGCTCCGGAGACTGCATGTACATGTTATTCATATCTTGCACCGGTTGTTGTTGCAAGTTTTGGGCCGGGAATTTTGTGGGCATAGAAGACATCATGGGATTCGAAGGTAAAAGTTGACTACGGTCCAAATAATCCGCCTGACTGGGTTGATGAATTGGCATTTGCCCTTGTCCAGCTAAAGGCTGAGAGATGCGGACAACATTTTGGCCTTGTTGCTGTTGTTGCTGTTGACCTTTATTTCCTTCTTTATTGCCAAATAATGCAGACATCACCCGGTCAATTAAAATATTAAATTTAGCACCTAACTTGGTCTGCATCGTGGCTAAAATCAGGATAAAAGGAATGATGAAACTGATTTCATTAAACTTGGGATAATCTTCGCCGCTATAAGTGGGAATATAGTAAATAATTTTATTAGTGAACCAAATTGCCAACATAATAAGAATAACTTGGCCAACACTTTCGGCTAAAATCTCTAAACTTCCTTTAGATTCATCGTCTTCGGGAATGATATGTTTAATCCCCCGTAGAATAAGAAGAACAGGGATAATCGTGAGCAGGGTATATTGCAACATATTCATAATACGATGCTTATTTTCCGTATCAAAGTTAAATACAAATTTAAAAAAACCCTCTGATTCATTTTGAACGGATTTTACACTATCACTAATTTTATCCATTATGTTTTATGAAAAGAAATTAAAAAAAAGGTTAGTATACATTGTATATAAAATGTTACGACGTTCATTAGAATTAAATAAGTTCAGTTCTGATCCAAATAAAAGAGAGAAACACGAAGAATATCAATATATAAACTTGGTACACGATATATTGACGGAGGGGGTAATGGAATTCGGGCGAAATGGATATGCTAAAACAGTTGTGGGTAGTGCTATGCATTTCACTCTAAGCGAAGGTATTATTCCCTTATTAACCACTAAACAATTCTCTTGGAAAACGTGTGCAAAAGAATTGTTTTGGTTTATTAGCGGCTCCACTGATAACAAAGTCTTACAAGATCAAAATGTAAAAATATGGAATGGTAATGCTTCACGCGAATACCTCGATGATATTGGGTTTTATACAAGAGAAGAAAACGATTTGGGACCAATATATGGTCATCAATGGCGACATTTTAATGCACCATACGGCACATGTAAGGATGATTATAGTGGAAAGGGTGAAGATCAATTAGACTTTATTATTAGTTGTTTGAAGAACCCTCATAGTCGAAACTCTAGGCGCTTAATTCTCTCTGCATGGAATCCGTGTCAGTTAAACGAAATGGCTCTACCGCCTTGTCATATTTTAGTGCAATTTAATGTGACTGATGGTGATAAATTATCGTGCAGTATGTATCAACGCAGCGGGGATGTTGGTCTAGGTGTACCATATAATATTGCCTCTTATAGTATTTTGACCCATTTAATAGCCCATCATTGTGGCTTGAAGGCCACCGATTTTTACTATCATTTAGGAAATTGTCATATATACGACGATCATATTGAGGCTTTGACTGAACAAATTGAGAGATCGCCTTTACCTTTTCCAACCATTAAATTTGATTCACTTAAGGAAAATATTGAAGACTATTCTTTAGCCGATATTGAAGTTTTAAATTATACTTCACATGGAATTGTTAAAATGGAAATGCGAAAATAACTTAGATAAATTCTACTTTACAATACTATAAGTCATGAGTGGAGCAGCAGGAATCGCAGCAGCAAAGAATCGTAGAGGTAGATCCGACCCTAATCAAAAACAATTACCCCCTCCCATTTCCTGTGGAAAGAATGGAAATGGATCATGTCCACCACAAAAATCAGTTCAAAGTAAATCAGTAGTCGCACCTCAAACTCCAAAAGATTTAGTCAACCCGGCCAGTTTACAAATTCTAGGACCCATGCCACCTGTACAAATCTTACGCCTACATGAGCAACGCTTAAATAAATTTGATGAACGCTTAAGTCAGCTCACCACGGTAACTTCCGGTTGTCAAGCGGGTGGTTGCCAACAACCGAGTGAAGAAGATGAAGCTGATTTAGACAACTGTTTTACCCGCTTAGAAACTTTAGAAAGTAAATTAGGCATGCTAGAAGAAGTCATCATGACATTGCAAAATAAATTAACTATTGCACAAAATTTCGCTATGGAAACAAATATGAGTATGATGGCTTTGGTTAAAAAACAAGAGTTATTACAGGCACAACAGACCAATATAGATGCAGTTGTTGATATAACCAGTTCTTTTTCTGAAGAAAGTGATAAAGTAGTTAGTGGGCAAAGTTCGCCAATCACCCTTGAAATTATTGAATCGACGGCAATTTAAACCTCAGAAATAAATGTAGTTAATGCGTTATTCAATATATCGGCAGCGCCAATTTCTTGAATATCTAAATCTATATTTGGATCAGCGTATATTTTACTACTTGTATTTAATTTTATGGAAGAATTCTCTACAGAAGACATATAAACCGACTCTGTCGGCTCCGGAGTAATTAAAAGCGACGGCAGTGTATCGACATATGTTTTATGCTGCGATTTTATTTGAAGCGAACTATTTTGTTTCAAATTAATATCTTCATTCACAATGTTATTTATTAATCGAAGTTTACTCATTAAGCGGTCTAGATATTTAGTATGATGAATATGAAAAGTATTTAAATACCGTATAAACATATTTGTTTTTTCTTCCAATAAAGAGATTTTATATTCATGTTCATTTATCAAGTTATGAATATTAATGCCTGCATTAGCTTTTGCTTGTTCAATAGTCAATTCTTGTTTTTTCAAACTAATATAGGTCTGTAATTCAATTATAAAATAATTAATACTACTGCTTATTTCATGTGTAATATTGAAGTCGTATACTTTGGTTGGCTCTAAATCTTTATACATGGGAAATTTTTTATACAGGGCGATTAGTTTATCCGAGAAAGATTTATCATTTAAACCTCCTGCAATATACTCGCAAATGATACGATATAACTTATAATATTCACAATAAATGCGATTATCAATATAAGAGAAAAGCACTTTCATATTGTCATTTTCTATTTGTATTAATCTATTTTGAAAATGGAACGAATCTAAGCCAAACCGATAGTTACTATCTAGATGTGTTTTTACTAGGTCGGTATGTAGTGCGTTCAGATTTTTAAGTTTATTATCTATCTCTCCAAAAATGCAATTTATATCTGTACGCATTAATGTAATAATTTCAAAATTATTCATTTCGGGTTGTGTCGGTGGTTGTAATTCGTTATTATTCATAAATATATATTTTAATAGTATTTTTTTTAATAATAAAATATATATGCTGAAGGAGGAGAAATCAAATGATAATGACGATGATAAAACCAAAGAAGAAATATTAAAGACAAAATATAATAATCAAAATGTGATTGAATGGACAGAACATCACGAAAAAATCTTAATTGATTGGACCGATAAGGCGAGTTGTTATAAATGGTTGCATGAGAAATCACAATATGAATTCGCAAAGAAAAGCCGATGGTTTACTATTCCAGTTATTGTCATGAGCACCCTTACTGGAACAGCTAATTTTGCTCAGGATAGAATACCGGCCGAATATTTAAATATGGCAACCATGTTAATTGGAGGAGTCAACTTGATAGCTGGTATTATAACAACAATACAACAGTTTCTGAAAATCAATGAATTGAATGAATCGCATCGGGTTAGTGCCATCTCATGGGGAAAGTTTCAGCGAAATCTACAGGTAGAATTAGCCAAAGCACCTAGTGAACGCACTCAAGCAATTCATTTAATCAAAGTCGCAAAAGAAGAATACGATCGATTGATTGAAACTAGTAACCCAATACCCAAACATATTATTACTTTATTCAAACAAACCTTTTCAGGCGGAGAGATCGAGTATGATAGTCAAAATTCATCAAAACCTTTGAATAATAAACAGATATTATTTAATGAATTATCTAAACCTGAAATTTGTGATGCTCTTGAATCTGTTAAAAAATCAGTCTATAAAGAAACAAGAATTGATATTGAAAATAAGAAATTAAATTATGATAGCGCGGTTTTGGCAGCTAAGCAACAATCACTTATGGAATTAGAGACAAGAAAGAGAAAAATAGTCGAGAATTTTATTATTTCATTTGAGAAAGAAACTAATCGTTTACCATCTAAAGACGAAATCATCGATAATATTGATAATGAAATAGATATATCCTCTGATATTATTGCTACAGTATTAGTAGATATTGAACTTAAACATTCTGATAATTCTTATTCTGATGTGTAATTTTTACAAAAAATTGAAACAACCTTTTTTGTAAAATATATAATAACAAACAATAACACAGAATGGCATCCACTAAAGTATCTAACGCAAAGAACTCGAAGACTGCAAAGAACGCAACTAAAATAAATAAACCTGCTGCAGAGCTATATTCTAGCTTTACTCGCAGTGAAGCATCCGACCTGGTAGCATTCTACCACGATTGTCATGGCAATCTAAATGGATTTAAAGTGATATGCACTCGTAATAATATATTTGACAATGTTCCGCTGAAGTATATAAAAAATACGAATGACTTTACCAGACAAGTCTTCGATACAATTGATCGTCTGCAAACATATGTATCGATTCGCGACTTGCCTGATATTCAAGAGTATACCGATTTGGATGTCGCATTACCTCCTGGCAAAAATACTGTAAAAATGTTGCATTATGCCGTAGACAATTATATATACAAACAAAAAAAATACGATGATTCCGAACAACAGTATCGCATAAAAGAAGATTTGCAAGACTGTTTTATGGAAGACAATACTTGTACCGTTTGCCAAAAAACATCGCCGGAAGAATATTATTTCAGTACGATGTATGGGTTGGATAAACCGGTTTGCTCCAATTGTGTGGAAAACAGCGAAGGTGAAACGGCCGATAGTGAAAAGAAAGACGCCACTTATGTAGAAGAAGAAGAAAGCAGTGACGAAGATGATGAACCCGTTCCGCAATATATTGTAGATTTTGTAAATGAATGTGTCCGCACTAAAAGAGGACATGCTATTCGATCAAGTGAAGTGATTACGGCATTCAAAGAATGGTTCCTGGAGTATAATACTTCGTATAGCAGTAAAATCGTTCCAAAAATTAATGAAGTACTTGATTATATAAACAAAAAATTTGAAACGTCTGATCAAGGCGGTGTCTGGTTCAATGTAGAGCTTATTCAGAATGAAGATGATGACGAAGACGACGAAGATTATGAGCCGGAAGAAGAAGAAAGCGAAGAAGAAGAAGAAGATTCTGAAGAAGAGTCAGAAGAAGAAAGCGAAGAAGAAGATTCAGAAGAAGACTCGGAAGAAGAGTCAGAAGAAGATTCGGAAGAAGACACGGAAGACGGGGGTGAGGGGGAGGATCCCCCTTGTAATTGCAATGAATGCATAAGATATGTAGATGGCTGGAACGGAGGTTGGACAGCTGCAATGAAACATATTGGAAAAGTCATAGAACAAGATAGTTTTATCCAAAAACCGACCCGCTGTTCTAATTGCCGAACATTCTTCAGCTATTTAATGACTTGTTCGGGTTCTTGCAACGGTTCTGAGAAATATTGTTCCTATGTATGTCAAAAAGATCACTGGAGCGAAAGTCATAAATATGAGTGTAAGAGATATGAATAAATAATAAGATAAAAATAATAGGTTAGGTTATATATTTTTTTTACATTATATTTTTTATATATTGTAAAAAATTGATTTAAAAAAACTTACAGAACTTATAGCATTAACCATATAACTAAAATGAAGATCGTATTTGCTTCTGTTCGCAAAGTCCAACAATTCGCTGCCATGATTGCCAACTTGAAAAGTTTTACCGACAATGTCTGTATCTACTTTCGCCCGAATGGTCTGTATATCCAATGCATGGATGACAGTCACTGTTGTTTATTTGAATGCGATTTGAAATCCAGCTGGTTCAAAACATACGAATTCGCCGAAGATGTTGATCAAGGCTGCATTGGTATGAATATCAGCATGTTAAATAAAGTCTTAAATACCTGGAATGAAACACAGACACTCACCATAGAATTACAACAAGGCAGTGATAAAATCGACATTAATTTCGAAAAGAATGATAATAATAACGTCCATTTTGATAAATTCTTTGAGCTCTCGCTTGTGTCGCTCGAGTCTGACCTAATGGACGTTAAGAATTTTGAGACGTTGGTTGATTTAACCGTAGAATCCAAAATATTCTGCTCGCTCATTAACAACCTCATGATATTCAATGATGTTTTAACCCTCACCTTCAATGAAGAAAACGTAGAATGCAAAGCTTCCGGTACAGACGGCTCTATGAAAGCCATGATTAATGTCGATGATGTCAAAGAATATGCCATTCCGGAGAGCACTACCCTTGTACAAGCCTATAGTCTCCGTTACGTGCATTTAATGTGTCAGTTTAATAAATTGGCTACAGATATGAAGATGGGTTTTGGCGAAAGTATGCCAATGGTAATGAAATATATGTTAAGCGAAGAAAATGATAAAGATGAAAGTTTTGCGTGTATTCATTTAGCGCCGAAGATTGTAGACAATGAGTAAGTTATATAAATGCATAATAATAGGTATAAAATTCAATTTATTATTATTCGGATAAATTAATGCACATCATTTATATTGTGTTAATTTTTTGTATTGTTCTTTTTCTTTATCTGCATGTTTATTTTCAATTAAAAACGAGCAACGATTTAGAAATCTATGAGATTGATTATCCCTCCAAAGATAAATTAGAAGAAATTTGCGATTTACGGCAGCCGATTTTATTTAATTTTCAAAATGAACGGATACTAGAATCCTGTCAACGAGCGAACATATTAGATACCTACGGTGCCTTCGATATTAAGATTCGTAATGTTAAACAACCTGTAACTGATAATGAGACAAATTTATATGTGCCGTTGGCCTTTAGCAATGCGCTCACGGTTATTAAAGAGGATAATGAAATGAAATATTTAGTCGAGAATAATACCGACTTTTTAGAAGAAACCGGCTTGATAAAAAGTTATAAATATAACGATGTTTTTCTTAGACCATACATGGTTTCAAATTGTGCGTACGATTTTATAATGGCTGCCAGCGGAGTGAGAACACCCTTCAGGTATGAATTGAATTTCCGAAATTATTTACTAGTTACGGAGGGCTCTGTGAAAGTAAAATTGGCTCCGCCCAAGAGTTCAAAATATTTATATCCGAATAATGATTATGATAATTTTGAATTCAGTTCGCCGATCAATCCTTGGCATGTACAGGCACAATATAAAGCGGATTTTGATAAGATCAAGTGCTTAGATATAGTTATGCACAAAGGACAAATCTTATTCTTACCGGCCTATTGGTGGTATAGTATTGAATTTAGTAAGGAAACGAGTGTCTGTACGTTCAAATATAAAACCTATATGAATACGATTGCCATTCTACCGAAAATTATCATGAAACTATTGCAGAATCAGAATGTAAAACATAACACGATCGAGTCAGCGACAGCTAATACGATAGAGCCGTTGACAGCTAATAAGATAGAGCCGGTCACAGTGCCTGCGACAGCTAATAAAACTCCGGAGTCATCTGTAACAACTGTTGATAAAACTCCGGAGAATGAGAAAACAACCTCTCTATAATATATAAATGCCAAAATCCCGAAAGAGTAGTCGTAAATTAACTAATAGAAACAAGTTAAGAAAAACTATAAATAAGAAGAAAAACAAACTATACAAATTTGACGCAAGCAAAATTCATCCGGCTTCTATTGTTTTATAAATATAATAATATTATATATATGAAATTAAAACAGATTATCATATCAGGCGTAGCTATGCTACTTCTCGACTTCGTTTATCTCTCTGCCTTTTCAGGTTTTTTCAATAGATTGATTACATCAATACAAGGGTCAAAAATTAAATTCAATGCTATAGGTGCAATTCTCTGTTACATATTGCTTATTGGTGGATTGAATTATTTTATCATTTCAAGAAGAAAAAGTATCCAAGAAGCGTTTATTTTAGGTATTGTCATTTACGGAGTTTATGAAACAACAAATCTAGCTATTATAAGTAAATGGTCTCCGAAAGCGGTCGCACTCGATACACTGTGGGGAGGCATCCTCTTCGCTCTCACAACTAAAATAACTTATATGTTATCATAATTTATATAAACATACGTAGAATAAAATAGGAAAAAGGGAAGATTTTAAGTCCATTCTGAAAAAGGCAAATCGTTTTTGGACATTTTAAAAATGTCCATTTTTGAAAACGGCCATTTAGAATGGCCAAGAAATTGTCGTTTTTTGATTTTAGAGCATAATGCTCTCATTTTCATTTTTTTCATTATTTCATTTGTGAGCATAACTTTTTTCTCACTTTTTATCATTTTACTAAAAAAAGGTTTAGGCATTTTTTTCGTAACTAAATATATAGTGACAATGATTACAAAAAAAAATGCCGAAAATGCCGAAAGGTTTATTTGCGAAAACTGTGACTTTATATGCAGTAAAAAAAGTAATTATGAGAAACATTTGTTGACACGCAAACATATGAATAATGACATTTCATTACTTAAAATAAATGACAAAATTCTTAAAAAATATACTTGTGAATGCGGTAAAGAATATAATCATAGACAAGGATTATATACTCATAAAAAAAAATGCAATTTTATAATTCATTCGCCGGTAGAAGATAAACCTGATATAGTCGATTTGTTAATAAATGAGAATAAAGAATTCAAAAATGTCATTATAGAATTATTCAAAAGTAATAATGATTTACAACATAAAATGATAGAAATCTGTAAAAATACTACTAATACAACTATAAATAGTCATAACAATTCAAACAATAAGACATTTAATCTGCAATTCTTTTTAAACGAGCAATGTAAAGATGCGATGAACCTTATGGATTTTGTCAATACATTTCAACTCAAGATTTCAGATATGGAACGTATAGGTGAGCTTGGTTATGTTGAAGGCATTTCTAATATAATTATCGAGAAACTGAATGAAATGGATATTTATAAAAGACCGATTCATTGCTCCGACGCCAAAAGAGAGATTATGCATATTAAAGATAATAATGTTTGGTCAAAAGATACGGCAAATAATGATAAGATGCGTAAGGCTATTAAACATATTACTTGGTTGAATACTAATTTATTATTCGCTTGGGCTGCCGATCATCCTGGTGTAGTTTATAGCGACCATAAGTTAAATGATAAATATTGTGAAATGGTAGTAGAAGCTATGGGAGGTAAGCGGAATAAAACGATGGAAGAAGGTGAAGCAAAAATCATTAAGAAAATAAGTAAGACGGTATTGATTGATAAGCATAGCGGACTATAAGCATAGCGGACTATAAGCATAGCGGACTATAAGCATAGCGGAGTATAAGCATACACATAAGCATATAATGCAAAAAAGAAGTTAAATAAACTTACATAACATAGTGAATATTATGAATATTTACTATGAAATTCGCAGCACCGATGAATATGGAAAGGGAATTTTTACCCTACAAGATATTCCTGCAGGAACATGTATATGGACTTATGATTTAAATAATAATGTGTTTGAATATGATGAGAAACAAGCAATTAAATATTTAGAATCACGACCGAATCTCTCTGACCAACAAAGTTTCCTCAATTTTTCTTTCGGAAGAGGCGAACTATTATGTCTAATAAACGACGATGGCCAATATATGAATCATGCGGATGCATCCTTATGTAATTGTAAAACAGATTTATCTACAGGTCATTGTTTCTCAAGTCGGGCTATCAGACGAGGCGAACAATTATTCGAAGATTATTCGGCTTATTCGCATCCGTCTTTTCTGTATAAATTACTAGAAAAATATGAATGTAAACCAGACTATTATGATGTACCTAATATAAAAGAAAATTGAATTTATTATACAA
>Ga0209353_10001359_pt1 | contig 13927 bp, 13 predicted proteins | sample LauGreSpBDMM15SD_2_FD_187561 | JGI IMG/M metagenome (GOLD analysis project Ga0209353, IMG submission 187561) | Freshwater lake microbial communities from Lake Michigan, USA - Sp13.BD.MM15.SD (SPAdes) (version 2) | ecosystem: Environmental > Aquatic > Freshwater > Lake | place: Lake Michigan...
TCGTATTGTGGTTTCTGATTGCCGGTCCAAACCAGGTCGTAGGATAGCACACAATTTTATTTGGATTCTTATTGAAATAGGCCCCCCACCAACTGAAACTGCTGTTCGCAATGACGTTATGGTCGCACAAACTCATCAACAACATTTGTTCCCAGTCTTCGTCTAAATCCGCCTTCACAAATTCGAGGTAAGGAAACTTTTTCTCTAATATCTGAATGCAAACTTTAATGGTGGATTCGTCGTCTTTTTCTCCAAAATAAATGACGCGGAATGTCTCTGTTCCTATCTCGTCAATAATGCGGGTCAATGCGCCGACATAGTACTTAATCGACATAATTGGGTGGTGGCTCTGTTTTGAAACGTAGTCGCCCAAACGGAAATGGAGAGAAACAATCGGTCTTATTTGACCGTTCATTAATGTGGTTTTATTGCGAATCGCTTCCTGTTTTGCCCGCAACCCAATAAGCTGGATAATGGTCTCGTAGTGTTTTTCAAAATACTTATAGGTCTGGAAGTATCCATGCATACACGCTGGTTTTTTTTCCAGATTTGCGCGGATTATAACCATCTCATCATGTTCGAATCCTTTTTCTCCAATTTCAGGTAGAGAAAAAATGCGCGGATTGTCCGATTCCGCGGTTTTCCATGTGGTGTTGTTCAGCAATCCGTCCAACAAGGTGTGCCAGTATGTGGGTCGGGTCATTCCCGTTGTCAATGTATTTGAATAGGGAAACAAAAATACTTTGCCGGTAGACAAAGAGAGAGAAATTGTGGCAAAGATTTGGAACAACTGGTTTCCTAATCCGCCCATCAAATTGCAAGAGAGAATCGTCATTATTATAGAATTATATGGACAATTCTATAATTTGTTTTAAGATAACTCGTTGTATTCAGCAAAGCTTAGGCATTATAATCCCATACTTAAAGGGAAGGTTCAAAAGGGTTAAGCGAAGCGGAACGTAGTTCCCTTTAAGGGAACTCGTCGTTCCCTTATAATCCCATACTTAAAGGGAAGGTTCAAAAGGGTTAAGCGAAGCGGAACGTAGTTCCCTTTAAGGGAACTCGTCGTTCCCTTATAATCCCATACTTAAAGGGAAGGGGTCGTAGGGCGTAAGCCCGAAGGGCGGAATAACCGTAGGTTTCCCTACTAGGTGAGTCCAAAAGTAGACAACATAATGTTTGACTTGGTTGGTCCCGAAACCTTCTCGCTCTGTCTTTTCACCTTATATGAACCCATACTTGCGCCTACATTCAAAATCATTTCGTCCGTTTCTTCATGCAACTCCGGCAAAGTTCGCGTCAACGGTTTCTCAATGGTCAACAGCATATGCTCGGTCTTCAACAATTTGCGGTATTCCTGAATGGAAAGGTTTCCGTAAAATTTATCCAGTGTGTAATAAGGATTGGGCGCGGGTTTGATGTTCTTCTTATAATCGTAAATCTTCCCGTAAATTTGGTTCAACAAATGGTATCGCTCAAATTTGGTGGAGTCATCCAGGCCTTCTTTCAATAAAAAAGCAACTGCGCATTCGGGTCTGCAAAACGACCCATATGCAAAAATGCCATTTTCCGATTCATATTTGGGGATGTAGCAGGCGGGATTGTCGAATTCGTAGGTGCACCAAAAACAGGCCGATTTCTTGTCTGCCATGTTGTTTTTGTACAAATTGATTTTCAGCTTTTTCAACTTTGCATTGATGTCTTTCATATTGACGGTGTCGTCGTCGCTTTCCTTTGTGTTGCACGATTTGCAGACATAATCATTGTTTTCGGAAACGTATGCGTTGTTGTTAACCTTCTTGGTTTCGCCATATGTGCAAAAATTTTCGCTTTCACTTGCGTTGTATGTCATGATGTTGGGGACTTCGGGATTGTAAGAGATAGTTGCGAGCGAATTTGTCTTGGAATTGTATTCCAACAAATCCTTGAATGAGCATTTCAGATGCAATATAATATTCGCCAATGGAACTTCGGGAACCGTATTCTCAACCGGTTTGGTGACTAGCTTTCCGCCCTTGGGTTTTCGGCCTTTCTTTTTGGGGTCGTCTTGTTGGACCTCAACCACTTCAATCTTGATGTTGGGTTGGATCTTTGGTTGTCTTCCCTTCTTCTTCTTGTCTGCGTCCATAATAGATATTATATTCTATAAATTGGGTTTTTTGTTTAAGTTTTTTCCAATTATATAAAGGGAACCTACGGTTTCAGCGAAGCTTACGCCTTTTGAACCCTCCCTTTTGAACCCTCCCTTTTGAACCCTTCATTTATAAAACCTTTTTGTAAAAAAAAATGTTTAAACATTTTTATTATTTTTTACAACTTTTTATTTTATATTTTACAACTTTTTATTTTATATTTTTACAACTTTTTATTTTATATTTTTACAACTTTTTATTTTATATTTTTACAACTTTTTATTTTATATTTTACAACTTTTTATTTTATATTTTACAACTTTTTATTTTATATTTTACAACTTTTTATTTTATATTTTTACAACTTTTTATTTATATTTTTACAACTTTTTATTACAACTTTTTATTACAATTTTCTAATTACCTGCAATTGCGTACTCGTCCTTCTCTTCATCGTCCTGTTCCTGGATCGGTTTGATTGTTAGTTTCTCAATATTGTATCGCGCAATTCTTCGCGCAAAGATCTCAAGCTCGGCCGGCTCCCATAATCCAACAATCTCACCCTCTTCGGGAATGTACTTGCCCAAATGCACATCGAGCAACCTCTTCACGCTTTGTTCAACGAGCTTTCTCTTAATCTCGTACACATCGACGAGGTTGTAGATCATGAAATTGGCGACGGAAACTTTCTGCATTTTATTGACGAGGGACTTAGTTAGAAGACGGTTTATACAACAGTTAATATTTTATATTTTATGCTTTCTATAAAAAAGCATAAAAAGTTTTCAATTTTAAGTAGGGAAACCTACGGTTTCCCCTACGACCCCTTCCCTTTATTTTTATAACTAAAATGCCGGATTAAAGTAGGGAAACCTACGGTTCACCTTAATTTTTTGGTGGTCTTATGTTTGTTTGCCTGTTCTTTTCGTGTGGCTTTGCTTTTGGTTTTGGAAACCATATCAAACAACCTGTCAAACAAATCATCATCAATTGTTGAAGATTTCACAACTTTATAAAAATCGTCCACTACTTCCGTGCCATCATAATACAGTCCGAGAGGTATTTGCATATCCGTAAAAATGCTTGGTTCGCCGCCTCCCTCCATTAACTGATTATTGCCACCGATTAAATCAGTTATACTGTATCCGCCACTCATTAAGCCATCATTATCAAATTCTTTTATGTTTATGAAATTTGCAATACTCATTTAACAGTACAGTATATATTATCAATACATATTGTACACAGTTTTATCCACTAATTATCTTGATCAGTTTCATATCCACCAGTGTCTTTAAATCGCCGTCTCAAATCATTGGACTTTTTGATTTCTCTCTTTTCCTTCAGATGTTTTACAATGTGTGAAACCTTGTCTTTGTCTGAAATAATTTCCGCTAAACATTTTTCAATGTATCCAAAGGTCAGAGCAGGATACTCGTTTTTATCGTAAAATGAAATAACGCTGTCTCCAATCTCTATCTTTTTGTTTTCTAAACCTTTGGTTTTCATAAATTCGCAAATAGTAGAACCGATTTCTGCCTTCTGGCTACGCATTGTTTTTAGTTCAGTATTTGATGCTCGAATTTTATTGTCAAGAATTGCCCATTTGCGCACACTTTGTTCGAAATCTGTATGACCAGACATATATTATTTATTGATCAAAAGATCTCATTCATTTTCCGCCTCTCTGTCTCTTACTTTGTTTCTTGTTTTTGCGACTTTGGTTCCTCTTTCTTTTGCCGCCGAGTTGGGTCTGGTTCTGACCACCTTGGTTCTTATCAATCTGTCTATTATCAAAACTATCCCTATTCTGGTTCTCACCATCTTTGTTATCATTCTGGTCATCACCACCTTTGTTCTCATTCTGGTTTTTACCACCTTTGTTCTCATTCTGGTTTTTACCACCTTTGTTCTCATTCTTACCACCTTTGTTCTCATTCTGGTCATCACCACCTTTGTTCTCATTCTGGTCATCACCACCTTTGTTCTCATTCTGGTTTTTACCACCTTTGTTCTCATTCTGGTTTTTACCACCTTTGTTCTCATTCTTACCACCTTTGTTCTCATTCTTACCACCTTTGTTCTCATTCTGGTCCTCACCACCTTTGTTCTCATTCTGGTCCTCACCACCTTTGTTCTCATTCTGGTTTTTACCACCTTTGTTCTCATTCTGGTTTTTACCACCTTTGTTCTCATTCTGGTTCTTACCACCCCGTTGTCTCTTACTGTTCTGTCTCTTACTGTTCTGTCTCTTACGACTCTGTCTCTTACGACTCTGTCTCTTTCCACCTGCCATTCCTGTACTACTTACATTATTCATTGCAATAGCACCGTTGGCGCCTGCATGTTGAGGTTCTCCATAAACTGCTTTGGCGAAATCGCCTCCGTTATTAAAAGCTAATACCATTGTTATATAATATTACCCAAGATATTTGTATCCAACTTTGACAACCGTTTATGGATGTGAATCAGATAAAACAAAATCCCTAAAACCGCCAGAAATAAAAGACCGCAATAAACCAATATTAGTAATATGTAATAATAAATTTCATTGTAAATAATTACACCAAATGGTTTGAATATTTGTTTGATTTCATTTCGAATGTTGTCGTTCTGTACCAAATCGTATATGACCGATTTCATTTGTTTATTTGGGTATTTTTTTGTCGGAATTGCGACGCGCTGTAGGGGAACCTACGGTTTCAGAGAAGCGAAGCTTCTCTTACGCCCCCTACGACCCCCTCCCTTTATTTTTATAACTAAAATGCAGAATTAAGGGAGGTTCATAAGGGGGGGTAAGCGAAGCGGAAACGTAGGTTAACCAGATTATGTATTTTGAACCTTTCCTTTGAAGTTTATTATAAAGGAGGGTTCATAAGGGAACCTTGGTTCCCTTACGTGGTTCCCCTGCGCGTATAATCCGCGCATTGCATTTATCATTTCTAAAGTATACGATGGGTGATATTTTTGACACGAATGCGGACTTTCCATTTGATAAAATAAGTTTAATTACGCCCACCAGCATTTCCGGCGGGGTTCATTTTAGCAAAATCTTAATCAACAAAAAACAACTTTACATACAAAGTCCTAAATGCAAGACCAAACAAGGCATTGTGAAAACAGGAAAAAAAATTCACGCAGACCTAATTTTCTCAAATGACGACGAGGAATTCATCCAGTGGATTGAAATGCTGGAGCTGACTATTCGCAAACACATTTTTACAAATCGAGAGAAATGGTTCGACATGGATATGGACGAAGATGATGTCGAAAGCTATTTCACACCCACCGTCAAAATATTCAAATCTGGTAAACAATACATTATGCGTGTGAATGTGAGTCAGCGCATCGGGAGTTCGCCTTTGAAAATTTACGATGAAAATGAAATTGATGTAGAGATGGAATCCATCAATGAAAACACGCCGTTAATAACCATTTTAGAAATACAGGGAATTCGCTGTTCGGCGAAGAGTTTTCAGATTGATGTGGAGCTGAAACAAATCATGGTTCTAAAACCAGTTAACCTTTTTGAAAAATGCATAATCAAGTCTAAGGAAAAGGATTTAGTGAAAAATGATATGCCCATTGTCAACACACCCATTGTTAACACGCCCATTGTCAACACACCCATTGTCAACACACCCATTGTCAACACACCCATTGTCAACACACCCATTGTTAACACGCCCATTGTTAACACACCCATTGTTAACACGCCCATTGTTAACACACCCATTGTTAACACACCCATAGAGGAGTTAACCATAGACGAACCCATAAAAGTGGATTTTGTGAATGAGGTAGATTTGGCGAATGATGATTCAGAAGAAGTTGTAGTGGTTAAGGAGGAACTCGAAGTGGATTTGGTGAATGATGACGATATTTTAGAAATAAATCTGGACGTTGATGAAATTGAGAATTCCGAGACAATCCATTTGAAAGAAAAAACGGAGGTCTATTATCAAATGTACAGAGAAGCAAGACAAAAGGCCAAGCTTGCAAAATCTTTAGCGCTTTCTTCTTATTTAGAAGCTAGGCGAATCAAAAATCTATACATGCTGGATGATATTGACGACAGCGACGAAAGTGATTTAGAAGATTTAGAAAATTAATAGCAAATATTTTATCAATCCGTAATATATAACCTCAATGTTTTCTGAAGCGTTAAAAAGTATTCAAAGCGGATTTTCCAAATTTGTAACTCCTCAAAGAATGTTTGTTCTATTTATTTTTGCTGTTTTGGCGTGGTTTTTACTTTCATACTCCGGATCCAAATCATTTAGACTAGATTCGATGGAAACTGGAACTGGAACTGAAAGCGAACCGGCTTCCGTAAAACAAATGGCTGCTCCTGCTGCTTCTGCTGTTGCTTCTGGTCCTGCCAATACCAATGAGCTTTTGCCCGCCGATGCCAACATCCAGTGGGCGGCATTGAACCCGGTCAACATGAACCAGGGATCAATCCTTAACAACGAGTTGTTAATAGCTGGCCACCACATCGGTCTAGACACCATTGGTCAGAGTTTGAAGAACCCCAACCTCCAGCTAAGAAGCGACCCCATCATCCCTAAGCAAGATGTTGGCCCGTGGAACCAGAGCACTTATGAGCCCGACTACGGACGCATTCCTTTGGAGGTTGGATATGGTCCCTCTAACTAAGTAGGGAAACCTACGGTTCAGCTTCGCTTCCGCCCCTACGACCCCTTCCCTTAATGACGAAGCCTATAATTCCTAATTTAGTATGGGATCATAAGGGAACGACGAGTTCCCTTAGTTTCCTTTAGTTTGCATTCATAAATAAAATTCTTAATGTTTTTTATGAATGTTGTATCAAGTCATTGTTTTTGTAATAATATTAATTGTTTATAGCCAAATCATGTTCCAATTAAAAAAAGGCGACGATCTAGAAATATACGAAACCGATTTCACAAATAATAAAGAGTTGAATGACAGCGCCAATTTGAAACAGCCGTTTCTCTTTTCATTTAGCAATTATGACAATACGTTGAAGGATACGAGTTTACAACAACTTATTCTGGATTACGGCAGTTTTGACGTCTTTGTCAAGGACAATCGCGACTACTATGCGGACAAACCATGCAACAGCATTGTTCTCACGCTGAACGCTACAAACTCGCTTATGAAAACGGACCCCGATGCCAAATATTACAGCGACGGCAATCAGCATTTCATTGAGGAAACCGGTATCCAAAAATATTACAACCAGTTCGACAAGTATCTGAAACCGACGTTCAATGTTTTTAGCAAATATGATATGATTTTTGGTTCGACCGGCGTAACAACGCCACTCACTTACCACACCTATGAACGCCGGTACCTTTATATAACCAGCGGTAAAATGCAGGTGAAAATGACTCCGTGGCGCAGCACCAAATATGCGATTGTTAATAAAAATTACCGGGAATACGAATTCAGTTCACCGCTGAACGTTTGGAAACCGCAGCCGCATTACACGGGGATCCAAAAAATGAAATTCTTGGATTTCACGGTCTATCCGGGGCACGTATTGTATGTTCCGCCGTTTTGGCATTACAGTATCCAGTTTATTGAAAATGAAGACAATCATTTGGTTCATGTTTTCAATTATGGGTCTGGAATGAACGTTTTGTCCAATATGTTCAATTTGGGGAACCATTATTATGAAAAGTTTACATCCAAAAAAAAGGATTTGAAGGTGGATGATGATTCTAAAACGATTAATTCTTTACCAATCTAAATTGGGTCTTCTTCATCTACATTCTCTTCAGTGACCGACCGCATAAGTGTTGCAACTCGCCCCGAGTAATAGGGTGTATCTATAGAAACATTGTGCGAATCCATGATATCATCGTCTTCGTACAACTCGTCCAATACGAATGGCTTAAATGGTTTCTTCGCACCAAACCTAGGACTAACATTTTGGCTCAATCCGTCGCCAATTGGCGTGTCCGAAACGTTGTGCACCCTTTCCTCTCCTTGCGTTGTCTGTCTTGAAGAAGAATACATAGGACCAAACTGGGTGCCGAGTGTCCGGTAGGTAATCACAATGTCGTCGCACAGATTTTTTATCAATGGATCTGCCGTATATTCTTTCATTTCTTTCATAAACTCTTTCATCTCTTTTTTCAATGATACAATTTCTTCTCTGTTCATTTTCTGATTCGCAATGAACAGGAGTTCCAATGTTCTCTGGCGGTAAATCATCCTTTGCAAATCCTCCGTTGTACTCTCGGTTCCATAGCTGATCACTTCTTCAACTAAATTACTTGCATGAACTGTGATTTGTACATCCTCTATTTTGGGCGTCATTATGTGAAATGTCTTTTTCGCTTCGCTCGACATATTTCCCACAAATAATTCGGTTGTCCATTCGTCCGTCTTCCAATTGTACAAAGTTCCGCCCACGATTCGGATCCTGACTTCTTTTAAACAGTTGTAGAGAATGCCGTCCAATATCTCTCCATAGGCATTGCCGGATTTCTCCGCCTTGTCCACAAAATAGTAGGCGCTATTCTTCGTTTTACTAAGCGCTCCGAATATTTCAGGATTGTGTTCCAATCCGAATCCGACAAATGTATTGTTCGCATTGGGGTCCACGGATTCTGCCAAAATGGTCGGGCACGTTTCGCCGATGTTGGCGTCGCCGTCGCTCATGAATATATTGTGGCGGTTTGGTCCTGACGAATGCATTGATTTGAGCGCGACACCGATGTCGGTTCCGTCGTTTGGATACACTTTATCCACCTTTTTTACCAGTTCATCCACCGTCTCTTCGGTTATAACCGTTTTGTCAAAGACGGTTTCCACTTCCGTATTGAATGCTTTCAAACTGATTTTTACATTCCCCTTTGTGCATTTCTTTGCAATAAAACGCAACATGTTTTTGGTGACATGTTGGATTTGGTGCATCTTGGAGGATCCGTCTCCGCACAGTTCGTCCATTGACCCGGATTTGTCGATCATCAGGTTTATCTCTTGCTCCGCTTCGGTCATCTCGGTTTTTTCCAACTCGATTTGGAAAACTCCAAATTGTTTGTCGGTGTGTGTCTTGATTTCGGTTCTCTTAATTTGTGCCATTCTTTGAATTTGTGTTATTTGCTTATTTATGCATTTACAAATAAGCAAATAAATTTTTCAATTTTAGGGGAACATAAGAATCTCCTTTGACAAAATATCGGTGTTTCTCTATTCATAGTTTATAAAATCTATCGTTTATATATAATGTCAAGTGATTCTGAAAACATGTCTTCGAAGAACGAAGAGTCGAAGAACGAAGAATCAAAGAACGAAGGGCCAAAAAGCGTTGATTTGATGCACTTAACTAATTATTCGATTGCAAACGAAAAACCAATGACGGTATTCAGCCCCGATTGCATTCGCAAAAAAAGCAATTGGAGCACAATAAAAAATGAATTTAAAATGGACCATCCGGATTTCAATCCTCCAATTTTTCTAAAAGACATGCCAAACTTTTCTCCCAAATTGGTTGCATTGTTGCAAAAAATAAACCAATTAGATGCGCGGGATCAACAAAAATATGGAAAAACATTTAAACATTTTATATTTTCGGACATAAAAGCCGGTGGACAAGGTGCAAAAATGCTGGCGTCGGGCCTTATTTCCAGTGGTTGGAATTTGGCATACAAATCCGAACTAAAAAATCGCAATAAATTTCAGCAACCGCAAAGTGCAAAAATAGAGCCGGACTGGGGTCCCTTAGAGTTGTTGACCCAAGCAGAATTGTTAACCACACGTAAAAATAATTTTTATTTGTTGTCCTCCGTTCCGGTTTTTGAAAAACCAATCAGTGTTCGCATGAAAAAAGACATTCTGGCAACTTTTAATTCTCGCCCCGAAAACATCTACGGCGATTTGGCGCGAATTATTGTTATGGATAGCGGATTTAAAGAAGGAATCGACCTTTTTGACATTAAATATGTTCATATTTTTGAACCATCTATCAATTTGGCTGATCAAAAGCAGGTGATTGGGCGCGGAACGCGCACCTGTGGACAAAAGGGCCTGGAATTTCATCCCACGCAAGGTTGGCCTTTAGAAGTATTTATTTACGATTTGGAAATTCCCGAAAAAATGCGGTTTTCATTGTTGGGAGCCGATACAGCGCATAATCTATTAATTCGGGCAATGAATGCCGATGTTCGATTGGCAAATTTTGGATATGATGTTGAACGATTGGCTGTGGTTGGCTCAGTGGATTATGATTTGAACCAAAATGTTCATAATTTTAAGGTTGATTTGCTGGATGAAGATGCAGATGAAATTGTGTTTGGGGGAGCTTCTTCTTCCAGCAAATCATTGAACCTGAGCATTGATTCATTTGACAGTAAAATGTTTAATAGCCGTTCATCGACGCCGTTAAACAGTCCTTCGTTAAACAGTCCTTCGTTAACGCAGTTAAATAGTCCCTCAACATTTGGTTATAAAAAAATGAAAAAATACATCGAAGACAATTTCTCTCAATTTAGTTGGGAAAATGTAATCATGGAGAACCAATGCGGCGAAATTCCGAAAGAATGGAAAGATTGGTCATGGGATAAATCAAAATCACTTAGCAAATCTGATAACAAATCGTCCAGTTTTGAAACTATACCTCTGTCTGATTCGCCGATAATGGATTCGCCGATAATGGATTCACCGATAATGGATTCGCCGATAATGGATTCAACTAAGTTTGAAACCGTACAACTGACGAAATTGAATGGCGGCGCAGCAGCATTGAAATTCACTCCCACCCAAGCATTTGTACAAGGGTATTTTACCCCAGACGCTCCCGTAAAGGGAATGTTATTATACCATTCAGTCGGAACGGGCAAAACATGTTCAGCTATCGCCGCGGCAACAACCAATTTTGAACCTCTCGGCTATACTATTTTGTGGGTAACGCGAACCACATTAAAGAATGATATCTGGAAAAATATGTTTGACCAGGTATGCCACAAAAGTATTCAAACAAAGATTGAAAATGGACTATCCATGCCAGACGCACAAAAAGATAGAATGCGCCTGTTATCCAAAGCCTGGCGGTTTCGCCCCATGTCTTACAAACAATTTTCAAATCTGGTTTCCAAGAAAAACCGATTGTACACTGAACTCGTAAAACAAAATGGCGAAGCGGATCCTCTGCAAAAAACACTGATCATCATCGACGAAGCCCATAAATTGTACGGAGGCGGCGACTTATCCTCATTGGAGCGCCCCGATATGAAAGCATTGCACGAATCGCTCATGAATTCCTATGCCATTTCCGGTGCAAATTCAGTTCGATTGTTGCTGATGACGGCAACGCCCATAACAGAGAACCCAATGGAACTGGTTCAATTGATGAATTTGTGCAAACCGATTCACGAACAAATGCCGGCGTCGTTTGATTTATTTGCATCCCAGTATTTATCGGAAGAAGGTGTTTTCACAAAAAAAGGACAACGCCAATTTATGGATAATATTGCCGGACACATCAGTTATTTGAATCGCGAAAAAGACGCGCGACAGTTCTCTCAGCCGCGTGTTCGCAAAATAATGGTTCCAATGTTATCCAACGAACTGTTAAAATATGTGGACGATTTTGATAAATTCATATTGCGGTCGGAATCGGAGAATGAAGTTTTGAAAATGCAAGAACGATTGGAATCCGTTGCGACAAAAATCGAGGACGAATTGCGCATTATTTCAAAGAATGATTTTGACTTTTTGTATGACCATTGCGCAAAGTTTCCGGAAATTCCTCAAAAAAAATGCGAAACAGTTATCCGAAAAAATGTGGTTTCTCTCATGAAAGAGGTCAGCGGATACATCAAAACCTTCAAAGAACAATTAAAAACCATTCGTTCAGAAATTTCAAAAATGAAAAAGGGAAAACAAGAAAAGTTGTATATCATCAAAAATAAAATACGAGATAACCCCCTGTTGTTTTCGCAGTATAAAGAGAGTACCTATGCGTCTCTGCGCGACCAATGTTCGTCGAGGACATTGAAAGGAACGCAGTTTTTAGAGGCCGTGCAGAATCTTCCTGACGTGGTCCTAATCGATGGACAAATACGAGAATGCAAAGAACTCATACAAATGCTGCAAACCCAATCGGTTTCGGAAGTAAAAATGTTCAATTTAAAAATAAAACAAATGAAAGAAATGTTGAAACGGTCGGATATTCCGGCGGTCCAAAAAACGGCGATAGAACATTCGATCCGGGATAATCAACGAAGTTTCAAAGTGACCAAAAAAGAGAAAACCGAAAAATTCACAAACCAAATTGATGATGTCAAGAAAAAATTAAAAGAAACCGAAAAAAAGAAAAAGACGTATTTTGCCGCCGTGCGAAAAACATTGAAACAAAAAGATAAAAAGAGAAGAAAGGAAGAAAAAACCGCGAAAAAAGATGCAAATAAATTGAAAAAAACCGCGAAAAAACAAGAGGAATTGGTAGAAGAGATTCAAGAGATTGAAATCAAAGAAATGGCGGAACGACGAAAAGAACTCATTGAACGAGATTTGCAAGACCTTGGTGAAAAAGAACGCCAAAAAATGCAAAAAAAAGAAGAAATCATGCATATCAAAAATGTTGCAAAAACACTGAAACAGCGAGAAAAGCAAGAAGAGAAGGAACGCAAACAGTTGGAAAAGGATGTAGAGAAGGAACGCAAAATGTTGGAAAAGGATGAAGAGAAGGAACGCAAAAAGTTGGAAAAACAAAAAGGTAAATAATAATATAAACCGTGTTGTTATTGGTGCCTCTTAGCAAATCTTATACGTATTCTTAGAGACATATTTGTATCCAATCTCTATAAGTTCGGATCCATAATCAAAGTTCATTGAACTGTACCCGGATAAATACTCCGGTTTTACAAAATATTTGTTTATCTCTCCAATCGGGTTTAAACAATCCTGATTCATGATTGTTAACGGGTTATTGAAACTTCCGGATACGACTTCAAAGGTTCTTATCAACATATCTTTGAGTGAAGTGATTGGCGACGAATCATATTTGGTTCCTTCATACGGGGTTATATACGTTATGTTCAGGTAGCCCCCGTGTTCCACTTGCAACAATTCGTTGGACAACGTGCCTCCGTCCGCGTACAAATAACCGTTGTATTCGATTGGTGGAAAAATGCCCGGGATTGCCGAGGAGGAAAGGAGGAGGAGCACTTTATTTGTGTTGTTGTTATCGTTGAATGTGTAAACATCCAGATTTCCGCTGTACAAATTGGTTGCGCCAATCAGGGTTTTGACAACGGGTTCATTCGGCATCGTATTGATGATTGCACTTAAAGTCTTTTTTAAAGGGGCCGTATTGAGAACGGAGACTCCAGTGGTTGGCAACAGTTCAAAGACCATTCGGTTGCGCATATCGCCATAAAGTTTCTCTGCGAATCGGATTCCAGTGTTCAAATCCTTGTAGTAAGAGAGAAAACCGGAATTCAACGCGCCTGCGGAAATGCCGGTGTACAAATCATAGGTTTTGGCTGGGTCTGATTCCGCAATGTATTTTGCGATTCCGATTTCAACCGCGCCGAAAGAACCACCGCCACTAAATGACAATTGGTTAAGCGAAGCTACCTGTGTTAATAAATAAGCAATTATGATTATGGAGAACATTATAATAAAATAGAATATATTTTTATTATAATTTGATAAATCATTTATTTGGTTGTCTTCTTTGGTGGAACTGTGTTCTTTGGTGGAACGGGTTTACTCGGGACAGGGGTCTTCTTCGGTAGAACGGTGTTCTTTTGTGGCAGGGGTTTACTTGCGACAGGGGTTTCTTCGACCACCGGGGT
>Ga0209353_10001360_pt1 | contig 13923 bp, 6 predicted proteins | sample LauGreSpBDMM15SD_2_FD_187561 | JGI IMG/M metagenome (GOLD analysis project Ga0209353, IMG submission 187561) | Freshwater lake microbial communities from Lake Michigan, USA - Sp13.BD.MM15.SD (SPAdes) (version 2) | ecosystem: Environmental > Aquatic > Freshwater > Lake | place: Lake Michigan, USA...
TTTGCCAGAAGGCTACTAAATTAGTATATATAAGATATTATATTTGGGTAATATATACCCTAATATAATATTTATAACATTGTGATATTATTAAATAGAAGGCAGATAACCCCAGTCAGCCCTAGACTCTCTATAGAGCTTGTCTGCATCTACTGCGTAATCAAACATATGTATCCAGAATAAGTCAAATGCCATATTTTCAGATTGAAGTCTCATATAGAGAGGCTCACCTTCTAAAAGCCCAGGTATCTGTAAAGGTCCAGATTGCCTTAAGGCTTTCTTGTTTTCAGGGTTTCTCTGTAAATCTATTACACTTGCAGCACCCACTTGAACTGCATAAATAGAATTCGGATCCATCTCATTTTTTCTTAAAATTCTAAAGACAATTAGGGTTGGAACACTACGCTGTATTACAGGGCCATCAAGAGAGACGATTTTACCATCTAAGCTGCCAACATTTAAGACAATTTCTCTGTCTGAGACAGGTTTAGCAAATAAGGTACACCCTGTCTTCCCTGAGAATGTAAGAGGTAAACTAATCTGACCCGGTTTTGGACAAGATCTTATTGTTATTAACATGGTAATTGTCATAAAAGAAGAATATCTTAAGGAGAACTTAGTCTTAATAGAGCACTTTGACGAAGGGAAGCTCATATAATTCTTTCTTAAGGGGAATTGCATTTGGTCTACACTTTCACCTCTGAACTGTAAAGAAGGCCCACCCCATCCGTCTTGCTCCCACTTCATCTTAAATCCACCAAATCGTCTGTCGCACAATGGATAATCACATCCATATGTCTGAGGAGATTTCTCGATTTCAAAAGAAACCATGGGTGCAAAGGGTTCCTGAGTTAGCTGTAAGTTTCCCTGAGGGATTTCCTTGAACCCTGGGCCAAATTCAGGACATTCTGCTTCCAGTTTATAATAAGTAATACCTTCACCATAATACAAGAATCCTGCTAGCCGATTAATATCAGGGCGCATAGGAATTACATTAGATTCCTTTGTAGCATTTCCAGCGTTATGTAAGGATGACAGTTCAGTTCCATTGGATTCCATCTTATTATTGTATACACGTGTCATATGAGAATTGAAATACAAAGAAAATCCATTTAACGAGTTAACACGAAATTTTGCCTGAGACCATTTGTCTGTTATCAGACTGGTGAAGAAAATGAGCGACCCAGGTTCAGATGTATTCGTATTCAGATAGGAAATCATGGAACGAATTCTTCTCCCTAGGAAAGTTGTGGGCATTGTTATATCTGTGTGATGAGTAAACCAAAAGACTTCTACACCATGCTGTGGTGCTATAGGTTCTGCAGGTTGTCCTAGACCAACTCCATAGAACCCTTTCATCGCTTCCTCTTTTGCTATTGGTCGAGTATCCAGTGTGCTTGTTATGATATTTTCTATTTCTTGTTTCACGTGTAGCCATTTCTTCTTGGAATTCCAGTAGGCAATATTACCCTGACTGGGATATAGTGTTCCAGTGCGTTGACCACCTTGTCTTAAGAATTCATTCTGAAGACATTCTAATGGAAATGGACCAGGAGTTGCATCCAAGAGTTCTGTACAGAAATCATAGCGTTCGACGGGTCCTTTTAAATACATGTCTCTCGGAACTGTCTGTAATTTACCTAGTCCAACCGGTCCTGATAAAGCTATATCCGTAGTCTGTCTTCTTTCTATAAAGGCAGGTCTATCAAGACCAATGACTGCTCGCTGTCTATATTCGTGGAATTCTGGAATTTTAGATGAATCAGGATACAACGTATCTTCTTTTGGTTTTATTACATTTACAAATGTTGTTTTCACTTGATCATACAAGCCTGAAAACATTACTGCCATAACTTAGATAAATTATTGAGAAGAATAAATCTGCTGCGTACATCCGCCACCAAGAGGTTCACAACATCCAGCATCTCCCATCTTATTCCAATCCGTATTGTTGCCAGCCCAGCATTCACCGAAATACTGATTACCAGCGGTATTAAATCCAGCTGCCTTAGCCTGTGCAATACATTGTTCAATCGAGCCAACATTCGGTAATCTATGAGGTAGACCTCTGCCCTGGTGGCAATCTCTCCAGCAACCCTTGTATTTCCATCCTGCAACTTCTTGAGGAGGGTTCGCAAAGGGTGCCTTACATTGTAGAGGCTGCTTAATATAGAAATCCCAGTCGCCGTTTGTATCCCATCTATTTGCCAAATTTGTCTTAAGACACACTCCATTGAAGCTACGATTATTATGATTGACACCAACACAATCTGGGCGCGCGTCGCACATGGCCTTACCTTCTTCAACTGTCTTATTTGGTATACAAGCAATATCATTTCCAGCCCAGTCAACATTCTTAATCTCCTTATAAGGAGCAGGTGGGGGTGTTCCCATTGTATAACCATGTCTCTCAGCAGCAGTGTCTAACATTTCATGTTCATCATCTGTACAGCCCCCTAATGTATATCCAGCTGGGATGGGTAGACGTCTTTGACATGCTAATAAAACAGTCATATCGCTTGTTCTATAAGCAATCTCAGGGCCATATGGTAAGGGTTTCTGTTTATTTTGCATCTTGATACCATAGAATTCCTTCATTCCCCATTCTTGTGTCTTACGATCTTGAGACTTTGTCTTGTCTAAGATGCTCTGCATATAGCGTTTCACTGCACCCCAGTTTCCAAGTTGGCTATACCATCCAATGTTTACCCTGCTAGGATAAGATGCACCTGCCTTCTGGCCACCCATTCTCATGAATTGTTTCTGTGCACAATCAAGTTCAAATGGACCCGCTGTATTATCTTGAAGTTCTACACAGAAATCATATTCATCTATAGCCCCCTTATTCAAGCAAAGATCTCGAGCAGCGTATTGTAGACCACCGTTTGCATCTGATGCAGCCATATCTTGAATCTTGCTAAATGAATTTAAAGCATCAGTTACAGTTAATTTTCCTGTCTTTAGAGCAGTTGCATCCATAGGCATAGAAGACCTTTCTTGATATACTTTGAATGCTCTTTCTTGTGATAAAGCACTAGTATAATTATTTTCGCTACCAGCCCTTAGAGCCTGTGACAAGGTCCCTCTATCACTACATCCAGCCGCCGTTACCTTTTGTAAAAGACATGCTCTACCTAGAGCACCATTAGGCATAGGGACGCATGCTTCTGCCGGAGTTCTGACATAATTTGGATCCGTAATAGGTTCTGGTGCGGGACATTGTGATGCTCTTAATACTACGTTCCTTGGAGGACATGCTGTATTTGTTCCTGATGGATAAGCTAATTGTCCTCCTGTAACAGGAACTGCCTTACCAGAGCGAGTACACCAACCACACCGTTTCTTATATATATCTGAATCGATATCTGAACACGCTTGAATTTTCTGACAAATAGAATTATGATACTTTTCCTGAGCTTTTTTCAGATTCCACATCCATTGCCCAGGAGTATCTGTTTTTAAGGGACCCTGTGTCAAACCATAAGCGCCTCGTCCATTATCGGGATTTGAATTATTATAGACCCAACCACATCTAAGACGACTGGATGTGTCTTCTGTAGATGCAAGGGATGAAAGGTGGTCAAATTGGTCTCCATTTCCAACTGATTCGCAATGCGCCTGCTTTGCTGCAAAGGCTTTATTGGACTCATCGGGATTAATTGACCATTCATTCTTTACAATTGTATTATTAATTCTCCCTGTTGTAGTATATGTATCAAATAGTGAACCATAGTTCATTTTCTTATCATTATTTACAAGGCCATTTGGTAAAGTTTTTGAAAAAAATGTTGTAGCCTTTTCTAAACTCATACTAATATTCACGGGGATAAAATTCAGATAATTTTATAACTATCTTAATTTTATAAGAATATGAATACAAGGTACATTCTCATACCCTTGTAACATTTATAGATGTCATGATCACTTAAAAGTACAAGTCTGAAAAGATCTTTATTATAATAATAGAAGAAACTTACTTACATTTTCCAGCTATACAAAATTCATGTTGCCCCTTAATACCTGAGCATCTCTTTGTTAAACTACCATATGCATTCATATCATTCTGAACATCAGTTGTACTAGCTCGTCCCCTCCACCAACCAACATTACCTTCTACTAACTTATTGGTACATCCTGCTTTTTCAAACATTGCTTGATATTCTTCTATAGTTAAATCTTTTGGGGTTTTAGGTACGTTTATAGAATTTCCAAGTAATTCCATGCAGACATTTTCAACTGCGCAATTTGCAGCAGGATACCAGGGGTTTGAACCGTATACTGTCAAAGGGCCGCTGTATCTTACTGAGGATTGTGTCATACTTTTTACATTGTTGTCAACGGATGCTACAATAGTGTTTCCCTTACAGCTGAGTGTAACACGAGATTTCTTGTTTAGAACACATCCGTCAATCTGTCCCATGTGCCAATTTCCATCATCCTTCTGACCAATGACAAAGAGCAATGAAAGTGAACCAGGCCAGAACCATATGCCAGGGGCACGAGTGCCAAGATTACAGCAATCTGCACCAGTGCTAAAGTGCATAATTGAACCCCAGTTTCCTACGACTGCCCTTGGTGTTATATCGAATTTTAGAGTATAATCCTGTGTCATTCTTAAATTATTGACTAATACTCTATTCTGTACTGGTGTATAAGACGCAGGTATAAGAGTATTAGGGCAAGTAAAGGTCGGTGTTGAATTACCTAGTGTCTGGAAACAGACATTGTCAACTGTGGCATTAGGGATATCATGCCATGGATCAGATGCGAAGACAGTTATAGGGCCGCTGTATCTGAATGTGGGTTGGGTCATTTTGTGAACTGTTGAATCAATTGTTAGTCTCACATCTTTCCCCTTACATTCAAGAATAATGCGAGACTTCTTCCCAATCTGGCATCCAGCAACATTATCATATCCCCAATTACCATTTGTAGTATCACCTATACGCACATGTAAACCTAGCCCTCCAGGAATAAACCAGAATGCAGGAGACCTCTGACCCTGACTACAACAGTTGTTCCCATCTGCACTAAAATGAAAAATAGACCCCCAGCCTCCAACAGTCCCCTTGGGTGTTATATCAAATTCTAACTTATAATCCTGTGTAGCAGTGAAACGACCAATGACATTTCCCCTTGATAGAGTAACCTTTTTAGGGAGTAGACTTGTAGAACATTTGAAAGGGTCCTTTGTATTTGCATCAATTAGATATTTTGTTCCAATGTATTTCGTATCACTATCACTTGAGCCAGTGTCCTTCTTAATTTTGTTCATTTCATTTAAGACTGCCTTCCAATTGGGGAACGAATTCCATTTAGACATTGTTGAAGAAGAAGGATACATAAGTCCATTCGTTTGACCACCAGCCTTCAAGAAAGCCTTTTGTAAACAATCCATTGTGTAAGGACCAACCGTAGTATCCTTGAGTTCCGTACAAAAATCAAAACTACTCATTTCCCCCTGGTTCAAGCAAAGGTCACGTGTTGCAAAATTAAGGGCATTTCCACCTGATGATTGAGATGAAGCTGCAACAGAAAGTCTATCAAATTCATTTAAAGCATCATTCATAGAAATTTTACCAGATTTTAAACCATATTCATTTAAGCTGAGAGAAGACCTTTCCTGGTATACTTTGTAAGCCTTTTGAGAATAAATGGAATTCATATAGTCATGGTCAGTTCCAGTTGCAAGAGCTCTCCCTAGAGATCCCTTATCAGAACACCCTGCATCCTTATATTTAGAAACCATACACGCACGAGACATCCTTCCATCCGCTAGGGGATCGCATGGTTCAGGAACAGTTTCTTCATCTTCATCAGACGGAGGTTTTGCCGGACACTTGGCTCCAATAGTTACTACCTGACTTGCAGGACATCCTCCTGTCTTATTCCATGGATATGCAACTTTTCCAGCTTTCGTAATGGGAACACCTTTTTGTAGACGCTCGCACCAACCACATCTCTGTTTTAAACTTAGTCTATCGATATCCTTACAATCTTGAATACCTTTACATATATCTATATGCATTTGTTCTGTAGCAAGCTTGAGGTCCCAATTCCATACACCGGGTGCTTTAGACGAGATAGGACCTTCCTCTAAGCCGAGGGCACCGCCGCCCAAATTAGGATTTGTCTTGTTATATATCCATCCACATCGTAGACGACTTGTCTGGTCTTCTGTAGAATTCAACTGCGTAAGGCGATCAAATGGATCTAGGCCTTTATTATCTTTACAATCAGCCTCCTTTTTCATAAGAAGTTCCTTATTATTATCCGTCTGAAGCCATTTTTGTCTTAATGTGTCTTGATTACTTGAAATACGAGTATTACTTACTTCTGTCAGCCTTACAAGGTCTAGTGCTGGATCATTATTATAAACAATATTGGGCAACACCTGAGAAAAGTAATTTTGTATTTTTTTTGTCCCCTTTGTGGCAGATGATTGACCAGAACCTGCAAAAGGTTCTTTCATTTCTTCTAAAACTCTAGCAAACATACTAATTGCCCTATAGGATAAAATTCAGGTATTTTTATAATATCTGAATTTTGTTCTTAATGTAAATTTAACACTTAGGATTTCGACCTTCTCTCTTACCATGGGTATTCCAGTGGTTCCCTAGAGCTGCAGCGTTATTAGAAGGCCCATTTGGTGCGTCAAAAGCATTATATAAGTCGCGATATCTGTTGGAATAGCAATACATATTTTCACCACCCTTTACCTCTGCTACACGATTTGTAGAAGTATTTGTTGGTAAAACATTCACTAGAGCAGTCCCCATACTGGGCCTCCAATAGATTAAATCGCCGGCTGAATTGAAGAAATGCATATTCTGTCTACCAAGTCTGTCCTGGCAACAATCCGCGCGATTATATATGATAACTGCTGAAACAGTAGATGGACCATCAAGTTTAACTTCCCAGTGATTGATATTTTTACCAGAATTAGAATCGTGGTATTCATTAGGATGGCTTCTTGGCCATTCTTCGCCGTCAACAGCCCTTCCTGAATGTGAAGCAGGTTCCCATTGACCAGAACCCTCTGTTCTTCTACCTCTGGAAATATTTTGACCTTTCTCATTTAAGACAACGAGCTGTGAGAAATTCAATGGAGTACCAAATCCACCAGCTAATTGAACCCTTGTAACTCCAGGAATTCCTGGTAAATTCTCTGAAGCAGCTCTAAAATATGTAGAAGTCCAGCCTCTTACAGGGTTGAAATGGCCATCATAGGGATTTGTAGGTCCAATAACCCAGCATTGTCCTGGAGCCCATGTGACTGCATAATTGCCTTCAGGGTGTGCCTGTCTGCCAGCTGCAGCACATGCCGCGATATCAGGGAAGTTTCCTAGAGGCCTATTTACAGCGCAACCGCCTCCATTGATATTCACGTTATTATAAGTCATATTCTGTCTGTCATCAGCCTTAATAGAATTACCAAAGAGTTGTAGGCCAACGTCTTTTATATCTGCAGTTGCTGGAACATACCAGGGGTTTGAACCATAGACTTTGACATTACCACTATAACGCCAGTTAGGATGTGTTGAACTATAGACCTTGCCATCCAATGTAATTCTAACAGATGTTCCTCTACATTCTAATGCAAACGACGACTCCTTATTTAATTGACATCCTGGAATATCCATGCCCCAATTCCAATCTCCACCCCCTGCTCCAATTCTTACGTGGAACCTGAGTTCCCCTGGCCAAAACCAAATGGAAGGAGATCTGCAACCAAGTGCACCCCAATCGCCATCATTTCCTGTAAGATGTATAATATTAGCCCAATTACCTTGAATTGCCCTAGGTGTAATAACAAACTGTAACTTGTAATCCTGCGTCATTGTTAGCGACTGAACCAAGACTGTATTTCTAGTAATTTTATAGGTATCAGGGAGCTTGTTATTGGGTATCTTGAATACTGTAGGGGGTCTAGGGGCGAAGGGTACGTCGCCATAGCACTGCTTGAAATAAGGAGCAAGCTGGTCATCAGCCGCCATCTGAGCATTAGCAGCTCTATGTAAATCAGCCATGACACGTTTAACATTGTTAACACCACCTTGCTTCTGCCAATACTTAATAACAGCTCTATTCTTCTTACCACTGGGATCCATTGGTGAGAGGGTTCCAGTAGCTTGGCAAGAACGTTCAACCTTTCCTTCCTTAAACAAACTGATAGCATTAGAAGGATTATAAGTAGGCCCAATGGGGTCATCCTTGCCCTGCCATGTCTTCTTAGAACTCTGGTTATTCCACAAGTGCATAATACATTCAGGTGATAGGGGGCCTCTATTCTTATCAGGGGTGTCACATGGTGATGTAATTTCACGGCCTGTACAGAATACACTGGCCTCAGACCAGCTCTTCATGGCCTGAGTTTTACCATTTTCATCAACACCCGTTGAAGTAATAAGAGCCTTATTATAAATAAAGTCCGCAATATCATTGAGGGCCAAGAAAGACCCATCCTTACCAGTCATCAATGTAGCAGCGGCGCCGGCAGAACCAGGGTATCCTTTTCCACTTCCATTACATCCATTATCATCCCAGATGCCTTGGAGACATTCTAGAGAAAATTTACCTGGACCAGAACCCTTCTTATAGCATGGATCTGATTCTAGGAATTCTGCAGAAGCCTGAGTTGTGACGAAAGGAGCGTCCTTACACTTTGAGGATTCTTCCATTGTTGTTTCAACGAATGTAAATGGAATAATAACAACTATAACTGCTCTATCCTTTTCAAACCCAGGTGCCATCTTGGTAACAGATATTTCATCAACAGTAGTTTTACCATGGGAACGAGGCTTTCTTCCAGTTACCTCATCTACAAGCACAATTCTACGCAAGTCAGAAGTAAATATTCCTGAATTTGTATCACCATTTAATATTCCAGCAAGATAAGGAACTTCGTCATCTTCATCACTTGATACCGGACGTGCTTCTAATGTAAACTTAATTCGACTGGCTTCCTTTCCCTTTATATTTACCTTGTATGGCTTTGTTTCACTTAATCTAATTCCAGATTTACCAGGAAATCCTTGCTCTTGAATTGTTAGAATTCCTCTACCAACAACCATAATTTGACCTGAACCAGATACAACCCCTGGACTTGTTTTAGGGTCTATAATTGAATAACTTGTATCTGAATAGCATTGTGAACATGCTTCCAAGTCATAACTGGAGTTCTTTTTACATAAGAGTTCCCTCTGTAGCTTAATACATTCAGCCTTAGTTGATACCATTTTACCTGCCGGACAGAAGCCAACCGTAGGTACATAGTTGGGAAGATAATTGGAAGAAGCAGATTCTCTTGCTAGACGTTTGTCATCAGATAAAAGAACAAGACCACCTGCAGCAGCTACATTATCGCTATTCTTACCGATGTCAAGACATATACCACATATCTTTTCAAACTCGGGATCGTCAAAAGCATTACAGTCCATTGTTTTTATAGATTCACATTTATCAATAGATGCCCATAAGCCATCGCGTTTTTCATTTAGTGGAGTATTCTGTGTGAATTCAAATGTATTTAGTAAATCATTAGCCGTTTTTCCAAGTAGACCTGTATTCTTTTTAATACCAAGTGAAAGCCCGATATTATTAAATTGCTTATTCTGTCTATCTTGATACTCAGAGTGAGTAGTGAACCCTTCTTTCTCAGATGTATTATAAAATAAGAATAGGAGTGAAATTATTACTAGTAAGAATAGAAACAATGCGACGTCCTCTCGCATCCTTGCTATTATTTGTAAAGTAATAAATAGTTTATTTTTTTCTTGATCGCTGTTCGGCTTCCTTTCGGGCTCTTTCTTCTGCTTCCTTTTTAGCCTTAGCCGCTGCTTCTTCTTGTAGCCATGTTGCAACTTTATTATTAAAGTACGTTTGACCAAAGCATTTTGTCATGTATATCCCATTCTTATTCTTATTGTTTTCCTGGTTTCTAGCTTGATTAAACATGTCATTCATTGCAGATCGAATTGGCCCCTGATCGCCAAATGTCTTCCAGAACTGAATATTTGCTATATTTCTAGAGCCATCTGGATTTAGAGGAGACATAGACCCATTATTTGTGCACCAATTGCCCTGGCTCATATCTTTCCATAAGTAAACAATACAATCATTATCTCTTGGACCAGGTGCTAAGAAATCACATGTTGACTTAATAGGTCTTCCTAAGCAAAACATACTGTCAGTATTCCAATTAGCAATTGATTTTAGTTTACCGTTCTCATCAAAGCGCGTTATAGAAGTAACTGCTTTCTTATATATGAAATTAGAAATGTCATTTGTTGATCTTAGCCCACCGCTGCTATCTGCCATTAAAAATGCAGCCTTGACACTATCAGTAGGGAAACCTTGGCCAGACTCATTGCAGCTATTAGCCAGCCATATTTCTTGTAAACAGGCTTGGCTGTATTTACCTGGACCAGAATCTTTCTGGAAACAAGGACTACTCTTTATTTGTTGTGCACTAGCAGACTTAGTTAAAAATGGACCGTTTTTACAGAGCTTAACTTCTTCCATAGTTGGTTCAACAAATGAGAAAGGTATAACTAAGACAGCGCTCATTGTTTTTTTGCCATAACCTAAACCCATTTTCTTAACTGGAAACTTATTGACCTTAGTGGCTCCTAAGATACGAGGCTTTCTTCCTGTTACTTGATCGCTAATAGCTAGTGCCAATAAATCAGTCTTAAAATCACCCTTATAAACAATACCTGTTATATAACCTGCAACAAATGGTGAACCACTACCTGTATCCTTAAGTTCTAGAACTACACGGGTTCCTTCGGGTCCCTTAATTGGAAATCTAGTAGGTTTATTTGATAAGACAACATTCTTAGTCTCACCGCCCTGTTCTATTATATTTAGGCTACCTGAACCTATTAAGACCAGGATACCAGAGTTATTTATGATGTCTGGTTGTTGTAAAGTATCTATTACACTAAAATCAGCACTGGTTGAACACTGAGAACATTTATCTACATCAAAAGAATTATTTTTCTTACAAAGAAGTTCTCTTTGTAGTCTCAAACACTCTGCCTTTGTAGATACCATCTTCTTAATTGGGCAAAATCCAACTGTGGGTTTATAATCAGGTATAGTGTTTTCTTTCACGTTTTTTCTTTGTACTTCCTTATCCCCAGGTAATAAAACAAGGCCTCCCATGACGGCTGCACCCTTGCTGTTCTTTCCGATATCTAAGCAGATACCACAATCAAGAGAAAAATCAGGATTATCAAAGGCTGAACAGTTTACTGTTTTTATGGCTTCACATGTATCAATTTGTTTAAACAGATTTGAACGTTTCTTAAATAATGGATCCTGATCTGGGTACTGGAATGTTTTAGCTATAGGATTAGCACTTTCGCCTAATATACCGTCATTGGATGAAGCTATTAAATTTATTCCAATATTACCAAATGTCTTCAAGCGATCATTTACGAAGTCGGAATGTTTTTTTCCAGATGTAGAGCCATTTGAAAAATTATCCGATGTTCTGAATAATATGAGAATAGAAATGGTGATTATAATTAATAATAACAATGCGTACTTCCGCATTCTAACTATTAATCGTCATGAAATTTATTACATATAATATTACCAATATGCGGTTAAAGATTATCTGGACGGACAATACTCGTTGAATCATATTCACGAGTAATTACACGGAAAATAAGCTGTGTTTGCCTTGACAAGTTAAGTAGTTTACCAGGGATTATCTTAGTATTTCCCTGTATCATAGCGGTTGATAAAGTAGAATTATTTGCAGCACCTCCATATGGGCTTACTGCTGTAGATCCAGTAGTAGGATCGGTAAATTTACCTCTGACAATAATATAACGTGCATAACCTGCTGAATTTGAACCATCTATTAGAACAGATGTTGCAACTGATAATCTTTCACCATTTGTTAAAGTATATGTATTATCTGTTAAGTCATTTATAACTTCCTCATTACTAATCTTTCTTGAATAAGCAATGCCAGCTATAGTTAATCCGTCTTCAGATTGTACAAAGTTAATAAAATCTGCTATAGCTGGAGTAGGATTTAGGGAAGATAAATTCTTTACCTGAATTCTATCTCCAATAGCAAACTGGTATCTACTGAACCATTTCTTACAGTCTATCCAGATGTATTCTCCCAAATTTGTATCGGAGTAAACAGTTCCTGACAAATCCATTGCACCATTAAAATAGGGACGAATAGAGTCATCACTACTCAAGAAAATACCACTAATGTCAAGTGTATCTGACATTGTATTAAGTAGATTTCCATTGGGTTGCTGTAATCTGATGCTTAACTTGTTTAATGTAGACAAGGGTGTTGGCGAATAAATACGCTGGCATTTCATATGCTTGGGTATCAAAGAAGTAAATCCAAGTGAATCTGTGTTATCTGTCCAATTCGAGTCATATTGTAATATACCAAAGGCATTGTCCATTGAAGAACTTGTTCCATATGTATTTGTATCTAATTCAGTAATATTCAGTGTAATAAAGGGATAACTATAGACGCTCTTAAGATACGTGGAATCATATTTAATATTACCTGGTGTTAGTAATGTTTTTACATCTCTATATAGCTGAAGGTTCGATGCTGCAAAGGATGCCGCTGGGGTCGGAACTCCTGAATTTTGAGCATTAACCGATGTAATGGCAATGGCATGTGCATTTACAATGGCCTGTGTTATATCGGGTGTCTGAATTGATCCAATCTTGCGAACAATCATATCAGTTGCCTCAATGGGAACAATAGCCTTAACGAATTCAATGCGAACAATATTCTTAAAGCGATTGGCAGCCTTCGGTTGCATATTCACACCTACCGCCGAATTACTAGAATTCAAGTTAACTGAGAAGTTGAAACGGGATTCAACATTATTTACATCAAGTTCCCAGCTTCTATCAGCACTATAGATAGACAAGTTGTATTCAGTCTCCTTATAGCTCTGGATATCCTCTTGTTTAATTATTATATCTTGCTGTAGCGTTCCCCTTGATGCAATACTAGGGCCGGGGCGAGCAAGTGTATAATTTCCATCACCACGTCCAGGTAGCTCTCTACCAGCTAGAACCATATCAAGAGGCTTGTCAAACATTGCTCTAGGATCTGGCCTTTCCTGGGTAGGTTCTAAATAAAGGGGTTGCTGTGCTGCAGCAGACCTTTTTGCAAGTTGCTCCTCTGCTTGCACAGATGTCTCCATATTACGACGCTTCTTGGCTTCTTCAAATAGACTTAGAGCACTTACTGAGTCATCCTCCTTGATAACAAGTGGTTGGACGTAATCGGGAATAGAAGGTCGGGGGGCCTCCATACTTCTTTGACGATCCGCTTGTATTTGGTCGTATCGTTGAGAGGTTTCTTGGAAAGTATTTGGAGCCGCTTGAGCAACAGCATCCTGTCTCTGTAAATAATCAGTGAAGTCAGAGGCAGTTGCAGCTAGGACTTCCTTATTTAGGGTCTGAACAGGTAAAGAAGCATTTGCTTGGAACACTTCACTCATATAATGTTCTAAGCCACGTTCAAGGCGAGATGTTTGCTTTTCCGTTAATTGGGAACCAAGTCGTTGCTGGAAGTTCTTTACGAGCATTCCATTTAACATGGTTTCGTTTTGATCACTAAAAAAGACACGCCGTGTTTGTTGTGTTCGTGTATCCATGTCGCTCTACTCATACCATGAGAAGAGGATAGATGGAATTTAACGTATCTATATTTAGTCAGTTCCGGAAAATAGCCACTTTCTTAATGCTATCATATCTCCATCCTTAGGAGCACGTTTACAGAATTTCTTAAAATCATCTCCTTCAAGCATTCGTATTAAGAAATATAGAGAATACATCCCACATTCAGTATCTCCATACTGAAATCTGCGAGCATTAAATGCGAGTTTCATCTGAGGGTCCTGTAGTGTCATAGAT
>Ga0209353_10001361_pt1 | contig 13923 bp, 11 predicted proteins | sample LauGreSpBDMM15SD_2_FD_187561 | JGI IMG/M metagenome (GOLD analysis project Ga0209353, IMG submission 187561) | Freshwater lake microbial communities from Lake Michigan, USA - Sp13.BD.MM15.SD (SPAdes) (version 2) | ecosystem: Environmental > Aquatic > Freshwater > Lake | place: Lake Michigan...
ATTTGCAGTTGTTGCAGAAAATAGAAATGTCATTGAACCAGGTAAAGAATTGTTTACTTCTATTCGTGGCCATTGGCATGAATACTTTGGAAACCAAAACGGGATTGTATTGGAGTTGGGTTGTGGTAGAGGTGAATATTCTACTGGATTAGCAGCGATAAATCCGGATAAAAATTATGTGGGGATTGATTTAAAAGGGGCAAGGCTTTGGAAAGGAAGCGTTGTGGCCGTTGAAAATAACCTTAACAATGTGGCCTTTTTAAGGACTCAAATTCAAAATATTGATAGTTTTTTTGCTGATGATGAGGTGTCTGAAATATGGATTACTTTTCCGGATCCTCGTCCAAAAGACAGCGATGAAAAAAGAAGGTTGACCAGTCCTCGTTACATGGCTTTGTATAGAAAAATCATGAAAGCAGGAGGGGTAATGAATTTCAAAACTGATAACCTGCCTTTATTTGAATATACCTTGGAGGAAGTGTTTCCAAATCAAAGTTTGGCCGATTTAGAATTTACCAAAGACTTGTACAATTCTCCATTACTTGATTTACATCATAAAATCCAAACAACTTTTGAGAAAAAGTATTTGAACAATAGGGAGAAAATTAATTATTTAAGGTGTAGGTTGGTGTAGCGTTTACAGTTTTCAGTTTACAGTTCTCAGTTTACAGTTTACAGTTTTCAGTTTTCAGTTTACAGTTTTCAGTTTTCAGTTCTCAGTTTTCAGTTTTCAGTTTAGTGTTTTTTTGTGATAGTATTTATTTTTTTTACTCAACACTCACAACTCAACACTCAACACTTGTTTACCCACCACTCATCACTCAACACTCATCACTTGTTTACCCACCACTCATCACTCAACACTCAACACTTGTTTACCCACCACTCATCACTTGTTTTAATTTACTCAACACTCACAACTCAACACTCAACACTTGTTTACCCACCACTCATCACTCAACATTAAAGCATCAGCTTCTCTAAAATGTCTTGGGCTGCTTTGGACAATATTGTTCCTGGCCCATAGATGCCTGTAACTCCTTTTTGGTACAATTTCTCATAATCTTGTTGCGGCACTACGCCTCCAAGAATCACCAAAATGTCTCCGCGTCCCTGATTTTTTAATGCTGAAATCAATGCTGGAACAAGGGTATTATGCCCTGCAGCCAAACTGGATACTCCGATGACATGTACATCATTGTCAATGGCTTGCATGGCTACTTCTGCTGGTGTTTGAAAAAGTGGCCCGATATCTACATCAAATCCTAAATCTGCAAAGGCGGTGGCAATGATTCTGGCGCCTCTGTCATGACCATCCTGACCTATTTTAGCCACAAGAATTCTGGGTCTTCTTCCTTCTTGCTCCGCAAATTGGTCAGAAAGTGCTTTGGCTTTTTTGAAATTTTCATCCATGGCAATTTCTTTGGCATAAACTCCTAACATCGAACGCACTGAGGCCTGATGTCTTCCATATATTTTTTCTATTACCCAACTAATTTCTCCCAAAGTACACCTTGCTTTTGCGGCTTCAATGGCGAGTTCCAATAAATTACCTGTTCCATCAGCGGTGGCAGTTTCTATATTCATCAACGCAATGGCAACTGCTTTTTCATCTCTGTTATTTTTGATGTGGGTTAACCGGTCCAATTGATTTTGTAAAACCTTCTCATTGTCAATGGACAGCACTTCAATTGGTGCTTCACTTTCAAGTTGAAAACAATTAACACCCACTATTTTTTTTCTTCCGGTATCAATTTGTGCTTGTTTGCGGGAAGCTGCTTCTTCGATTTTCATTTTCGGTAAACCAGAAGCAATCACTTTGGCCATACCGCCCATGTTTTCTATTTCCTGTAAATATTTCCAGGCGCTTTCTACCAATTCACTGGTCAGTTTTTCTACGACCAATGAACCTCCCCATGGGTCAATGGCTTTGGTGACATCTGTTTGGTTTTGAAGGAATAACTGGGTTTCTCTTGCCAATGAAGCCGAATAATCGGAAGGCAATGCAATGGCTTCGTCGTAGGAATTGGTATGTAAAGATTGTGTTCCACCAAAAACAGCAGCTAGGGCTTCTATAGCCGTTCTGGCAATATTGTTCAATGGATCTTGGGCGGTTAAACTATAACCTGAAGTTTGACAATGTGCCCGTAAGGACAATGATTTTTCATTTTTGGGATGGAATGTTTGCATTAATTTTGCCCACAACATTCGTCCTGCCCTCATTTTGGCAATCTCCGTAAAATGATCCATTCCTATTCCCCAAAAAAAGGAGAGGCGAGGAGCGAAGTCATCTATGGATAAACCTGCTTTAATGCCTGTTCGCACATATTCCAATCCATCCGCCAAAGTGTACGCCAGTTCCAATTCCGCCGGAGCACCTGCTTCATGCATGTGGTAACCACTGATACTGATTGAATTGAACTTGGGCATTTTTGCAGCGGTATAGGAAAATATATCTGCAATTATCCTCATCGATTGTTCCGGAGGATAGATATAGGTATTTCTTACCAAATATTCTTTTAAGATGTCATTTTGAATGGTACCGCTAAGTTTTTCCGGACTCACGCCTTGTTCTTCAGCAGCAACAATAAAAAATGCCAAAACAGGAATTACGGCGCCATTCATGGTCATAGAAACAGACATTTTATCCAAAGGAATTCCTTCAAATAAAATTTTCATATCTTCCACTGTATCAATGGCTACACCTGCTTTACCTACATCTCCGGTTACACGTGGATGATCGGAATCATAGCCTCTGTGTGTCGGTAAATCGAAGGCTACAGACAATCCTTTTTGTCCTGCAGCAATGTTTCTTTTGTAAAAGGCATTCGATTCTTCAGCCGTTGAAAACCCTGCATATTGTCTTATTGTCCAAGGTTGAGAAAGGTACATCGCCGGGTAAGGTCCTCTCAAAAAAGGAGGAATGCCTGCTTGAAAAAAAGCATTTGGCAATTCATCCTGTTTGGGTGAGGGTTGAATTGGGCGGTATTTACGGAGGTCTGGTCTCATGGCTTAATTACTGAAAGGATAAATTTGCAATAATTTTTCCCAGGCCTCATCCACCAGTTTAGAGGTCAATTGGTCAATAAAATAACTTCCTCCTGCAGGATCTTTGAGGGAATAAATATCAGATTCATGCACCAAAATTTGATGTGCATTTTGAATTAACCTACTCAGGGAATGTTTAAACGAATCGCCAAGAATAATTCCATTCACATTGCTGGCCATAGCAACCATGAGTTGGTAAGTGATAGGAATCATGTTTTGATGTTCCGAGATGGATTGATCAAAATTTATTTTTGTAAATACTGGAATAATCAAGTTTGGATTACTTTCCAAACATGGCCAAAGCCTCAACATCAAAACCCTGATGGCCCTGATGCGGGCAATTTGAAATAGGTATTGGTGGTCAAGCGTCAGTTCAACAGCATAAAAAGGAATGTCTTCTACTTTACGAATGGATTCTAAAAATAGTACGATGGTATCGACCAATGAAGTATTGGCAGCAACAGGAATGGTTTTGTAGGTTGGATGTTCAAAAAGTAAAGTGGTTTGCACATTACTTTTTTGCATCAATTGATTGAAATGAATTAATTCGGCTTTGTTATAATTGTCATCAGTGGTTACATAGGCATCCGTTTTTATACCATTTGACACATAGTGCAAAAGTGCTAAATCGTTCAATACCAACTTTTCCCAATCTTTTTTAGTTTTGGGTTCAAAGCTCGAGAAAAGATTCTTGGTGGTAACCATGGTCAATAGTTTTAGTGAATTGTTTACGATTTAGTTTGCATCTAAGTTATAAAAGGCCTGCATTCAAACACACTTAGCACTTTGTAATCCCTGTACGCAGTACGCTGTACCCAGTACTTTTTACCTTTCCATTTGCTGTGCATCTACTACCGCAATCGCTGTCATGTTGACGATTTCACGAACGGAACAGCCGAGTTGTAAGACATGTACCGGTTTTTTCATTCCCATCAAAACAGGTCCTATTACTTCAGCACCGCCAATTTCCTGTAATAATTTATAAGCGATATTTCCTGAAGCCAGGTCAGGGAAGATTAAAGTGTTGGCGCCTTCAGCAGCGATTGTGCTGAAGGGGAAAATTTCCTGTTGCAAATGTGGATTTACGGCAACATTGGCTTGCATATCACCTTCAATTAACAAACCTGGATATTTTTTTAAAGCCTTCTTTCTGGCATTGGCAGCTTTCGTAGGCACTTCTCCTTTGGCTGATCCAAAGTTAGAATACGACAACATGGCAATTCTAGGTTCCACATCAAATGAGCGGATTTTATTGGCGGTTAGCCCAATAATGTCTACCAATTCATCTTCCGTTGGATTTACATTTACAGTGGTATCGGCAAAGAAAAAAGTGCCTTTTTTATTGATGATAATGTACATACCAGCAACCCTAGAAACTTCATCAGCCACACCGATGATGTGTAAAGATGGTAAAATAGTTTTAGGGTATTCTTTGGTAAGTCCTGAAATCAATGCATCTGCTTCACCCAATTCTACCATCATGGCTCCAAAATAATTGGGGTCTTTGAGTAGTTTTGTTGCTTCATTCATTGTCATGCCTTTGCGTTGACGCTTTTCGAATAACTTTTCAGCATACAATTGCACTTTGGCTTTTTCATCATAAATGTCAATGATGGTACATCCTTGAAGGTCAAGGCTATATTCTTCCACAATGGCATTGATATTTTTCTTTTTTCCTAAAATGATTGGTCTTGCAATACCTTGGTCTTGAACGATTTGTGCAGCTTTTAAGATTTTATAATTTTCGCCTTCTGCAAAAACAACGCGCTTAGGATTTGAACGCGATAAATTCATCAACCTGGTAATCAGTTTTTGGTCAATGCCCAATCTTTTTTGCAGTTGAACCTCATATTCGTCCCAGTTGCTAATGTGATTTTTGGCCACACCCGATTCCATGGCCGCTTTGGCCACTGCTGGAGAAATGGTGGTAATCAGTCTTGGATCCAAGGGTTTGGGTATCAAATAATATTTACCGAAACAAATTTTATTGTCCCCATAAGCATTGTTTACAATTTCTGGAACGGGTTCTTTTGCCAATGCCGCTATGGCACGAACAGCTCCTAATTTCATGGCTTCGTTGATTTCAGTTGCCCTTACATCAAGTGCTCCTCTAAAAATATAGGGGAATCCAAGCACATTGTTTACCTGGTTGGGATAATCTGAACGACCTGTTGCTAAGATTATATCTTCACGAGCGGCGGTAGCTTCTTCGTAAGAAATTTCAGGGGTTGGATTGGCTAAAGCAAATACTATTGGTTTGGATGCCATGGTTTTAACCATTTCTCCTGAAAGTATTCCTCCAATAGATAAACCCAAAAATACATCTGCGTCTTTAACCGCCTCAGCCAGGGAATTTACATTTCTGGTGGTAGCAAAAGGTACATGAGAGGGGTGAATGTTTTCGCGGTCTTTTTTGATAATACCATCTTTGTCCATCATCACAATATTCTCGTAACGAGCACCCAAACTTACATACAGTTTGGTACAAGCGATGGCCGCAGCTCCGGCACCACTGATAATAAACTTGGCATTTTCTATTTTTTTACCTGCAATTTCTAAAGCGTTAATTAAAGCTGCGCTTGAAATGATGGCTGTTCCATGTTGGTCATCATGCATCACCGGAATGCCCATCCGTTTTTTTAACTCTGTTTCTATGTAAAAACATTCTGGCGCTTTGATGTCTTCTAAGTTGATGGCACCAAATGTTGGTTCTAAAGACTGTACAATACGTACAAATTCTTCAGGATCATTACAATCAATTTCAATGTCAAAAACATCTATCCCTGCAAATTTTTTAAACAATACACCTTTACCTTCCATTACTGGTTTGGAAGCATCGGGACCAATATTACCCAAACCCAAAACAGCCGTTCCGTTGGTAATAACGCCTACCAAATTTCCTTTTGCTGTATATTTATAAACGTCTTCTTTGTTTGCCGCAATTTCATTACAAGGTTCAGCTACTCCAGGAGAATATGCAAGTGCCAAATCATGTTGTGTTGTCAATTGCTTGGTTGGAACCACTTCTATTTTTCCAGGTTGTCCTTCTGAATGGTAATTTAATGCGTCTTCTCTCCTGATTTTATTTGACATAATTTGTGATATTGCTGTTTGGGACCGATTTTGTGTATAGAAAAAGGTGTATTTATTGCAACTGATTTTATTTTCTAAAGCTATAAAAAATATTAGTATAATATTAAAAAAGGAGGGTAAGATTGTTGAGAATAAAAAAACTTGAATTTTTAATCATATTAGTCATCTTTCTTTTTCAATATTGCATTCCAATAATTATCAATCTATGTTGAATATCGTTTTAGTGGAACCAGAAATTCCAAACAATACCGGGAATATTGGTCGTTTGTGTGTGGGTACTGGAAATACGTTGCACTTGATCCATCCATTTGGATTTGAAATTTCAGACAAACATCTCAAACGTTCTGGACTAGATTATTGGCAATATTTAACCTGGTTTGAATACCAAAATGTAACCGAATGGATAAAGGTTGTTCCTGATACTTCACGTGTTTTTTTATTTAGCTCCCATGCCGAAAAATCATTTTATGAAGCCCAATTTCAGGACGGTGACTGGATGGTGTTTGGGAAAGAATCTGTGGGTTTGAGTAAAGAGGTATTGGCTCAATTTGAAAACCATCTTTCCATTCCAATCAAACCTCAGGTAAGAAGTTTTAATTTGGCCAATGCGGTTGCTTTCGCTATCGGTGAAGGTCAAAGACAGTTATTGTATTCAAAATAATCATCCAATTTTTATAAAGATTTGATTACTGTTTTTGAAATATAATTTAATTCGACTTCACTCAAATTACTTCCTGAAGGCAAGCACAAACCTTTCTCAAAAAGTACATCAGAAAAATGGTTGCCTTCATAAAGGCAATTGTTAAAAATAGGCTGGGAGTGAAGAGGTTTCCACAAAGGCCTACATTCAATATTTTGTCTGAGCAAAGCTTCTTGAACGTTTTCTTTTTTGGTTTTATTTTCAAAAACTACAGCCGTCAACCAACGGTTTGATCTTGTGTTTTCTGCTTCCGGTTGAAATTGAATGGAAGTATTTGCAAATTGTTTTTTGTAGTACTCAAAGTTGTTTCTGCGCTGAGAAACGCGTTCATCTACCACCATCATCTGACCACAACCAATTGCTGCAGCGACATTACTCATCCTGTAATTATAACCAATATTTTTGTGTTCATAATGCAATGTTGCTTCCTTGGCTTGGGTAGAAAGGTAAATTGATTTTATTGCAAATGCTTTATTATCAGTCAATAAAGCGCCTCCACCTGAAGTAGTAATAATTTTGTTTCCGTTAAAAGACAAGATGCCAATTTCGGTCAAAGAGCCGCAAGGAAATCCGTGATAGGTGCTGCCTAAAGCTTCGGCGGCATCTTCAATAATGGGTATGTTGTATTTGTTCGCCACTGCTTTTAGCGCATCCATTTTTGCAGGATTACCATACAAATGAACCAAGATAATGGCTACTGATTTTTGATGGTTTGCTTTGGTTTTTAAAATGGCTGATTCCAATGCAATCGGACACATATTCCATGTTTCCTTTTCGCTTTCAATGAAATATGGAATCGCATTTTCGTAGTGAATAGGGTTTGCAGTGGCGATAAAAGTAAACGTGGAGCAAAAAACAACATCTCCATTTTCTATGTTTAAACATTTTAAAGCCAGGTGAATGGCACTTGTTCCTGAGTACAGGGCAACGGCATATTTACTTTGGGTATAATTGGTTAAAGCCTTTTCAAACTGTGCAATATGTGGCCCAGAGGGTGCAATCCAATTGCTTTCAAATGCTTCCTGAACAAAACGTTGTTCGTTCCCGGACATGTGAGGAGGAGAAAGCCATATTTTAGTTTCGGCTTTATTTTTCAAAGCAACGTCCATTAAACTTGTAGCTGGTTTTTCTTTTGATCAACACACCTTCTTCGTTGACCACTGGAATGGAAATATTTCTTTTTTCTTCGTCGTAAATTACCCAATCGTATTCCGGGATTTTAGATTTTTGGCTATTAAAAGTTAAATTAACTTCATTGTCAAAGGAGGTTTTGGATTTGAAAAAAGGAATTTCATCTTTAAATCCTGTGTCATGCAATTCGTAAGCTTTGAGCTGAATTACTTTGGTAGTATCTGTATAAACGCCTTGATAATAGGCGATGTAAGTGGCTAATATATTGACTTTTATGGTAAATATATTGTCGCATATCAAACCAGGGTCGGATTCTTTTTCCTTGATTTTAGGAGCTGAAAAAACTTTGCGGTTAAGTTTGTATTGGTAAATGGCTTCTATGTATTTTGTGCCGTTTTTTGATTTGGCTTCCCAAGAGTAAATTTTAAAATTTCCGTCGGGAGTATAGGCAATATGTAGCCCCAAGTTTTTAAGCCCCTGAAAATTATAACTCATGGTTTGAGGATTGGTGCCAGTACAAGCCAACAGGTTATTTTTAAAAATCACGCCAACTTCATCCAATGAATCTTCTGTGCTTTGAAGGTCTTTTTTTGCTAAACTATCGTTCCAATAATTGATTCGTTTAAAATCACGCATCAATTCTTTTTCCTTATTCAGGATGGTTTGAGAAAACCCATAATTTAAAGTTAATAACAACAGTAGCGATAAGAAGTGGTTCATATTTACATTGTATTGATTATTGCTAATGAACGAAGATATAAATTCGTTTTTAGTTTACGTCAATAAATTTAAAACTTTATGATTAATGCTGATTCATGTGATCATTTGAGAGATTATCTGAATGAGATATTTGTATAAAATTTATTACACCTGCTTTAGAAAATACTGGTTGGGATAAACTAATTGCAAATTTTAGAAGAAGTATCATTTACTGATGATAGAATTTATGTTCGTGGTAAATTAACGGCTAGAGGAACGAGGAAGAGAGTAGATTATATTCTGTTTTTTAAGCCTAATATTCCAATTGCCATCATTGAAGCTAAAGACAATAATCATTTTGTTAGCGCTGGAATTCAACAAGGGCTCGACTATGCCAAAATTTTAGATATACCTTGCGTTTTCAGTAGTCAAGGAGATGGTTTTTTGTTTCACGATATTACGCAAACGGACGAGAATATTGAAACCGAAATTAGTTAAGACGATTTCCCAAGTCCTGCTCAACTTTGGGAAAGTGATAAGAAATACAAAGGAATTACTACTCCTGATCAATAAAAAAATGTTTTTCAAGAATATTTTTTTGATGGAACAAATAGAAAGCCTAGGTAATATCAATAAATCGCAGTCAATAGAACCGAGGAAGCCATAGCCAAAGGTCAAATCGGATTTTACTGGTAATGGCAACTGGTAGAGGTAAAATATCCCGAGCAAGTCCGTAAAGTTTTAGAGGCTTTACTTGAAAAATATGCTGACGAAGGCATTGAAAACATTGAAAGTATAAAAGTGCTACAGGTTAAGCCTTTAAGCGACTTTGGATCAACTGTTGAAATTGTATTTGGCATTTTTGGAAGCAGAGATAAATACCTTCAAGCAATTGCATTATTAGAAGTTGAACTTTGTAAAAGTATTGGTAAAATCATTCAAAATAGTACCATTGAATATAAAAGTTTAAAGAAAAACTAGCTGCTCAATACAAATTAAAAAGTGATGGTTTGAGAGATTTAGCCGTTAATTGCGTTGCTTTTGCCAATGTTCAAGGTGGATTAATGGTGATTGGAATTGAAGACAAAGAAAGCTTGCCTCCTGAAGGACAGAAAATTGATATTGAGAAAACTAATAAAACAGATAATACATATTGCTTGGTAAAAAAAGAATTGAAAAAAGAATTGAAAAAAAAACTATAACAGTTTATCTTTAAATCTTTTTTATAAGGTTTGAATTAAAAACAAAATGAAAAAGAAACCAATTGGTAAAAAATAAATGAAAATTAAAAGCTCTTTAAATGATAATAATGATATGATTATCAGTGATTTGTTTATTTTTTATGTAAAATTAAAAACTATTAAAATCGAAATAAAACTTTAGTACGGAAGTATTGTAATCTGTACTTTTTAGTGGTCAATTAATAAATTCCTTTTCCCCCACTATCAGTACAAAAACGCATTTTAGTCGTAATAGAGAGGCAATTACAAATAACAAAACAATATAAGGAACCTATCTTTGTCAACCAGCAAGTCACCTAGTAATTACTGAAGGCTTTGTTACATCAGGCATTCTTGTCAGTTCCTAAGGCGGGTGAGGGAGAGGAAAAGAAAGTTGAAACTTAAAATATAGAGTACTATGACAATTGATCCCGAATTTAAAAAAGCATTGCAAAATTTGCCTGTTGCCGAAAAAGATAAACTCATTCTTCGTTTGCTCAAGCATAATTTGAATTTAGCAAACAGGCTTCGCTTCGAATTGGTCGATACCGAAACGATGGAGGAAAAACGGGAGTCACTCCAAAATGAGCTTGCAAAAAGTACTCGAATTGCCACGGAACATTATTATTCGCCAGGGTATTTATTGATGGATCTTCGTGGCATGAGTGGCATGATCAACGAGCATGTCGCCATCACTAAAGATAAATATGGGGAAATAAGCTTGACTTGCTTCATGCTAAAAAACATACTCCAATTAAATAACGACCGTATCGCTGCCGAAAATTTTGGCAAAGCTTATACTTTTTGCATTTATATCATCGCCAAAATGTTTAAAATGCTCTTACTTATCCAAAAGCAACACGAAGACCTGCACTTTGAATACAGAGAGGATATTGAGGCCATTGGGCATTTATTTGGCAATAATCACCATTTAATGAAAGTGGCTATCAATAATGGATTGGATGTCAATTGGCTTGTCCGTTTCGAAATCCCATACAACATAGCCGCTATTCACAAAGATTTGCGGAGCAGGGGATTCTTGAAATAGAGAAATTTGCAATTTCCACAATATTCGTAGGCTGTTTCAATGTATTCTTTAAAAACTTGTTTGTATCCTTTGACTGTAGCTACCAGCTCCAAAGGAGCAATTTTTCCTTTTAATTTATTTATAGTCAATATTCCCGCTTGATTATCCGAAATGTTGGCTGCTGTAACTTTTACATTTAGGGAAAGACCTCATTTATAGACAAATGTATACTTTTGTTCGTTCATTGAAGGTGTCCTACCTCCAAATCTAGGATAAAAAATCCTCCCGATAAACAAGCTTCTTTTTCGATGGATTTTATCGGATAATAATATTTTTTCATTTAAATAATTGTTAAATCAAGACAAAAAACCGTTCAAATAAAGTATTTTTGATGAATTATAAGCTTTAATTATGCATGGGAATCATTAGAAAACAAGGTCTGAATAACAGTATTGTTACCTATATAGGGATAGCAATTGGTTTTGTTAGTCTTATTTTTCTTCAGCCTTTATTTTTAACCACAGAAGAATTAGGTTTAACGCGCATTTTAATTTCAGTTTCTTATGTTATTTCTACCATTATTCCCTTGGGGATAGCAAATGGCATTATGAAATTTTTTCCTCAATTTAAAGATCCACAAAAACACAATCATGGATTTTTAGGAATCATGTTACTTTTTTTAATGGTTGGGATTTTATTTTCAGGATCGCTTTTATATAGTTTTAAATCGTATATCTATATTCAATATCAAAAAGAATCACCATTATTTATGGAATATTTTAATTGGATATTTCCTTTTTCAATATTTATGGCATTTATTTCCGTACTCAATATTTATTGTTATTCCTTATATAAAACATTTTTTGCTTCCTTATTAAATGATATTCTAGTGAGAATATTTTCCACCATTCTATTTTCAGTTTATTTTTTAAAATTGATTTCACTAAAATGTATGATTACACTTTTTATAGGAATTTATGGAATGCAAGTGATTGCTTTAATAGTTTATATTGTTAAAAATGATGCATTTAACCTTAATATTGATTTTGATTTTTTGAGAAAATCTAATTATAAAGAAATGATTCATTTTATTATATTTTTTTCTATTGCACCAATTGCTTCATCGGGAATCAAATTTTTTGATAGCATTATCATAGGTAAATTTTTGCCCTTGTCTATGGTAGGGATTTATGCTGTAATGACATTTATACCTTCATTTATCGAGGCGCCTTTGATTGCCATAGAGAAGATTGCCAACGCCAAAATATCTGATGCCATTACCAGAAATGACCAACAGGATTTAAAAGATATTTATTACAAATCATGCCGGTTTTTAATGGCCATTGCAGGATTGTTGTTGATCTTGATTTATACCAATGCCGGGTATTTACTTTCTTTTATGAAACCCGAGTATTTAAAGGGATTGAATGTAATTTATATCATAAGTCTAAGTGCCACCTTCAATTTATATACAGGAACGAATAATGCGTTGCTATTTTATTCAAACAAATATGTCTTTGGAGTATTGCTCTTAGTAGGCGTTTTGATAGTAACATTGTGTTTAAATATTGCTTTAATACCTATCTGGGGTATAAATGGTGCCGCAATAGCCACCACCACTGCTGGATTGTTTTTAAACCTTGTTAAATTTGTTTTCATTAGAATGAAGTACAATTTGCAGCCTTACGATATTAGAAACTTTAAAATTATTCTGATTACAATTGTATCGTTAGGTTTGTTGTTTGTACTTCCTGAGGTTATAAACATTTATGTAAGTGCAATATATAAAACAGTTTTTTTAAGTGCTTTATATTTAGGAATGATATATGTTACGAAATCAGTTGTTATCTCTGAAATCTCTAAATAAGGCGAATGACATTAGTGTATAACTTTTTATGTATTTCAGTCTTTGCCAATGACATGTTTAGGGTTTGCTGAAAACTTTTTAAAGCATTAATTTACAGCAGCAAACATGTGTTTTTTTTAAGAGTTTTGATTTTCGATCGTTAATTTTTCATCAAGGGGAAAAGTGACAAAAGATAGAATGAAAGTAACAATTAATGGGTATGCGCGTTTTTTAGCAGCCCCTATTTAGTGATGAGTGTTGAGTGATGAGTTTTTATTTGTCTAAAAACAAATAAAAATTGCCTAAGTTAATATGTGGGCTCTTCTATAAATTTATATGAAAACATTGTGGTAAGATAAAAGAAAAAGAAGCCTGTTTTGGGCTTCTTTTTCTTAATTGTAGCGGTGGTGTTTAGGTGTCATCAATTAACGAAGGGCAAATGCTGTGTTTTTATAGGCTTCTTAAAGAAAATTAGAACTGTTTAGCATAAAAAATAGCCCCTATTTTGTAGGGGTAATTAATACCAAACACATATATTAAATAGTCTAATACATTTTGACAAATATTTCATTAAAAAAACACAAAAAGATTTAGTACATCCGCTTTGCGTTAGCGGGAGTCCCGAGAATATCGGGATTGTTTGAGCTTCCCAAAAAAATCGGGACGAGTGCCGAACACGCGATCCGCCGCGGCGGAAACGCCCTAATATTTATTTCATAACACATTGTAAATAAGCTCCTATTGAAAATTTATATCTTTATAAAAATCACCTAAAATTTTTTCAATTTAATTTAAAAAAATCCTCCTAATCCTAAATAAAATTTACTGAAGTATAAAATTAAAGTTGACACAAACGGTCTATATTAAAAATGTATTTGGTATAATAAAAAAATTTACTGCATCCTTATTGATGTGAAAACTTAACTATAAGGAAAGTATCTCACCTTTATCCCTTTATCAAGCAACAGGGCAAACGCATTAAAAATTCATGAGTATTTTTAAATAGTCTAAATTCATGAGAGCAAATCTTTGTTTTCTTTTAATACTGCATGTTTTAGTTTTATCATTTTTAAGAATATTAAGAGCTACTTTATTGATTAATGAAAAGTTTTGAGCTGCATTTTCTGCTCTTTTCCTACTGCTATCTTCTTGAAATATA
>Ga0209353_10001363_pt1 | contig 13918 bp, 11 predicted proteins | sample LauGreSpBDMM15SD_2_FD_187561 | JGI IMG/M metagenome (GOLD analysis project Ga0209353, IMG submission 187561) | Freshwater lake microbial communities from Lake Michigan, USA - Sp13.BD.MM15.SD (SPAdes) (version 2) | ecosystem: Environmental > Aquatic > Freshwater > Lake | place: Lake Michigan...
TGCCATTTATCGCTCCAATTATACCAAACCAGCTATTGCTGTTTTAAATGCAGTAAAGTCTGTGCTTGCTGCCACAATGGCTTGTAATTCTGTTATATTAATAACTCTGCTGCCTTGCACACGCAATTGCTGTGTAACGTCTAGATCGTTTTCTACAGTGACATCTGTATTGAATGTTGTCAACTCATTAACGACAATACCGCTGGAGTCTGTGGTACCGATGGTGCTGCCAGTAATAGTCAACGATCCTGTGGCCAGCGTTCCTGCGGTTAAGGTATTTGTATTTGGATTGTAAGTAAGGTCAGTATCTGTTCTTACATTTTCGTTGCCTGTTGCTGTGTCAACAAATGTAATATAATGTAGGGCTGCTGTTGTATTGGTTGCGACCAGTGTCACAGTAGTTGCTGTGGTTGCTGTGGTTGCTGATGTAGCGGTATCAGCATTTCCAGTTAGGTTTCCAATAAATCCCCCTGCAGCAGTCACTACTCTATCAATGGCATTGACAATGACTGAGCTGTCATCACCGAATACACTACCTTTAAGATCAAATGCTGGATTAACTGCAATGGTCAATGTGTCTGTTCCAACAGTCTTAGTCAGTGTGATACCGTCACCACTGGTGATGTTTAACACGTCACTGGCAGCATCAGCTGCTAATCTATTTGCACTATCACCATTGACTTCAATTTGTGTAAATGCATTTACCGCAGGTGCTGAGTTGGTAATAGTCACATCACCAGAGGCAGCATCCAAGCTCACAGTTATACCTACACCAGATGAAATACTTATGACACCGGTGTTAGTTACTCTCAAGTTGTCGCCAGTTGCGCCGTTTATATTAACGCCTGCGCCTGTGCTTCTACCTGCAGGTAACGCAGTGGTACTTTGTAGACTACGCACTCCAGCATTGGTTATTGTGGCCACACCACTCGCTGTGGCAGCTGTGATACCTGAGCCAGCTGTGACACTGAGTATGCCAGTGTTTGAGAATGTAATTGAGTCTGCGCCCGAACTCACTGCCAGACCCACGCCCGAACCTGACAAGAAATTCACAGTGTCGCCGAATGTGGTAGCTACCACTGAAAGATCATTATTGACCTGTATTTCTTTGAAGAACGTTTTATCTGGATCGATGATTAAGTCGGCACCGATGCCAGTTATTGGATCTCCACCCACAGTAGATCCTGTTGGTAGATTTATGGTATACCCCACACCTTTGACCTGTGCTGTGCCAGCCCATAAACCGTTTAATGGAGCGGCGGTGGTATGCTCTGCTGTAAACACTGATCGCCACTGATGAGTTATATCACCTAGATCATACAAATTGCTTGTTGTGGGTTTCACAGCGGTATCCAACGAGGTAAAATCTACCGGAGTTAATCCACTGCCATTACCGATGGTTGCTACCAGTATGTCAAAGTTTTCATTGACTTTGATAAATGCATCATTGACTTCACTCCACAATACCGGAGCACGACCTGGGTTTATATTATTATTAAAAGGCATTATGTTCTCCCTACCGCTATTTCAATTAGACCTATGTGATCGGAATCGTATTCCACAAATGCTTTACCCACCACAGTTCCCACTTTGACATCACCGGCAGCAGCCACTGCCACTCCTGGAATACCCGATGTTACCAAGATATCACCTTTGCGTATTTTACCAACCACCTTGCAGGGCACACGTCCTTGCAGTGCAACTAGATTTTTCAATCCTGGACATGCTTCATACATGGTAAAGGCAGCGGTGTTAGAAACAACACCAGCTACTCGTGTGTCAGCTTTGATTGCAGAAGTTGTTACTTCTTTGTCACCTCCGAACACCAACACAGTGCCAACATCATACTCTTGATCGCCTTCATAGTTTTCTGCAAGGTCAGCGGAGTAGGTGGCCTGCAGTCTTGATTCATTTGGGCTTGTACCGCTTAAGGTCCATCGACCGGTTATCGTACCAGCTGTGGTGTTACCGCCAGTGGTCAAAGTCTGGGCCTGGATACCAGAGCAGCTAATTGTGCTGCTGGCACTAATTGTTGTTACTCCAGTAATTGCTCCTACTATTGCCAAAGCTCCGGTGCTGGTGATAGCACCTACCGCAGTGATAGGAGCATTTGAAACACCATTCTGGGTTTTGAATTCATGGCTGTCATTCCAATACGATGTTTTATCATCTGCAGCCAACGACCCTTCGCTGATCAATATACCACCAGCGTTGTTATATCCGTAATAGCGTAGGTAACCTCCAGAGGCAGTCACTGCTGAATCAATGGCCAGTTGCGTGTCTATCTTGATATTGGACACATCCACGGTTCTGCCACCAAAGTCACCGTTTGAGTCTCTTACTATTATCTCGCTGGCTCCAGGCGCACCGCTGGTTCCTGCTGATCCAGCCACCACGGCATAATTTGCATCCGAAGCTGTTGACCCTCCAGTTCTGCGTAAAAATCCCACGGTTGAATACTGTGATTTTTTAATTGCCAACCCTTCATCGACCACGGTGGCAAATGACACTTCTGCAGCGTTGGCAGTGCTTACTCCGCTGTTGCCTACCAAGGTATCAGGCGACATCTGAACTAAATCACCCAGTGCCACACTGTTGGATTTCAACGTGACAAAACCGTCAGTGACCAAAAAGTCTGAAGTACTGAAACTGCTGAGTCCACTGACTGCTTGTATAGCAGCTGCCCCACCAGACGGAGCAGCAGACAATGCTGTGGCTATGTTCAGTGTGAGTTTGGTTTGTACAATAGCAGCAGAAGCCGAAACTTCAGCGTTGCTGACCACACCAGCATTCAACTGTACATCCACATTATTTAGAGTGGAGTCTATGCCTGTGCGTAGATCAAAGGTCAAATCACCAGTGACACTGGCATTGATCATGGTATTACCCACTCCAGTGAATATCATGAACTGGCCACCCAGGGCCTCCGAACCAGCATAGTTTTGCAAATTAGCCAGTGTGAGACTACGGAGATTTACTGCATCCTGTGGATTTATGGGGTCGGCGACATTTGTAATCTTGAAGAAATTCAAGTTCATGTCGGATTTCATACCCAACTGTCCATCTAGGCTTAGAAAACCGCCTGTGGTAAATGGAATCAGTTCTGCTGCCGCGACAACTGCGCCATCATGAGCAATACCCAATCTACGTTCTATGTACTTGCGTGTGGCATTTTCTGTGGGCACCGTGTCTGTGGCATTATCTGTGAATCCGCTGTCGGTGGAAAATTCACTGACCGGAACACCACGTTTGAATCCTATACCGTCAAGATTGCTGAGTGCAATACTACTGGAGAATGTGACCTGGCCTGTGCCTTGGTCAACACGGAAAAATGGCCCCACGGAGAAATTACCAAATTGGTCAGTGGTCACGTAAAAACAGCGACCAACATCACGTTCTTCGGTTTCTTTGGTGTCATCTACAGGATTAACACTGGCTCCATATATTTCTTTGGGATAGTTGGTATCTGCATAAGAACCTGTGCCAATCTCAAGTAGATCGTGTCCAGTAACACGAGTCAGCGAAATCCTGATGGTCAAGGTACCAAGACTGCCGCTGGTACGTATGCTCACAGCAGCTTTTATGGTGTAGCTGGTAGATAAATTGTTTATGGCATCGACCAAGCCACGGTTCAGTGTGAGTCTACCGAATACAGTACCTGTGACAGCAGGGCCCTGATAGCTGCTGATCACATATTCCTCGCCTAGGAACACAAATTTTGCTGCACTGAGTCTAGATGTCTCTGTGATAGGAAGTGCTATCACTGCAAACGAAGTGTCACTAACACGACCTGTGACCTTGCCTACTTTTTGCACACCGCTCTGTGAGCCAGTGGTTTCTAAACTTGTGCCGCCTGGCAGGCTTGAGATTTCAAACGTATTTGCTGTGACGTTGTTGACAAAGAATCTTTCCAGCTGATTCATGCCTGTGGGCAGAGCACCGGTGGTGGTGAATTTTACCACATCGCCTGCAATAAATCCATGGGCGGTCAGTGAGACCACAGCAGGCGTAGCAATTGATATATTGCAGGTTGTGCCAGTTGGTGTTGACGATATAAATTCACCGGGCTGGAACACAGTGATGTCTATGTAGTCATAGTTCTCTCTGGTCTGGGTGAGAGTCAACCCCACTATGGCATAACTTTGAACTCCACTGCCTGCCGTGGTTATACTCTCAGCGGGTCCGTTTTTCTGAGTGCTGATGCTGAACTGCGTTTCTGTGAGGTTGGTGGGCGATACAAAATAAGTTTCTCCCACCAATAGTGGCGCAGGCAGCGTGCCTGTGGTAGTCAATCCGATGGTGTAATTTTCCAACAATTTATGACTCTTAGCAGCTTTGATGGTAAGTGCAGAGCCGTTGACCAACACAAACGTGCTGCCACCTGGGCTGGTACTCACTGTGAAGGTATTGTATGTGGGCTGAGTGATAATGTAATAGGTAGTGCCACTGACAAAATTGTTGGCAGTGCTGGTTGGAATTATCCTGTCTCCGATTCGCAGTTTGTGATTGCCACTGGTTGTACACACATTAGTAGCGATGGTGGTAATGGTAACTGCCACTCGGAATATGGTAGGAGTTAATGTGTTGCTTAAAACTTCATAAGGACCATTGCTGTCAGTGGTTGTGTTGAATTGCAGTACGCGATAAACAGTGCCCAGTGTTTCACGCAGTTTCAGTCCAGTTGATGGTCTAACTGCTACACTTTCAAGACTGCCTGTGAGCAGAGTGGTACTGCTCTGACGCAGAGTCATTTTGGTGTTATCTGCTATGACTGCAAACAATCCTTCTGAGGCGCTTCCAGTGCCAGTACTGAGATTTAATCTTGCTACGCCCGCGGGCAAATCAGTCACAGTCACACTAGTCACTGGATATCTATATATTTCTGAGGTGTGCAGAACTTCTAATTCAGATCCACTCAGTGGTGTGTAGTCGAAATTATACACATATATGGCTAACCCGCCTGCCACGTTGGCATATGTGCCACTGGGGAAATAGCAATCTACTCTTTGGTTGAGATCTTCGTAGAGTGTGGTAGGTGTAGGAACCTCAAGTGGATCAGCACCCTCTGCAACCAATGCATAATTGCCGTGGGCATTAGACCCAGCCACTGAACGAATCTGTCCACCAGTCAATGAGTAGTAGGCGATATGACAGTAGTAAGTAAAGATTGAAACTAATTCGCTGAGTCCGCCATTGGCCACCACTACTCCGTAGCCCAGATCATTGATCTGTGTGAAGTCGTTGCCCAACATGCTTCTGTTGCCTGGCGCCAACAGTTCGTAACGATTGCCGTAAAAATCCACATAGTCCACAGCAGCAGCCTGAAGCACAGCTCTGTTGGTCTGAATGCTGTTTCTCGCTGTGATGTTATTGGCTGCGTACCCCACAAAACTGGGTTCTGTTATTGCCACCACAGCCTGCGCAGCCGTGAAGTTGGCAGCACCTATGATTGAACTCATGTTGGTCATCAGGGCGTTTATGGTAGAAGCTTCTGTGGCAGACGCTGGTGTGCCTGTGATCCTTGATACCGCGGAATAAGGTACAGCAGGAGCTAAATTTTGTACCACTTGTCCGAGTAGATAGTTCAAATAGGCATGCCATGATGCAGATTTGGCCTGTGATAGCGCAGAATCGGTTATAACTGCACCTGTGAGATTGTTATAGAATTTCAATGCTCTTGTGCGAGTGGCAACGTTGCCACCATAGATCACATCATGGATCACAGCTTCCGCTGCCTGTTTAACCTGATATTCCACCTCGCTGGCGACATATACCGTAGCAGTGGTAAACGGGCTGAGATTACCTGCTATCTGGGCATCAATATATGCCAACAGTTCAGCTACAGCATAATCTCGATTTGCCAATAACAGTGCATATGCATTAGTGACATTGGCAGACACTGTGGATGGCAGTGTAAATGACAGCGCAGGTGCTGCCACAGGACCGCGTTCTATGATGTCTGCAATCACTGTATTGCTTAAATCCACAGTTTCTTGGATGGTAGGATAAGCTGTGATCAGTTCATTCACAGACTCATGCACAAATTCAATAGCTTCAAGAGTGATAAGACGTTGATCTGCCAAGACCACTGCACTTTGACTTAGCCTGTAGGTCAAGCCATTTTGTCGTGTCCAATAGTTGGTGACCAGTACGATATCTCGTCCCAATCCATCCAATATCAATCCAGTGTCTCGACTGCAGGCATCATCATCGTAGGTGAATATGCTGTATGGCCAGGGAGTGGTTTCATCTAAAACAAATGTAGCTGTGCTTCCATCTTTGTCATAGACAAAGTCTCTGACATAGTTGATTCTATATGCAGAATCTGCTACAATAAATGATGCCGGCAGTTGTGGAAATCTATCAAGATCACTGACTTCTAACCTTGTTGTAGTAACCACTGTGTCGATGTTGAATTCTAAATTACCTGCAAAGCCGTCGGTGAACATGCCACCAGCAAATACCTGTCGATCCTTGCTGCGGCTAAATGAAGCACACTCTTGAAAGTATGGCGACCTTGACAATATTTGACCTGTTGGGTCCAACACAGCCATGAACCCTCCATGGCCTATAGCTGATATGGCCTGCCAACGCACTGTATCGTTGGCAAGGAACACATCCATTTCTTCATTGTCTTTGGGATAATTCACTGATCCCGATCCATCAATTACATCCGTGAACGCTGTAATTAAATCTGTGATAACAACATCAGCACCTACCTCGGACTGGAATGCAGGATCGATGATCTGTAGAAATAAATCCTGTTTTGGTGAGGCCACTGCTGTGTTATCAATTATGCTTTGTACCAAGGTTTCGAATAGTGCCACCACAGCTAGGTATTCACTCAGCTGCGTGGTAATCACAGTATTACCGATGTCACTTTGATAATATTTCAATGCCGCTGATACAGTGCGATTGTATTCTCCATATTCAAGGTCAAAGGTGAGATCGTCTACCAAGATACCTATACTGGTTTTATAAAATGCTTTATCATAGGTGAAAGCGGGATCAAAGGGAGCAACACTGGTTGTTTTGCGGAAGTCGATAGTGGCTACGATTTCTTCCTGCAGGAACTGCCTATTCAATCTAATAAGATCAGCAGCAGAAGAGTAATCTCCTCTGTTCTGTATTTTAGGATACACGGGATTTGCACTGTTCTGCAAATAATGATAACCAAATTCCTGTGTGGCCACAGATAACCCGTCTATGACCTTGTCTCTACGGAATCGATAAAATGCCCAAGGACTAGCAGATGTGCCTGGACGAGGTCTAAAAATAACTCTACGGAATTCATCCCCTACTATAGAAACGTTTGCAGGAACTTTCAGCGGATAGTTTTCGAAATATTCTCCACTTTCCACCAACACAGTGATCTGGATGTTTCTAGCAATGTCGCCATAGGTTATGCTTTCGCCTATTTGAAAATTACCAGACAAGATATCCACATCAAAAATCTCATTGCCTCCACTCTCCAACTGTCCAGAATGTGCAACAATCTGGGCCAATGCGTTGCTGGTCTTGCCTCTAAGGAATAGACCTTCACGTATGTCGCGTCCTCGGATGGCTTCAGCGGTGCTGGTGGTTACATCACCTGTGAAGTCTGTGCGTAATCCGTTGGTAAAGATTAGGAATCTTGGCAGATCCACTATGAAACTTGGCAGTGAAGTAAAGCCTGCTCCTTTGTCTGTGATGGTAATACTGGTTATTACTCCAGCAGTTACCACAGCTGATCCAAATGCTCCTGTACCTCCGCCTCCGTTTATTCTCACAGATACTAGACTGTAACCAGTTCCGCCACTGATGATTGCCACCGATCCAACTTTGTATGTGACATTGAAAGCAGCACCAGTGCCAATGGCACCAACGCCCGCAGGTGCAGCACTAGTGCTGATCGTGGTTGCCACGGCTGAAGAGCCCGGTAGCACAATGTATGTGCCGGTTGAGATCACTCTAAAAGTAACAATAGCCCCAGGCGTGGTTAGAGTGGTCAACACTTCTATGAAACATGCTGCTCCTCCTGAAGATACAGTACCTCCGGAAAGTTGCAGTATGTCACCAGCAAAATAATTCGAACCAACTGAGTTTAGAACCGCGGTGTCAACGCTCATGCGCACTACACCAGAGAATCCTGTGCCTGATGTGGGAGATTCATCAATAGCAGTCAACGTACATTCTGACACTCCGTCATCGTAAGTCAGTGTTTTTTCGTAAGGTCCGATGATAGCTCTGGATTCTAAGACCAATTGTTCTGCACGTTTCAGGGCAGCTTCTAGAGTTCTATAAGCATAGGCCAAAGCACGGCCTTGCAGTGCTGGCGACACACCAGGGCGATCATCTTGACCACTAAGTGCCACATACAAATTCACACTAGATCCAAATGCTGAACTGTCAACATACTGTTTTGTGGCTGCAATCAATCCGCCAAAATTTACGTCGTCATCCGGTTCTGGACTCCTTGACAGTATCAGCGGCCCGCTCATACGTCCAAAGCTGGCATCTGTAAGACCGGTGCCGGGGTCTATGGCATTTGTTCCTGCTCTGGCGATTTTACTATCCGCATAATTTTTATTGACTAGTTCATGTTTATAGATAGGCGCCAAGGGACTTATTGTTGTGCCTGCGTCGATGATCCTGAATTGATTGCCACCAGAACGCAGTGATAAGTCGCCCCCTAGTTGTGGTGACGTGTCAGCCGCTATTTCGGCAAAATCGGCATTTATGGTGATTTGATTGGGATTGGTTGTGAAATCTATACTGACACCACTACCTGGCACTAGTTTTTTAAATTGCAGCCCTGACTCTGTGTTATTCACAGTGACTACTGGAGTATTGCCAGTAGTCGCATCATTCTGTCCTACATAGGTAGATGGTGCGTCTTCAAGCCCGGTGAATTTTAATCTTTCGCCAAGTCCTAGTGAGCTGTAGAGTTCCCTAAAGTTGTCATTAACTTTACGAAATGAATCTCTTATACTGTCTCCGGTGCCGTCATTGCCGACAACACCAATATCAATAGTCTTTCTTGCCATGTTTAGAATCCTAGATTGAGCAAATGCTCTAATATTTAGCCCAAAGTTTTATAAGCCGGATGTAAATACTAGATGTTTCTCACAATCAAAACTCAACTAAATCAATACTCTAGACTCAGTAAACACGGAGTCGAACATTTATACAAGAGAAAAAAGACTTTAGCGGTGTTGAGATGTGATGCCTGTGATAAACAGTTTGAAAGAGATCTCAAACACATGGACAAGAAACGACTCAGCAACAATTTCTTTCATTGTTGTGGGTCTTGTGATGCCAAAAGATTTGCTCAACGCACAGGAGTAGAGCAGAAGCAGATATGGAACATGCCTGCCAGTGTAGATTTACCTGTATCTAAATTCTAAATGATTCGCCACAGCCGCAGCGATCTCGCTCGTTGGGATTGACAAAATCAAAGCCTTCATTGAGTCCATTGCGGACCCAATCCATAGTTAGCCCGTCTAAATAGGCTAGACTTTTTGCATCAACTAGCACAACGAATCCTTCGTGTGCAAAATTAGTCACTCCTACTTCAGCTTCGTAACTGTCTACATATTCTAACACATATGCCAGACCACTACAACCTGTGGTTTTGACTCCAATACGGATACCCACGCCCTGACCGCGTTTTGCTAAATTCTGTTTAATTCGTTTACTTGCTGTGTCGGTTACGGTAATCATCAACGGCTGCCTTGATAGCATCTTCTGCTAGTATACTACAATGTATCTTAACTGGAGGTAGGGCTAGTTCTTCGGCGATTTCGGAGTTTTTAATTGATCCTGCTTGGTCGATGTGCATGCCTTTGACCCATTCTGTAACGAGACTCGAGCTTGCAATAGCCGATCCGCAGCCATACGTTTTAAATTTTGCATCTGTAATAATACCTGTATCATGGTCAACCTTTATTTGCAATTTCATTACGTCGCCGCAAGCAGGTGCGCCAACCATACCAGTACCAATATCAGTATCAGTCTTGTCAAAAGATCCGACATTCCTGGGATTTTCATAGTGATCAATTACCTTGTCCGAGTACGCCATTTATTATTCTCCAATTTATTATCTTCCATATGTTAGACAAATAGCTTTTTTTATCTGCCTGATAGTCCAGTGCCCATGCATGTTCCCACCAATCCACTAATAACACAATATCGTTCCTGATTTCGTGGTTAACAATGGTCTTGATCTTGCCATCACGAGCCAAGTATGCCCATCCGCTGCCCTGTATTTTCATGGCTGTTTTTTCAAATTCTTCTTTGAAACGGTCGAACGTATCAAAATGCTTTTCTATAAACATCAAAGCAGCATCATAGGGCCTGTTGGATCCTTCTGGTTTTTGTAGTTGACCAAAATAGATATTATGTAAAAATGCACCAGCTTCGTTGAAATCGTCATCGCCTTCATTCTTGTTATATCGGTCAACGTAGGCCTTGTACAGGGTTCCGTAATGATAATCTACGGTGGCTTTGGATTTCACAGGATCGAGATCGTTGCGATCGTATGGCAATGTCAACTGTATGAGTTTGTCTTTTTTGCCTTCAACTATGAATTTTTGAATGAAATTGTATGCCATACATGTATTTACCGTATAAATAACCTACAAGGAGATTTTAATATGCTAGGATTAATCAAGAAACTTTTTGGCAGTACACCGGCCGAACCTGTTGCAGTTCCCTACAAGGTAGAAACTCCACCAGTTGAAGCCGCACCGCCTTTAGTTGAACCAACAGCGGCAGAAGTTAGTGCTGAAAACAAAGCGGTGGCAGTGGCCAAAGCCAAACGAGCACCTGCGAAAAAAGCACCAATTAAGAAAGCAGCAGCGCCGAAGGCTCCACGCAAGCCAAAGACTCCGTAACCTTTTTGGCTTGCTCGTATAGAGCAAACGAAGACAGGTTCTTGGCCTTGCTTTCACACATGATGTCTGCCCACGACCTATGCGTCAGTGCCCAAGAATTAACTGCGGTATTCCAATAAAAGCCACTGTGTGCTCTCAGTTTGCCTTTTTTGTAACCCTGCTCTAGGAGGGACGGAAGATCGGGACGGATGTGTCCGGAATGGTCAATAAGACAGTCTTCCCGTGATACACTATAATGTATAACAGGCCGCACACCCCGCCAGCTATCAGTAATCCGCTTAACACGGTCGTCAGTTGCTTCAATGTATTCTCCAGTTTTAATCCAATGATGATGAATGTCCAGCACTAGGGCACAGTCCTTGACCAACTCAATACTGGAGTCAATGCCCCAGGTCATTTCGTCATTCTCGATGGTAAGACAGTTGCGAGCTTCAGGTGTCATTTTGCTGAGAGCATCACGAACACCTTGTGGACCCAGCTTGCCGGAGATATGCACATTGATCTTAAAGTCCTGGAATGTTTTACCAAAACCCATCCAACGAGCCATGTCCACATGATACTCGAACTCTTCTATACTGCGTTCTACGATTCCCGGGTTAATAGAAGCCAACACGCAAAACTGGCCAGGATGAAAGCTGAGCCTAACATTATTCTTGCGAGCCACATCACCCACTCGGGCAAATCCTTTTTCTGCAAAGGCTCTAACATCGGGCTGCCGCCAAAACCACTTCCAACTAGGCTCAGTGTATACAGGAAGTATATCACTTGAGAGTCGTACCATTCTAAGATTTTCATCTAGTGTTCCTACCCTGCTGACTAATTTGTAGCAGGCTTCTATGTTTCGTTCCATCAAGTCCCAAAGTCGCTGTTCTGCTTCTTGGGGATGTTCACGCAACCACCTAACTGTGGTAGCGCCTGTATTTAAGTCGCGGTCTTTGGCATTGATCTTCATGCCGTTGACTTCTTCAGGATCGTTAATCCATTTGCAGGCAAAGCCTATGCGTTTAATCATTTAGATAATCCTGTTTTAAATAACTCATTACTCGTTGTTGGTCGTCTCTGATATACATCATTGATAGATTCATCATTTGATAAGCGTGGTCAAGGTCGGCCGGTATAACCAAAGTACGACCTTCGTATAGGTCTTGCAACTTTGTTCGGCATTCGTTGTCAGAGTATGGAATGTTCATACTACTAGTATAACATAATCACTGCCAGTTGTCAACGACAAATTTGTCCTGAACGTCCTGCGGATTTGGTTCTCCGTGGAACACAGCTATACTGCATTCTGGATGCGGCCTAATATCATTTCGAATAGTTTTGAACTGTCGTTTACTGTTGATCACAGCCAATTCATCACGACTGCGAATTTCCCATTTGTAACTCATGATCCATTCTTTAGGCCAGAATTTAATTTTTTCCTTACACAACTTCCATATCCAATCTTGATCTCCTTGAAGCCGTTGTGCATCTGAGGGTTTTTGTTTGAACTGTTCAAAGATATGGCTCTGTGTTCCATGAGTCCATGCCAACACAGAACTGTTGAGATAGTTCCACGACGGATAAAATTTTCTATTAAAATCGTGGATGCCTATGAAGTTTCTAGGGTGATATCCAGTGAGCTTGTCCATGTTGGCATGTATGACCACATCAAGGTCAAGATACAGTATCCTACCTCTGAGAGGCAAGGTAGAATCAAACATGTGAACCTTGTGCCACCATCCCCTAGCATAGTTGGCATTTGGTTGATATATTTTACGCACTCCGGGTATGTCGTGTTGATCGTCAGTGAGGCAAGCAAACTCATATGGCACTGTGAGATGCCTTGACACCATGTTGCGCAATCGTTCTACATATTCTCTACCATACTTGTTACCAAATCTCACACACAGCACAGTGATAGGATCGCTGGGATCTGAAGGCACTACTAGATCGGGATATTCTCCACGTGCTGCCATTTTGGCAGCTCTCTTTTCAGCCTTGGCTTGTTTGCGTTGTTCTTTTGACAATTCCATCTATGGCAACCAATTGTTCTAATATTTCTGAGAGATCATCTAACTTGATCATGTTAGGACCGTCGCTGGGTGCGCGATCTGGATCTTCGTGACATTCCATAAACAGAGTTGACACACATCCTGTGGCTATAGCAGCTCTCGCCAAGTACGGGACCATGGTCCTATCTCCACCAGATCTTTCTCCCATTCCCCCAGGCTGTTGAACAGAATGTGTGGCATCAAAGACCACTGGATAGCCAGTGCTTGCCATAATAGGTAGACTACGCATGTCCACCACAAGATTATTGTATCCATGAGTGTATCCTCTTTCGCATAACATGATGCGTTCATTGCCTGTCGAAGCAATCTTTGCCGCAACGTTCTTCATATCGTGAGGTGCAAGAAATTGTCCTTTCTTGACATTGATAGCACAGCCGGTTTCTCCAGCAGCCAACAATAGATCAGTCTGTCTACAAAGAAAAGCAGGAATCTGTAGTATGTCAATGCCAGCTTCTGCACATTCCTTGGCCTGCCACGATTCATGGATATCTGTTAAAACAGGTACTCCAAACTGATGTTTAATTCCTTTAAGAATTTGCAAGCCTTCCTCAATTCCTAAACCACGTTTCGTAGAAATACTAGACCGATTAGCTTTATCAAAACTGCTTTTGTATATTAAAGGAATACCAAGCAATGCTGTGATAGCAACAAGTCTGGCACAGGTTGCCTCGGCATGATCCTGACTTTCTATTTGGCAAGGACCGGCAATAAGGACAAATGGCAAATGGTTGCCAATAGGCAAAGAGTTAATATTAAATGTACGCATATTATTATTTACCAATGCCTAATGGTGTTGGCAATAATAAAGCAACAGGTTATGACATGGATTATAACCCAGAATGTTTTAAAGAACAAAGCCCAACGGGCTTCTTTCATGGTTAGTATTGGGACATCCGGCCGATCTTCATCGGTCTGTCCCACTAAATGCCCGGTTGCCCGGGCCCAGATCTTTTCTATAGTGTTCATTAAGCCTCATAGATTGCACTATTG
>Ga0209353_10001365_pt1 | contig 13888 bp, 18 predicted proteins | sample LauGreSpBDMM15SD_2_FD_187561 | JGI IMG/M metagenome (GOLD analysis project Ga0209353, IMG submission 187561) | Freshwater lake microbial communities from Lake Michigan, USA - Sp13.BD.MM15.SD (SPAdes) (version 2) | ecosystem: Environmental > Aquatic > Freshwater > Lake | place: Lake Michigan...
GCGCTTAATAAGATATCATCTGTCATTCATCAACTCCTCTTTTTGTTTTCTAATTGCTGCAATGTATGTAGACACCTTAGTATATACATCATTAGATGTTTTATCTTCTTTAGTTGGTTTGTCCATTGTCTTAGATAACAAACCTTTACCAATATCTTTCTTTGGTTTAGATAGCTGAGCATTAGCCATGCTATCTATCTTACTATAATAGTTTTTAAAGTTTTTCATAAATTATGGACCAAGTAAAACACGGGCAACAAATGTACCAATAGCTGCTGAAGAATCCCCATCTGCTTTAATATTTGCACCAGTAATTGCAGCAGCAGCAGCAATTTCTGAAGCAGCAAGTGTGGTTGCTCTGTTAGCATCATTCTCAGCAGACTGCCAAGCATGAGTTACAGCATCACGGTATAGCTGTATCTCATTATTATATTCTGTCATGGTCATTTGCTGTGTGAGCTGGGCATTGACTAAGTTGGCAGCATTGGTAGCTGCTGTGTTAGCTGTAGAAATTTCCCTTTGCCACTGAGCATTAGACTGATCAATAACCAATCGTTGCTGTGCATTAAACTGTTCTCTCTGGTTAGTAACTTCAGCATTAAACTTAGACACAGAATTGGCCTGATCAGTATTAAACTGAGTCATGGCATTATTCTGTGCTGCATTAAACTGACTTACTTGTGAAGAGAGAGTGGCAAAGAACTGGTTGGTTTGATTAACACTGCTAGCATTAAATTGTTTAGCAGCATTCTCAGCAGCAGCATCGCTTAGCAAAGCTTGTGCTGTTAGCTGTGTTTTAAGAACAGTGGTTTGCTGTTCATAAGACATATTAGTTAAATCAATTTGCAAAGCAGCTTGAGCATTATTAACAGCAGCCTGTTGTCTGTTATTTAAATTGGCTGTTTCTAGTGTGGCTGTCTGTGCAAGCTCAGCCATGAAAGCAGCTTGTCTGCTGTTAAGGTTTGCTAAGTCAACAGACTGAGCAAGTCGAGCATTCTCTAAAGCCACTTGTTGCTTAGCATTAAAGTTCATGTTAGCAATGTCTGAAACTTTAGAAGCATTGATAACACGGGTTTGGAAATTCTGATCAAACTCTTGACCTAAGAATGTAGCTCTTTGTTGTGCTGTGAGTACAGCTATCTGTTGTCTGTTAGACAGGTTCTGTGTAGCCATCTGTTGAAACACAGCAGCATCAGCAGAAGCAATTGGTAAAGCTTTCTCTAAGGCAGCTTGCACTAAAGCTGCACCAGCAATACTAGAAGCACCAATACCTCTAGCACCCATCTCTGCTGTAATAGCTCTCAATGCACCAGCAGCCCAAGGAGGAGGATTCTTAGCATCAAAATTACTAGTGAGCTTAGTAAGCTGTCCCTGCACAGTCATGTCTTCAGTGACAGTTCCTTCTGCAGCTTTAGCCTTAGCAAGTTCTTCATTCACCTTAGCCATATCTACAGCAGAACCAGCTACCTTCTCACCTTCTTGTAGTGTTCTATCTGCGGGAGCAACTACAGTTTGAGCTTTGTCAATTTGAGCTGCTCTATCCGCAGCATCTTTTAAAGCTGTAGCTTCAGTTTGTGCTGCTGTCACTGTAGCAGCTTCAGACAACACTCCTTCAGTGGCTTTAACATCCTTTAACATATCTGAGATGCCAGCACCAGCAGTTGATGCTGTTACTTGTTCTGCTGTTAATGCTGTAGGAGCAGTGGCTAAAGACGTTGCCACTGCTGGAGCACCTGTAATTGTTTGAGCTTCCCCTGCTCTCTCTGCTGTACTAATATTTTGACTATCAGTAGCAGTAATTAAACTAGCCTCAACTTGAGAAGCTGCTCCTGCTTGTGGCTTCCCTACGGGTGAAAAGGTAACTTTATCTCTAGCTGCTTTAGCTGTAGCAGCATCTGCCTCAGCTTTAGCTTTAGCTGCTAATGCTGCTTGTCTTTCTGCTTCTGTCTTTGCTTTAGCTAAATCTGCATTAGCTTTGGCTAACGCATCTGTTGCTGCTTTAGTGGCTGCGTCTGCTGCTGCCTTAGCTGCGGCATCTGCTGCTGTCTTTGCTGCTGCGGCTGCTGCTTTGTCTGCATCTACCTTTGGTTGCAGTTCTGTTTTCAGATTTGTGGAAGCTGTTGTTAAATCCTTATCAGCTACAGCATTAAACCTTTTAGTAATGTCAGCAGCAGTGGCTGCGTTAGCACCAATGGCTGTAGCAAACTCTTCAGGACTAACTTTAAATTCAATCATGTTAGCTTTAATCTGAGCGTCTGTTAGTCCCTTAGTGCTATTCTCTTTCCACCAATCAGCAATGTTCTGTGGTGTGGCTTTATATCCAAAATTAGAAACAGGAGGTGTTGTTCCTCCAGCAGGAGGTGTTACTGGAGGTGTTACTGGAGGTGTTGTTCCTCCAGCAGGTGGTGTTACCGCTGGAGGTGTTACCACAGTTGTAGGAGGAGTAACTGGTGTAGAAGGCGTTGTTATAGTTTTTGCTCCGCTTGAAGCAGGAGGAGCTATTACATCTTCAGGCGGTGTTACAACATCAGGCGGTGTAGGTGTAGCTGGTATTGAAGGAGCAGCTTCATACCTAGTGGCTATGTCAGCAGCGGTTTCTGCATTAGCACCAATAGCTGTAGCAAACTGGTCTGGAGATACTTTATAAGTATCCATCGCTGCTTTAATCTCAGCATCAGAAAGCTTTTGATTAGCGGGGTCAGCCCACCAAGCAGCTATCTGTTCATTTGTAACAGCACCACCAGCTTGAAACCTACGCTTCATCTTAACCAAGCCACCCTTAGCCATACGCTCAGCAAACTTACCAGAGATGGCAGCATACTTAGCTTCTAAAGCAGGAGAAGAAGCAATGAACTCATCAAAGCCCTGCATAGGTCCGTCATAGCCTAGCTTTCTAGCTACAACTGCTTTTTGTTGTGATGTAAAATCTCTCATATGTTTCTTGGTTTCTCTATTGCTTCAGTTAAATAGGCAAGCATGTCTCTGTTATCTCTTAAGAGTGCTAACACTCCTACAGCTAAACAGTACACTTGTCTCTCTGACAGTTTTAATTGGAAGCAGTCGTCTATAGCGTGTATACATTCATGTAACAATGTATCTGCCTCCGCTAAGGGGTGCTGACCAGACTTAATTTTAATTGCATAATCGTCATAGCTGTACTCTCCCAGTTGTTCTGGGAATACATCTACAACTCTAATCGGCACTTCTCTGCCAATAATACTTAGAGAAGTTGGTAACATTATATACCTTTATGCCTTGTCATATCACAAATTGGTGGTCTAGTCAACCACCTAATACATGTAAGGCATGCTCTATATGCTTCTTACGATCTTCTAAACCAATAGTACCACCATTGATCTTCTTTGTCATGGTGAGGATGTCACCGCTGTCAGCATATTGATTGAGCCTGTGAGTCTGCCAGAACCAGCCAGCGGTCTGGGCAGCATATCTGGGAGTGCGAACAAGCTCTGGTTGCATAACAAAATCTACACCTAAGGCTTGCCCTGCGTGGTAGAAATTGCTATGCCCAGTTAGCTGGAGGAAGCCGGAGCCACGGAAACGAAATCCATCCCCACTGGCCTCATCCCTGTTACCCATACGATTGCCGTAAATCCTATTGGCGATACGCTGTGGCTGCTTCTCATAGGCAGCAGCAGTTTCAGGGGTGAAGCCCCATACACGCTTAGGAGTTTGAGGAAACAGCTTCAGCAGGGTGGGAGCACGATAGTTTAGGTTTTCTTCCATGATGCGGAAGTTGCCACACTCATGACCACATTGACCAATCCAACTAGCTTGCTGTGCAGGAGTAACAATATTAAACCTCTCAAAGGTTTCATTGAATGCATCAGCCAAAGATGGCTCAATGTGTAGCTGTCTTAGTTGTTCACTTGTTACCATTGTTTACCAACTCCCTCATTTCGTTGTAGGCTGCGACACATTGGGCGTGTTTGACGATGGCTTTGTCTCCTTCGGCAACGATGTCGATAAGAGTTGCAATAGTCTGTCGCTCAAGTTCGGCTGCATCAGCTCCGCTATTTCCTGTGGCAGGGGTGGAATCTGTGCTGGCTTGTACACAACTGGTGGTGGGGAGGCGCAACCTGCCAGTGTTAGCAAGCTCACGCATAGCAGACTGCTTCTTAGATATTTCATTCTTTGCCTTTCTTAATGCTGTTTCTTTATCAGCAAGCTTAATAGTCATGTTCTTCTCTATCTCACGGGCTTCTTCATTCTTCTTAGCTATCTCTATCTGCATCTCTTCGTCACGCTCAAGCCAGCCATAGTGATGACCAGTTTGGTATGTACCAAATAGTGCAACCATTACACCAATGATGAGCCAAGGAAGTGGAATAGGGAACATCACTCAGCCTCTTTTCTAGCTGCTGCTATTTCTTCCCTGTCTTCATCAGGCTCCATGTGTTCAGGAGGTGTTGTTGGTGGTGGACCGGGAGTCCAGCTTTCATCCAGCTCTGGGTTCTTCCATACAGGCATAGCACCAAAGGGCTGGCTAGGAAGGCCATAGGCAGACTGTGGTGAGGCGTAACTGCTGTTAGGCATACCATACCCGCCACCACCATATCCATTACCACAGCCCTGCATTGGAGGCTGTGGTGGTCTGAAAGCATTCTGTGCTGAGTTGACAGCCCTCTTACCTACAATGCCACCAATGCCACCTACAATAAGTAATACTATATCATTAAGCATCTTAGTGTATGCTTGATCAATAGGAGCCATACTCTTAATAGGTTGTGTTACAAAAGTAACAGAATAGAGTAGGGCAAACACAATGCCAAATAGGATGACTGTAATAGCCACCACTACAAATCCCCAAACTCTAACTTCAAACTCTTCAGTTGTTAGTTTTGGTTTGGGCTGGCTTGGTGTCATCATTTTTGTTAGCAGTTCTATCAATTTGTTTCTCCAAGATGGGGGCTACTAAATACTCAGGGCATGTCTGTGTGAATTGACATCTAGGTTTCTGGCATGGCTCAGCATGAAAGTTGTCAGGGTTTTGACAGAAGTATCTGTACCTATCCTCACAACCAGTGAGCAGTAATAACAATAATAAATATTTCATACCATTACATCCACAGAATCTGCTCTAACCCATTGAGCTTTAATAGTTTCTTGAGTTTGACGATTCAGTTTCTCAAGGTCTTTAAGGTGTTGTTGATGTAGCACTCTTTGATACTCACGCAACAAGTTTGCATTATATTGATAGGGTGTTACTTTCATAAGCCAACCTTTCCTAAAAGCAAATTAACAATCTTGTCAGACAAGTCATTAGGCAAGAACTTCAGAAAGCCTAAGAAGTACAGAGCCACACACCCATAGACAAATATCTTTATACATAAGTCAAAGGTCTTTTGATATTCATTCATCTGCCACCACATCTATTAGTAGTCTGACAAAAACTCATCAATTCATTTACACCAACAAATACCAAGAACAGAACAAAAAATACAGCACCAATTGCTATAGCTATCTCATTCATCTCTTGTTCTTTTTGTTTAGCCTTCTTCTCTGCTGCTTTTAAAGCACTCATCTCTTTGGCATCAGCCAAGTCCATGTCAGCTTGTCTTGCCTTAATCTTGTTCCAGACATCTATCTTTCCTGTCTGCATGAACAACATCTTGAGTTCTTCTTCAAATGCTCTAGCCTGTTCTAAGGCCATCTCAATCTGAAGGGCGGTTCCCATGTTGGAACCCTTACCAGTTTGCTTGGCTTGAAGCATAGCCTTGGTAGCTACGCTCTTAGCATCAAACATCTTGCCAATCATTGGGGCAAGACTTCCTAAATCATTGGCTACCTTGCTGGCCTTCTTGACCATGCTGATAGCACTCTGTATGCCAGCTAGGGCGGTGATAGGATCAATCATCGCTCAACCTTTTTCCATTCAATGCATACAACTTTTCTGTTATACACATCTCCAGTCCATGTCCATCGGACACATTTATATTTCTCCTCTTTGGACCCGATAGGGAAAGATATTAATAATAAAAGTATTACTGATGCAGCTTGTTTTCTATAGCCAGCCATATAGCCCCACAGAAAGCACCAATAATTAATATAGGCTTCACTGCTCTAGCAAGCCATTCAAGAACAACAAAAGCACCAGAAGCAGCATTGAATGCTGTCACCACTGCTTGTGTGTTCTTATCTAAGTTATCAACCTTAGCTTCAACTTCGCATAGGCGTTCATAGATTTGAGCATGAGTGACTTCGTCTGCCATGATTATTTAGCCGATGACCAAGGTGTACCTGTAGCTGTAACAGGAGCTTTTTGTGCAGCAATGTTTGCAGCCAAGGCAGCTTCTGTAGCTTCCTTGTCCACACCATTAGCCCACACCCATCCAAGCACTGTGGCTTCTGTGAGAGTGTTATAAGCCACCTCTGGTGTACCAGAAGGCCATGAGCAAGTGCTGTAGGTAGAGGCTGAATAGTCTCCATCTACTGCTGTGGCTTGCCAATGTGCTGTGGTTACAAAACCATTATCTGTGTTTCGGTCTAGGGTTGTGATTGTCCAAGTAGTAGCCATAATTTACTCCTTTGAATTGTTGTCTTGAGGAGGCTTTGCTGCATCTTGAATTGCTTGGATCAGTTGAAAGACTTCTTGGTAGGGGCGTGTGCCCAAGTAACCAATGATCTGGTTTGCTGTTTCAATTGGCAGTTGCAAGGTCATTCTGTTATCTCCGCAGGTGCTATTGGTGTTGGCGCAACGTAGTTAGGGTCAACCTCAAGCTGTTGTGTTGACTCATTCCACTTGTATTGGTCTAGTTCAAAACCACCTTCAACAGGCTCAGTCTCAACAAATGTCAAATCTTCAGCTTCTGCGGCTGAAAGTTTATTATCTTTGATGTATACCGACAACCAAAACTGCGGTGATTGTGGGGTTGGTGCAGAAGTGTCTGTACGAGTAAAAACGATTTTTCCCGTAGATTTTTTGTAGATTATTATGTACATAATTATTCCAATCAAGATTCTGTAATTGTTGTAAACGAATAAGCATAATTCATCGTAAAGGTGCCCGAATTGTTCAGCATATTTATAACTACTGCATCGGAAGGGCCAATCCAAAACTGTTGCGGCATTGCACCGCTGTCTCCAGTCACTAGGACAGAAGTTATATCAGGGTTGCCAGTGCCGGGATATGTTGCGGAGTTGTTGTTAATTTGATATCTTATTTTTGAACCCGAAACCGATGAACCTCCTACGGGTTGATATGCGCCATTTGTGCCCATTGAAGGTATATTTCCACCCGAACCAGTCACTTGCATCCTTGTCAGGATTAAAATTCCACCTCCTGATTGGTCAACTCGCATAACCATATTGATGTTGCTGTTTGTATTACTACAGTAAAAAGCAAAATTGTTAAAAATAACACGGGTTGCGATACCGCCCGATTGTGTAAAAAGTGTTACAGGAACACCGGTAGATCCCACCGAGACTGCTCCAACACCTCTATGCATTGCAATTGTTTGTGGCATAAGTTTCTCCTAGTAAAAATTAAAGACCGCCAGTGGAACCAAAGGCGACGAATGCTTGTGCTCCACTAGCCGCTGTTGTCCAAGTCGGTGCAGCACTTGCACCCCCCGATGTTAACACTTGACCTGCTGTGCCGTAGGATGGGGATGAGCCAACACCGATAGAACCATTACTGCTGACTGCGAACTTTACACCAGCGTTATACATAAAATATAACTCGTCACCAGCATTGGAGAATGTGCCTTGCATGTCCCAATAATTGGTATTGGCCTGCAAACGATAAATTGGATTGTTTCCTGCACCCGTGGTTTTAACCGTCATTGACGGATTGCCACTGGTGTTGATATAAATATTGCCAGCAACTTCCAGTTTTTGTGATGGCGAACTTGTACCAATGCCCAACCCTGTTGTGGTAAGGCGCATTTGTTCTGTGCCGCTGTTTTGAAATACATGGTTTAATGCGGCATAAGTCATCTGCAAATAAGCAGGGGTTATCCTGTTGTATGCAAGCAATGCAGGGCCACCAGCAGTTCCGTCTGGGTTAACTTCAAACCCACCAACACCATTGTTGCTAACATTGAATCGGCTTGAGCCAGATGAATAACCTACTGTAAAGTTAGTCCCATCAAAAGTAAGCGCAGAGCCACTTGTCAGAACTTTTGAACCATTGAGATAGGTTACTCCGTTGGCAGTGCCTCCATTGTGAGTAACTGTGGAGGATGTGGTCAGAGTTGTAAACGCACCAGTATTAGCTGCAGTAGCACCAACAGTGCCTGTAAGTGGGCCAGTAAAACCAGTGGCAGTGAGCGCACCAGTCATAGTGTCACCAGACTTGGATACATAGTCTGTACCAGACAATGCAGAGCGTGTCCAAGCAGAACCAGTCCATAAGAACAATTCATTGCTTGTGCTATTCCAATAGAGAGAACCAGTTAATAAAGCATTGCCATCATTGTCAACAGAAGGAGCAGAGGCTTTGCTTCCTAAATAACGGTCATCAAAACTGTCATAACTAGCAGCAGCATTGGTAGCTGATGTAGAAGCAGCAGAGGCGGACGAAGCAGCATTGGTTTCTGATGTAGAAGCATTGCTTGCACTAGTAGCTGCATTAGAAGCAGAGGTGGCTGCTGCAGAAGCAGAAGTGGCTGCAGCAGTTGCAGAGCCTAAGATTCCATCAACATACAGTTTAGTTGTAGCATCAGCATTATCTGTTGGAGTACCCAAGCCTGTAATCTTGGAAGTACCCATCGCAATGGCTCCAGACATTGTGCCACCTGTTAAAGACAGCTTCAATGCATCAGCAGTGTCTACATACACTTTAGTAGCAGCATCTTGGTTAGCTGTGGGATCACCCATTCCAGTGATTTTGGAAGTACCCATAGCAATAGCACCACTCATAGTGCCACCAGCAAGATTCAATTTTAATGCATCTGCTGTATCCACATATGTTTTAGTGGCAGCGTCTTGTGCAAGAGTAGGATTACCTAAGCCAGTAATTTGACTTGTTCCCATTGCAATAGCACCACTCATTGTGCCACCAGAAAGGTTAAGCTTCAATGCGTCTGCTGTATCCACATATGTCTTAGTAGTAGCGTCTGCTGAAAGAGTTGGTGTACCAAGTCCAGTAATCTTATTGGTTCCCATTGCAATTGCACCAGACATAGTGCCACCAGCAAGTGCTAGTTTAGTTGCAATGGAGTTGGTAACTGTAGTAGCGAAGTTGGCATCATCGCCTAAAGCAGCAGCCAATTCATCTAGAGTGTCTAACGCTCCGGGAGCAGCAGCTACTAAGTTGCTGATAGATGTATCAACATAAACCTTAGTGGCAGCATCTTGATTTGCAGTGGGATCTCCAAGACCTGTAATCTTAGAAGTACCCATAGCAATAGCACCTGACATAGTGCCACCAGCAAGGTTAAGTTTTAATGCATCTGCCGTATCAACATAAGTTTTAGTGGCAGCGTCTTGTGCAAGAGTTGGGTCACCTAGTCCAGTGATCTTGCTAGTACCCATAGCTATGACACCAGACATTGTGCCACCAGACAGATTAAGCTTAAGAGCATCTGCTGTGTCAACATAGCCTTTGGTAGCTGCATCGCCAGAGTTTGTAGGAGAAGTTAAGTTGGTGATGGTGGCGGCAGTGCCAGCATCCATGTTCAATCCACCATTGATGGTGACATCGTTGAATGTTGATGTGCCTGTAGAGGCTGTAACATTACCAGTTAAATTACCAGTAACATTACCAACAACAGCACCAGTGTGTGTACCTGCAGTGTTGCCAGTGACAGCACCAGTAAGACCACCAACAAAACCAGTGGTAGCTGTAACTGTAGTACCTGTGATGGCTAAAGCAGAAGAGCCACCAATAACAGCACCATCAATAGTACCTGCATTGATGTCAGCAGTGGCTGCAACTAAAGAGGTATTGGCAGTGAGTGAAGTGAATGTACCAGCAGCGGGAGTGGTTGCACCAACAACAGCAGCATCAACTGTTCCACCATTAATGTCAGCAGTGTCAGCTACTAAGCTGTCAATGTTGGCTGTGCCATCAATGTATAAGTCTTTAAATTCTAAGGAGCTTGTTCCAAGATCAATATCATTATCTGTTACTGGAACAATAGCACCATCTTGAAAGCGTACCTGCTCTACAGCAGCAGCACCTACCTCAACAAACACACCATGACGATTGTTAGCTGTATCAGTGGCAATTTTATTTAATAAGTCAGCATCTCCAATAACAGGAACAGGATGACCCTCAGCAGCAGTGCCATCATGTCTGTGACCAGCAGCCGTAGCAAAAGCATCACGCAGAGCATTAAGCTCATTATTAATTGGTGCAGCTCTAACTACGCCCGTTGGGACGATATCAGCAGCAGATTGTCTTACATAGCCTGTCAAAGTAGTTCTCCTTAGCGTCTGTCATTGATTGAATAATTCAAGACCAAGCCCTGAATTGTATGACTAGCATTCGTATCATTAGTCACATATTTGAAAGCAATGGAGAATCCAGAGCCTTCAATGTTTGTCTTCTTTACTGGTGATGGGTTGCCATCATAAATGGCTGTGGCATCATAGATGGCTTCATTATAATAAGAAGCAGTTCCAACAATAGGGAGGTTATAGTTAGCAGGATTGAACACATCAACTGAATCATCAAAGTCATAGGAAACACCCATAACAATGCTGGAAGATCCCTCACTTCTTAAGAAAGTAGAAATGTTATAGAAGTTTTTTCTAATGGTAGGATCTTGGAAATAATAAAAAGGAGTTTGATAGACACTCAATATTTCAGCAGTGTTAAAAGAAGTTCCTGTTTCTTGTCTGTGTACCTTACCAGTAGCATCACCATGAATAACTACTTCATCAATACCAATATAACCACTAGAAGAGCAGGTGGCTGGAAAGCCGAACAACTGACTATACTCAAAAGAAATACCACCTTCTCTTTCACGCAAACCACCTAACAATCCAAATGTTCCTTCACTAGGAATAAACATTCTAAATTGAGATTTCTTACGGATAACCACTGAACTCAAAGATTCTGGATCAACAGAACCAGCATTTAATTCTTGTAAGATTGATGTAATGGTAAACTGAATCTGTTTAGAAATTGTTTCAAGCTCAACGTCACCAATCCTATTTGTTCCTGACACTGGTCTAAAACCATCTGGTCCTAAGAACAATAGATTACCACCCAGTTCTATCACACTATCTGGCACAACACAACCTAAATTTGTTGTCACCTCGCCAACAACAAAGTCAGCTATATTTGTACCTACCAAACTCTTAATAGCATTCTTACCAAAGATGTACAACGTATCTCTAAACTGTTTTATCTGAACAATTTCAAAGCCTACATTAATAACAGCAGCACCATTAGCTGGATTAAAGTCTGTCTCAGCTAATGGAGAAGAAACATATAAGTTGTAAGGATCTGTAGGATCACCAGCTAAGAATATATGATTCTTAAATGCTGCTGAATACTTAGGACTATTAGGCGCATTGGAATGAGTAATCTGTGTATATGTTGTTCCATCATACACGGCTGCTGGATTAATGCCATCAGTTAAAACAAACTTAGGAGCACTCCAATTATACTTAGTAAACCTAACCTTCTTAACTCCAACCATTGTCACTGTACCGGGAGTAGTAATAGCAGTCCAAGTAGATGAGGAGGCTACCCACCTATAAAAGTAGTTTGTACCAGCAGAAGGTTTACGACAAGCAAAAATACTATTGTTTAAATCTTCTGCTACTAATACGCCTAAGACAGCACCAGTGCCTGTAACTGTTCCATAGTTATTAGCAAACCCACTGATGCGTCTGTAACCACCATTAATAGAAGGTTCATAATTAATAAGCTGTGTAGCAGAACCGGGGCTTTCTTCACCTTGAGACAATACGTCCCTATTGGTGTTCATGCCACCAATAGAAGTTACTTTAAAGCCATTAATTCTATCTGCCATTAAAACACTCTAGGATGGAATGAGGGACTAACAGATGCTGTAGAACTCATATACATAGGTTCATCCAGCAACAGTCTTCTCATTGCTCTAATACCAACATCAAATTTTTCTTTATATACTGCTGCACCTTGTTCATTAGATCTAAACATCAGCATGTAGAACATAGCACCATCAATTAATACATTAGTAAATCTATCTGGAATAATAGCTACATCAGTAGATATAGCTAAGTCAGCAGGGAAAGACCAATACTTATATTCAATCTGATATGCCTGATCTGGAATAGGAGTAGCACCAAACTTAGCCTCTTGTGTTTGATATACAGCAATAGTAGGACCATAACCACCAGTACCATTAGTGTCCTCTTGAGGACGATGGTTGTTTAGGTAGTCAGTGTAAGTAAGAACAGAAAGACGGGAAGGCTGATTGTTAGCTGCAGTGAGTCTCTTTAAATAAAAAGAATCCCAGTCTACAGTGGATGTATCAGTAGGAAAACTGTACACACCTGTACCAACAGTTAGTGTCTGTGTCTGGGTAGCTAAGGCAAAAGGCCATTCTTGTGCGGAGTGCATCAATTCTCTAATGGATGAATTGATAGCATTCTTTGCTAGAGCTTGGATGTTTCTAGCACTGTCGAATTCGGTGGAGTCCATAGTGACCTCACCCATTCTTCGTAGCAATTCATTCGTTAAAGAAATGTATGTAGACATATTTTTTAAACAATAAAAGGGAGAGGCGGTTAAGCCCCTCCCAGTATTAACTAGCTATTAGGCCAGTTGCTCACGGTCCACCGAGGCACGGGCTGGGCGACCATCGATGTTCATCAACACAGCCCATACACGCACTTCACCAGAGGTGGGAGCAGTAGTAGCAGTTGCGATCAACAAGTCGATAGTGTCAGCAGTACCAATCACCAAAGGCTGATAAGCAGCAGCGTTTTGTGCGTAAGCACCAGCAGCAGCAGCGTCAGCATCAAAGCCATCAACGAAGTTGTCAGGCTCAGTAGTAGTCACGCCCAAATCGAAAGTGGTATCGTTTGACTCACCACCCAAGACGGTGATAACTTCAAGACCAGCATTCAAGATGAGAGTATTGGCGGGAACATTGATACACTCGATAACATCAGCAGCAGCCAAGGCAGAGCCTTTAGCTGTAGCTGCAGCAGCGAAGTCAATAGTAACATCGACCAAGTAAGGGACAGCACCAGCGGTGCGACCAGCGGAGGCTGAACCAGCCAAAGTTGTAACAGTTGCCATTATCGTTCTCCTTAAGCAGCGTTGTATTTAGCAGTGACGATGCCTTCAGGACGCAAGATTTTGCGACCATAAAGATGCATACCACGCACGATGTCAGCGAAGCTGTCTGGATCACGATATGTCTCGGTCTTAGTGATTTGCTGAGCAGTTGCAACAGCAGAGTCATGACCACCAACAATCACACCATAGTTGGAGTTCTGGTTAGCCGTACCTGTAGTGCCGGGACCAGTACCAATTTTTGGCAGGTTGTTAGAAACATAGATGCGGAAGCCATGCAAGTTGTTAATGACCAAGCCGTTCTGCAAACCAGAACCACCAAAGTCACCATTCAACAAACGGCTGTCTTCATCTTTCAACAGTTCAATGAACACGGGATCGACAACCAACCAGCGACCAGCGGAATCAACAAACTGTTGATCTAACAAGCGGCCCATACGAGACACAACCATCAAAGGTGATGCTACGTCTGTAGGCAGTGCAGTTGCACCGGGAAGGCGGGGAGCCAAAGGAATGGAATGCTCACCAGCAGAAGCTGTGGTGATGTTACCAAAGCTACCCTTTTTCAGCTTCATAGTAGCCAACAACTCATCAGCACCAGCGGCAGTAACTGCCTTAGTACCAGCGGCTGCTGTACGAGCTGTGTCAGGATTCACATGCTTTGCAGACTGTGAGAAACCAGACAAG
>Ga0209353_10001368_pt1 | contig 13885 bp, 19 predicted proteins | sample LauGreSpBDMM15SD_2_FD_187561 | JGI IMG/M metagenome (GOLD analysis project Ga0209353, IMG submission 187561) | Freshwater lake microbial communities from Lake Michigan, USA - Sp13.BD.MM15.SD (SPAdes) (version 2) | ecosystem: Environmental > Aquatic > Freshwater > Lake | place: Lake Michigan...
TTATCCTCATTATCCCCCCCTTGTAGGCGTCTAGGGACTATATGGTCAATATGAAGCTTTCCTTCTGTTTGACCGCATTGTTGGCACATATAACCATCTCGCCTAAGTATTCGTTCTCTTAGTTTGCGCCACTTACCAGATGATCCATTATCAACAGCACTAGCCATCAATGCCACCCCTTGTCTTTGAAGTGTTGCCATGCTAGGCAATAGTCCCCGGCATATCTTGCCTTGGTATATCTAATACCCCAATCTATCTGGGTGTAACCATCTAGGTTCTTTAGCTTCTCATTACGCAGCTGAGGTATGCCATAGTGTGAGCCGTTCTTAGCTCGACTATCGAACTTAGACTCCGCCATGTATAGCGCATAAGCACACTGGTATTGCTTATCCTTTATGACTCGAGTATGTAGATATAACTTAAATCTATCTTTAGATGATTGCGTATCAGCCCATGTTGGACTGGGTATAGCCACGACTAAACACAGTACGCCCGTTAGTAAGGCTCGCCGCGAGCTAGCCCGCTGTCGGGCTCTCGTCGAGAGAGTGGATCGTACCGACCTAGTCAAGGATAAAGCAATTATGAGCGCAACCTTGGGCGATTCCCACAGGGTGTGGATAACTTTACTTAATTGTGGATAACTATTCATCGCACTTATGGGCTTCATCATAGTTAAATGAACAGTAGTAACAGCCCATGTCCTTGCCGCATTTGCGACAGGTACAATTAAACATGATGTCATTACAGCATAAGGCTAGATAAGTGCGATCGCTAATCCGGTAATGCTTGTTATCGAAAGGCATTACTTATCACCGCCCCAACCAGTACCGCGAAAGATTACACTCGGAGCGCTAAACACTCGAGCCATTGGATATGAGCAACACAATGGAGAGCTCTCGCCATGAGTAGCGACTGGGTGGTTCATCTCCAGCTCGCCACCGCATTGGTCGCACCTGTAAAGGTAACTAGGCATTAGTAGTTCCCACTAGGCATACGCCCATAGTTCCGCATACTGTGCACTCAAGGGTCTTAACGCCCGGCGGAAGTAAGTCCGTCACTATGCGTTCAATCTGTAATGTTTCGCGCTTACAGCGCCGACACTCAAATTTCAATTTGTCCATAATTGCTCTCTTTCAGATTAGACATGGAATTCAAATTGTGCTGACTAACCCACCACGAATTATCCTTGTCATGCTTGAAGCGACTTGTCTTAGCTGCTCTGATTGGTATCCAGCCTTTGACCCAGTAATGAGGTGACTCGCCGCAAACTAATACGGCTAAGTCCTCGACCCTATCTCTTTCCCTTAGGATCAGATGTCCGTCAATCCATTTTGTATGTTTGACTTCGATTCGATTACCTATGTCGGCTTTTAGCTTAAACTTATCTAGTTCAAGCTTAAAGTCTGTAATTCCGAAGTATCGAGCAGCTGCGATCTCAGCCCCTAGCGCCTCAGCTGTACGTCGAATAGACTCATGGATATTGCCTCGAGCCGTCTGGTCATGGAAGTAGTAATTTTCGACCCCATTAGATTCACAAATGAAAGCCGCTGCCGCCGCTTGTATTTCCTCATCTTTAGTAAGCGTTATTTTTGTTATTCCCATGTCGCACACGTCCGAACATTGTCCGGGCATACCCAGCCCTTGTAAGGCTTGCCAGTCTTTCCGACTCCCTCTTTCCTAATCATTACCCCGTGGGCGCATGACTTAGTCCCGGTCAAAGTCCCAGCCACGTCAGCGATTACGTTATTGACCGCCCATGGATCATAAGAGCCATTAGGTAGCAATTCTTTAGGAGCTGCAACGATTGGTCGCTCGACCCGTTTCATTTCCTCAAGTGATGGTCGATTACTGTTTTCGCTAAACTTACTTAAGCCGCCAGTATGTAAAGCTCTACCGATCGCCGAAGTGCTTCCATTTTCTAGCGGGAAGCGATTAGCGCTCGATCTAATCTCCTCGGCGTAATCTGTTGCGAAAGGTAACGGATCGTTAATGTCGCGATAAATGTCTGTCTGAATTATGTAACGAGTGCCATCTTGAAAGATTATCTTGACGTCAATTCGCCCAGCTGGGTAATGATTCCAATACTTCTCAATTCGTTCGGCTACTGTTTCGTAGCCCTCTAGTGGTAGTGCCATTACAAGCTGCGAACGTAATCTGTCGCAGCTCTCATACCAGCGGCTCGACCGCGGTTAAAGCCATCTTTAACGCCTTGCTTGTATCCGATACTCCAGCCGACTAAACACCAGCCAGCACTACACGCAATAACTACCATCGCCAGTTCCAATATAGTAAACATGTTAGCTCCCGATTCCGGGTGCGACTTATTCGCTCCCTAGTTATAGGGTGAACTAAATGTCTGACAATTTCAAGCCTTACGCGTATTTAACGGCGTGTCGAATTGCTAATTATCAAGCTGTAAATTTCGTCAACGCGCTTTTCAAGCCGCGAAATTTGATCTTTGACGCTTGCTCCAGAATTGGGCTTGAGCTCGCTTAAATAGTATTTAACTAAGTGTCGAATAACCCCTGTAAATGCAGCTAAGAGCGTGACCATAGCCACGCCCATCGCCGCCCAATCGTTAGCGTCCACCTGTTTTAGCGCCGAACGTAACGTCTTTAGGATTCAGGTAACGCATTAGTAGCGGAACAACGCCAGCGAGAAATCCGTAAGCCAATTTCTTGGGATCGGACTCGCCTGTCATATAAACAGCCAGAGCTCCTGCAAGCGCTGATCGTCCATAACTAGCAGCCATAGCCTTTAGCTCTTTCATTACTTTTCTCCTAACCCTAAAGCCTTGATTAGCTCTAGGACTCTTTTTGGACTTACGTTTACCTCGAAATGTTGCTCATCGGCTCTATTCTTGTAATCCCCACCCCAGAAAAGCCCATATTTTTTAGCAAGTGCGCGAATCATTGGAACTTTCTCAGCTGGAAATGTTCCGATTTTTCCGAGTGGGTGAAGGCGACTGTTAAGATCCACCGCTGTACCAGACGCATGATTTGAAAGACGATCTGTTGACCCACGAATAAAACGAAAGTTGTATCCCCACTCGTCAAGCTGACCGCCATCTAGCGGCTCGATCAGCTCGTTAAATTCTTTGCAGAATCCTACGATCAAAGGTGCGACAGCTTCGGCGCAACGAATCTTTAAATGAGTCCCCGGTATCGCGTGGGACTTAATTCCGATTTCGGCTTGATCCTTTGAAGCCGTCCAGCCGTTGTAACTTGTTAATTTCATGACAGCAATAACGCCGCTTCCTCGGCTGTAATTCCGAGTTTATTTAGCAGCGCTTCTTTGGCTGTTGCAGCTTCTTTAAATTGCTTTTCCGCTTCGGCTGCCGATAGCAAGTCAAGTTTGTATTGTTTTAATTCCTCGGCGTCCATTTCGCGGTCGATGATTTCGTCGGTTTCTGTGTTATGGATTCGGATCATTGGATTAGTCATTATTTTACTCCGTAAAGTTGGACTGTGCCAGCGGTTAAAGTTTGAGTTGAGATTACCGTAATGTTTGTAATCGCTGACGTCGCGGAAGAAACGACGTCGGTTTGAATTGTCGTGACATTGTTATTGGCTGAATTAACATAATTGCCGTTAGTTGCTATTAGTTTTCTTACTGTTGAGTTAGCATCTCTAAAAGTTAAAGCCCAAACATTGGTAGTTACACCGGTTTGAACAGCTTGGGCACCATTTACGCTTAGATTCATCGCAGAATAATTATTAACGTTGTGTGCCACTACGCCGTTTTCTTGTCCAAACGTCATTGTTTCCTGATATACGCCTGTAGTAATGCCATTAATTCTTAAAGTCAAGGCTGCCGTTGCGTTAGGGTTTACGCCATAAATGTAAGCAACTAAATCTTTATAAGTATTAGTTGCGACAGTAATCGATGTCGAAGTTCCCGAAAGTGTTGTCGTGCTAATTAAAGTCATACCGCCAGACGCCGCAGCTGCCCACTCTGGAGCCGTTGCGCCGCTGTTGACTGTCAAAACCTGTCCAGCTGTACCGATTCCTAAACGAACTGGAACTGTTGCGTTGCGATAAATAATGTCGCCCGCTGTTGTAACTGTTGATTTAGCAATCGCAGCATTAGCCAAATCATAAGCTGATTTCGTAGCTGTTGGCGTTGAGGCTAGAACGCTTGAAGTCGTTGAAGTCGAATCGCTAAGTTGAACAACGCCTGAAGCGCTTGTCGAAGCTGCACTAACGCCAATAGTTACAGCGCCAGCGCTGCCGCCACCTGTAATTGGACTGGTCACGTTTACCGCGGTTATATCGCCTTGATCGTTAGGTATCCACGCAAAATCTAAATCTGTGGCGCTTGCCTTAGATAAAATATAACCATTAGCGCCGCCTAATAAATCAACGAAATCGGTATCTACCGCCTGACCAAATACCTCAAAATCAGCTGGTAAGTCGGTAACTAGGTCGGTGCTGGTAGGCATTTGCCAGCCGAAGTTACTCGTTGGATTAGTCATGTTTTCTCCTTATGCTACGACTAACGCGGTTTCCCACGTTAAAGTTCCAGATATAGTATTCCACGCTTCGGCGATTGGGACTTGCTCCCACGACATGGCTTGCAGCGAGAAACTTAATGGCGACAGATTAAGCGTTATAGATATTTCGTTATAGGCAGCCTTAAACGACCAGCCCTCGACGAATCCTTGAAAGGTTCCAGCAACCATGTTAGGCGGTAAATCCATTATTCTTAAAGGTAAGCCCATAAACGCATTTATGAGCGAATCGCGATCTATGTCGTCTAGCTCTGGATTAGTGAGCTGATAAGTGATCGCTGTAAAGTTGGCTTGCGGTGCAGCTCTTAGGGTCAGGTAGAAATCGGCTTGATCTTGCGCGTCGGCTTGATGTTTAACTGTCGTACTAATTGCCTGAGCTAAACGCCCGTAAAGGTCGATCGAGTTAATATCCTCGGCGCTTACTTCTTGGTTGGAATTAGTGCCATATTTGAGCGTAATATTGTTCCGCACGTCGCCAGCTCGGGTTTCAATCTTAAGCCCGTTAAATAGCGCGTGATTCGCGGTTAGCTCGGTGTAGCCGTAAGTGGCTAGGTAAACGGATCGATGTGTCGAGTCGGCGTAGCTAATTCGACCCTGAGAATCCTCGTATATGTAGCCCAATCCAGACGTCGCGAGAGCTGCAACAAGCGAATAAATATCGACGCGATCAGATGATCGAGCTGCTAGTTCGTAATTGCCCGGACGATCGATCTCGCCTAGTCCGACGTTTTGAGCGTTCGCCCACGTTTCTGTCGGATCGTAGTTAGCCCATTGTAAAGCTGCCGGAACTTCGCCCCAGTTATTCAATAGTAAATCTTGCAAGACTTCAAAGATTTGATCGCCGTCAAAATCCTGAGCTAAAACCCCATTAGTAAGCGCTTTAGGTAAGCGGCTCAAGGCTCCTAGCGCCGTTATCTTTAGAACTTGATTTATTCCAACCGAGCCAGCTGTAATAATTTCAACCCCAAAATCGACGACAGTTCCCCCAAATATCGGAACGTAAGTAGAGGTCGAATCTTGCAGCTCAATCGTTACTGAATCGTTTATGTGTATGTTAACGATCGCTTGAGTTAAGTTTATTAGCTCTAAATTACAATAGCCCGCTTGCGCCTGTTGATAAATGTTATTTCGACCGCTGGCAATAATTAAATTCGCCAGCGTGTAAGTCGTATATTCAACGCCTTGAATCTTTACGCGCCAGACTGGGTTAAATACTGTCATGTTATTAACGCCCTAGCCCCATTAGTCCCGCGAAAAAAACTATCGTTTAAAGTGTCAACGATTGTTCGAGCTGTACCCTCTGAATCAATTGCTCCAGATACGTTTATGTTGATGACTGGAGCTGGCGTAACTCCTGCTTCGCGTTGACGAATGGCGAACATAGCTTCGCCGATATTGCCTGTTGTTCCGCCTAAGCCAGTCACTAAGTTATTCGACGCGTCCGTTGGAACGGCTACCTTTACGGCTTCCTTAACCGCTTCTTTTGTTATTGTCGCCGTTTCATTTGCTACTTGCTTGGCTACGTTGCCAACTTCTTTTGCGATTTCCGCTTTAATGGTTTGCGCTGACGCTGGCGTAACTGACGCAGCTTTAGCACCTTTAGATAATATGACCGCCGGGATTTCTTTTAAATCTTTACCATTGAATAAATTGTTAACTACGTTATAGCCTCTAATAAGTGCGTTAATCGCAGCGATTGCTAAGTTAATTCCAGCAACGACGCCGGCAATAGCCAAGCTAACCCCGTCAATAATTAGCGATACAACTTTGAACGCAGCGCCTAAGGTTGTACCGATAATAGGTGCTAAGAATTTAGCAGCTGTACCAATAACTCCCATAACCGCGCCAAAAAATGTGAATACGCCGCTATTATCCTCGACGAATTCTTTTAACTTTTTGAAAACTGTTCCCAAACCTGAGACGACTGGCGTTAAAGTAGCTTTGAGAATTGGGACAATAAATTCATCTATAAAACCATATAAACTCTTAAACGCTGGAACTAATGTCTCTGTAAAAAATGTAGCAAGCGATTTAAATATTGGAGCCAAACCAGTTCCAATTTTGTCAGATAAATTGCTAACCGCTGGAACTACTTTTTCGACGATAAGAGTGACAAGCGGAGTAATGCCGTCTAGTACAAATCCGCCGACAGTCTCTTTACCCTCGTCAAACGCAATTTTTAAACGATCCATTTTGCCGCTAAACGTCTCAGCTCTTTGAGTAGCGAAGCCGCCGAAGTTCTCAGCTAGTGCCGTAGTAATAACGTCCATGTCGCCAGATTTTAAGATTGCTGAATCTAATCCTAAACCTAACTTGCCTAGTGACGCAGCGTTTCCGTCGTACGCTTTACCTAACGCGTTAGCTACTGTCTCTAGTGGTTTACCGGTAGCGGTTGAAACGTCTAATGCTATGTTTAATAGTTTTTGACTTTCCTCAGTTGATTTCGTACTTCTGGACAACCGCTCAAACGCTGGACGCAATTCGTCGTCCGTAACGCCCTTAGATAATGAAACTTGGGTGATGTAACTTTCAACAGCGGCGATCTGTGCGTCCGTTGCACTTGTCGTATTTTTTAAAGTAAGCGCTAAATTCTTTTGAGCTTCCTCGTCGGCGATTGCGTTTTTAGTTGCCTCGACTAATGCTTTCCCAGCGTAAGCAAGTGCCGCAGCGCCAGCAAGTGCAAACGCCGCTCCAGCCTTAGCGCCAAAATCACCTAGTTTTTTACCATAAGAATCTGTGTCGTCGCCCGCTTGAGTCAGTCCTTTTTTAAGGTTATCGACGTCAGCTAATATCGAGAGCTTAAGTGTTCTTGATCCCTCAGCCATTAGTCAAACCTCTTAACTATTGAAGTAAAAGCCTTTTCCCACTCAGCGATTAAGTAGCTTTGTTCAGCTCGAAGCGTTGGATAAATGAAATAACCTGTTGATCCTCGCCCGGTTGATCCTGACCAAATCGGGAATTGCTTATATTTGTTTGATCCAAATTCTGAGCCGCCCCATAATTGTTGAGTCGTAGCGCCGCCGCTAAATTTTTGACCAGCATAACCGAAACCAACCTCGCCAATTTTTGACGACTTACTGACTTTAGAACCCTCAGCGATCCGACTAGCGACTGGCGCGGAATTTAATTGACTAGCTGCCGAAATAACTTTGCCCTGTAAATAACTAGCAAGCGCTCCAGATTGGGTTTTAGCTTGATCAATAGCTTCCGCGTCCATGGCTTTGAACGCTCCCGTAATGGCGCGAAGTTCGGCTTTGTCGTACTGGACGACTTCCTTACTTTCTGCCATTTCGCTTCTCCAATACTTCTAACGCTGTCATTATATCCGCCGCGTCCACCCACTCACTCATTGGAATTCCTGTCGCGATTGACAGTTCTACAATTAAGTAACTTAGGCTTCCTCGGCTGTAACTTTTGGGCTTTCAGTTTCTCCGACTGTAATATCAATTACCATTTCGCACCATACTTCGTAAGGTTTGACAGGCTTACCGCCAGCTTCGCGTCGAATCGCGTTCCACGCTAAAAACATTAAGTCAGAAATTCCAATCTTTTCCTGAGCTTGTTGGATCGTGTACCCGGTCTTTTGCTCCCACTTAGCGAACTCTGGAGGTTGCGCTGTTGTGGTTACAGTATTTCCGTCACTCGTTTCTATATGTATTTTTAGTCTCATTTGCTCCCGATCTCATTTCTTATAGTGTTGGAGTTGTCACGCAAGTAAAGCTCAGAGAAATAGTCTGAGCGTCTGGAGCTGTGCCGCCAGCGCTTGGGAATATAGGCTGAACGTCAAAGTTAAAGACTGATCCGCTTGCAGCTGTGAACACGACTGTAAGCGGTGTATTAGGTGCGGTATCAGCTGCGTTCCATAGCGAAGCGGCTAATGATCCGCCAGCTGTCCAGTCCGCAAGCATTTCGACGTCGAAAGTACCTTGCGAATCGGTAGTGAAATAAGCCTTGCCGTCAAGTGTCTGATAAGTGTTAATCGTTGACTCGATTGTAAGGGTTGCGGCTGTTGCTTGAGCGTCGTATGTATCACCATCAATAGTGAAAGTAATGTCGCGCCCGGTAACGATTGTTGTTGGCATTTTTTTCTCCTAGTTTTCTTGCTTGTAGTAAGTGGACACGTCAATATCCGAAATAAGTAAATTACTCGAACCTAACGCAACGATCGACGGACGCGATACGTCGCCGACAATATATCCCGACGGAATAGCCGCGAGAATCTGTATGACTAACTTCTCGAGATTATCGAGAGCGCCCGCGTTGTTGTTATACGCGACGGCGGCTGAGATTGTAAAATTAACTTTGAGCTGAATTGAGCTGCTAATTAGCGTCGTTTCTAAATACGGAGTTCCGGGGACAATGATCGCAGCGGGCGGAATAACCGCCTCGGGAACTGACTCATAGACCGACGCCGTTACGCCAGCGAGAGCGGTTGCTAGGGGCGCACGAACGTTAGCCTGAATACTGGTTGGCATTATTGACACATAGTTTCTACGTCAACGAACGGAGCTAGTAAACCGATTACGCGATTCTGTAATGATCGACCGAGCACGAACGGCGACGGATTGAAGTCAACCTGAGCGGAAGTATTGCCCGGAGCTGTGATCGATTGAAATACCTCGACCGATACGACAAGGATTGCGGACTTGACAGGTTGAACGCCTGAGTAAAGGTCGCCAGCTGTTGAGCCATCTAAACAAGCTAAACCAGCGGGAATAATTGGCGTAAAAATTTGATCTGGTGCAGCTGTTGCGGTCGTAAATATGTAGGGCGCAATTTGATGATCGTTAACTGTGACAGTTAAATCAAACGCAGCTCCGCAACCTGTAATCTCGACAGTTTGACCGGGAACGAAATAGTTAATACGTTGCGTAGTGTAAAACGCCATTGAGTCTTTGACTTCGATACCTGTAACCGCTGATTGATAGCCCGTTAGTAATGGCAAGATCGCGCCCTCAGCGCTTAAAATCATAGATTCTAAATAAGCGTCTGAGTAAAGAGAAACGCTAACACCTAGCACGTCGCGAAGTTCTTGCGCTGTAACTATTTGTGGCATTAGCGTTCCTCTCTTAGTTCTGCTCGGTCGCCTCGGGAGCGAAACGACCGATGATTATTTAGTTATCTCAGGTCTGGTTCCAGCAAGCGCCGAATGGAATCTTAGGAGCGATTGCAGCGTAACCATAATAAAGAATGTCAATGGTTCCGTCTGAGTTTACGTTAGTGCGCAGCTCAAAACGTGGGGACTCATACCATGTCCATGCGTCAGGGTTAACGACAACCATTGAGAAGTCGCCTGTTGATGTTGTTGGTCCAGCGTTACCGATGGAACGTGACACGAACAGATTTAGACCCGGTGAAACGACGCCGCGAAGTGAATCGCCGCGAACGTTTCCAGCCGCGTTGCTTGGTTGCGCTGCATTGTAAAGAGGTGCGCCGTTGTCGTTGTAACCCATGATGTTAGTCCATTGTCCCGGGCTAACTACTAAGTTACGAGCGAAGCCTAGTGACGATGAATAAACAGCGCCCGCAGCTGATGATGTATAACCTAAGAATCCAGTTGCAGTATTTGCATTAACGCCTGTCTGTTGACCAGCTCCGGCAATAGTTCCGACAGCGAACTCGTCTGTGACCTTAGCGTACGCAAATTCAAGATTTTGAAGGAGCGCTGTAAGGTAGCTGGGATCTGATCGGTCGATGAGCTCAATCGTGGAAATCGCGCGACCCTTGAAGGAATTTACGGGAACCGAAATATAAGTTGCGCTTAGATTTGATTCTGTGATTGCAGCATTTTCAGCGATATTACTTACAGTTGGGACAGCTGTGACTTTAGGCAATTCGAAAGTCATGCCTGTAGCTGAAAGCGCTTCGCGAGATAGCGCGTCGATCATGCCGCGATCGGCATTAGCTAATGCGTTAATTACTGTGCGGCTTTGAGGTGTTGGAACCATGCCGGGAGCTGTTGATGTTGTGTTATCGGCAGCTTTGACATATTGGCGAGCGTCCTCGTCGTGTAGAACTGACGCCTTGAGTGAATACTGTAAATAAGAAACCTTATCGACAATTGGTGAACGTGGCGCGGTGTACGCCATAGGAACGTGCTTAGACGCTTCTACCGATGTTTCGGCAGCAGCGGTTTCGGTAGTGTCTGACACTTTTTCTCCTTCAGTTGTTGGATTTGTTTCTTCTGTTTCCTCATCTAGGGGATCAGAATTTTCATCTGTTGCTTTCATTTCTTCTTTCTCCTCGTCGTCCTCGTCGTCGCTGCCGTCTTGACTTGCAGCTACGGAACTGACTCTCGCGCTGTCGATGGCTGGCTCGCTGACAAGGCTGACCTCATCGAGAGATCCCTTTGCGACTACTAACACGCCATCTACGAAATCGTGCGCGTTAACTTTTACTCCTACGCTAAAACCATCACGGAGACCAGTCGCAGCCTCTACTAATGCGTCGTTGCCCGCTGTTGTCTCCGCAATTTTAAAAGTCGCGTCAATTCCCTGTTCTGTTGCGGTCATTGATAAAACTTTCCCAATAGGTCTAGTTCTATCATGCTCAAGTAATAATTTTACATTTTTAGTTGCGATAGATTCTGGCTTAAAGGTCGTAAGTCCGGCGGACGTTGATCCAGTTTCGTTCCATGTTACGACGCGACCGGTAATTGTGCGAGATTCGCTGTCGGCTGATGTAATTGTTAGCGGCATATTTATTTTCATTTTATCATTTCCTCAGCTTGTCGGATTTCCTCAACGCTAATTGCGCCGATTTCAAATAATGTTTTGTAAATTGCTACTCGTTCCGCTTCGCTTCCACGCAAGTAATCCTCTAGTCTAAAATTAACTGTCTGTGATGATGGAATAAAGTCCGGCATACTTAATCGAGTGGATATGCTGGTCATGATCGGAATCAAAGAAAAATCCAGCAAAGTTTTTCGGGTAACGTTGGCGTTGGAATAAGTCATGCTCGATCCAGTTTCGGCGTCAACGTAGAAAGCTGGAATTCCAATTGCCCTAGCTAATTCTGTTGCGATATACGAACGAGCTGCCGCAAGCTGTAACTTCTCAGGATCGAAGCCGACTGTTTGTAATTCAACGTCTGCATTAAGAAACGCGGTCGAGCGATTACGTCGAGCGACGCCCCATGACTCAAGTAATTTTGCAATTCGATCAGCTGGTAACGCTGTGCCATTTGATTTTAATACCATTGACGGGACAGGTTCGCGGGCATAGTTCGCAGCTGCTCGCTCAAGTTCTGCACCGGTGCGAATTGTGCGACCAGCGCGGTTTAATAATCCTTCATCATTTCCGTAGAACACAATGATCGAGCCGATTCCCGATTCTGGAATTTGTTTTCCGTCAATGGTGTAATACATGACTTCTGTTCCGTTAGCATTTAAAAAGACGCCGACACGCGTGGGAACGATTCGCTGAACGGAGCGAATTCGCATTGTGTCGGCAAACAGTTCGGTAATTTGCCAATAGGCATATCCGTAAAATAGTAAATCCTCAGCTGTCCAAACATAAGTAGCGCTACCCGGTACGCGTGGGTCTGGATCACGAATTACTCTAGGGCTTGGCACTTCTAGCCCCGTCGTATTGTCCCGGAGTTGTAATCCGACCGAAGCGATTGAGGAACAAATAATTCCTCTAGCGCGCGCGATCGTCGGTACGCTCATAGCTTCCTCGCGCGTTGCCTGAGTAGCGCCGCCGTTAAAGGTATAAATTGAATCTAACGCGAATACAGGTGAGAGCGAAGCCTCGATGTCGCTATTTTGCAGCGGCGTTACAGCTTCAACCTTTGACGCAAATAGATCACGAATACCCATGCGGCAATTCTTACAGAGTTATAGCACTAGCCAGTCATAATATCGAAGTCCATCTCTGGGCGTGTCGCGAAGTGTGTCACTAACGCTGTAGCCACCGCCGCGCAAACTGGAGCTTGTCCTCGACGTCCAATTACCCAGCCAGCGTCGCCACGTTGAAATTTAACCGCTGAAAGTATTTGAGCCGTTAGCTGGGCTTGATTTCGGTGCTTTAGACGACCGCTATTTATTGCTCCGAGCAATTCGTCGCAGCTCTGAGGGTATGACGAATCCATGTCAAATATCGGGATACCAGCTGGACGTAATCGAGTGGCGATTGAGCCCGCGGCTTTGTGAGAATAAAGAACGTATTCAATCGGGTACTTTCTGCAATAAGGCGCAATGTCGTTAGCAATTGCTCGATCGTCTAGATGTAAATCGTTAGACCATGTATGGAGCAGCTTTACAATAAAATCCTCGGAACCTAATTTTTGAGCTATAACGAGAGCCGCCTGTTTTCTGTCCGGTGTAACGTCAATAGCAAGCCATGAAAGTTTTTCTGTATTTATGTCGATGTCTAGATCGGCACACTCTTTCCACTTTTCAGAATCGACGACTCCGGTAATTGTTTGAACCCAGCGGCACATTACCTCGGTCATTACGACAGTCGGATCGTCATTGAGAACGGACTTAATGTTGCCGATGTTAATAGTGTGACCTAACGCTGGATTGCTATACGTCGCGTTCTCAAGCGAGATAACGTCAGTCGGAGCGCTCCACTCAAAGTAACCTATTTCGGGATCGTCAGCTCCAGCGATTGAAGCCATGGCTCTTTCCCGAATTTGGTTAAGGATTAAGGAGTCAGCTTCGCCAGCGTTCGTATAGGCGGCGACCATGGGATTTTTAGACGCCATAAGGGTATATCGAAGCGAAGCATACGTTTCTAAGTCTTTCATCATGCGTAGTTCGTCTAGATGTATAGTTTCTGGAGCTGAAATTCCGCGAGCAGCTGAGCCAGCGGCGCGGATAATAAATCTATTGCCCTTTTTGGTTTCGATTTCTTCCTCGCCATGACGACGGCGAATCCGCTTGACTTGCTTGCTGAGAAAATCGCTACCCTCAATTAGATTTTCCAAATGCCTAAACTGTTCGAACGATGTTGAAAGTCTGTGAGCTGAGCCGATTTGGATCGGTTCGTCCCAGAGAAATAGTCCGGCAAGAATTCTTATATTCATTAAAAATGATTTTCCGTTTTGACGTGCGACAGTCGTACAGGTAATAGGGGTAGCCCAGCGCCCATTAGGTAACGTCTTGTGACCATGTTCTAGGACGAATTTTTGCCATGGCATTAGTTCTTGCTTTAGATCAGTCGCTAAATCTATGACTTCAAAGCCCCTAGATGGTAAATCATTGAGCGGCGTGTGGATTCTAGGCGTCGGTGAGCCAAATAGGTCAGCTGATTCTGGATCAAAAACCGATTGCAGCCGATTAGAGCCTATGTCGTCGGGTTGTTGACCAATTATGACCAGTTCGCCTTTAGTCATGACTTACGCTCTCGTTTAAGGGAGATATACGACCAT
>Ga0209353_10001369_pt1 | contig 13871 bp, 6 predicted proteins | sample LauGreSpBDMM15SD_2_FD_187561 | JGI IMG/M metagenome (GOLD analysis project Ga0209353, IMG submission 187561) | Freshwater lake microbial communities from Lake Michigan, USA - Sp13.BD.MM15.SD (SPAdes) (version 2) | ecosystem: Environmental > Aquatic > Freshwater > Lake | place: Lake Michigan, USA...
TCCCGCCAATCCCTGAAAAGCTGCGGGAGTGGATGTTAAAAAATTGTCATTTGTTTTGCTGTAATCTTTGTTAAGTGCCGTGAACTGAGAAGCGATTTGGGCATCAGAAATATTTTGTTGTGGTGTGTTGTACAATACATGCACCACCACAGGAATGGTATAAGGTAAACTTGTATTCAACCTGGCCATTGGTTTTCTTGCAATCATTGAATTGTCAGCAACTCTTTGGGCATAATTGGCGTCTTTTTGCATTAACAAAGTAGAGGCTTCATGTGAATGACAGCTCCTTACCCTTTGTGCTTGTGCAACCAATGTGGAGATAATGGCAATAATGAGGATAATAGATTTTAATTTGTTCATAGTGTGGTTCTTAACAATTAATGCTCCTAAGCTTAAAGTAGTACGAGGGCTTGTTTTAAACGTTACTAAACTACTTGTTTTTTTCAAGTAAATGGTGTTTTTAGATAAAATATTTTGGTTTTTGGTGTGTAATTGAAAGTAATGCGTTGCTTTGTAATGTTTTGTGTTGATATTAAATCAAAAAATGGATACCCTTTCGACTATCCATTTTTTGATAAATTACCTGTAAATTGGAATTGTTTATTTCACAATCACCACCTGTTTGGGAAGTGTTAATGATGCAGTGGCAACTTTAAAGAGATACACCGCTGGCTGCATCAGCAGTTGAAATATAGAATGATTTGAGCAAAAATAGACAGCAATGGCACAAACAGTAAATACTATTGGAGTGCCTGCTGCTTTAAACATTGGCGCAAATTCAACGACAAGCGTTAACCACCATAACCAACAAAATGATATGTGTCATTGCGATAAACAACATTATTCTTGGCACTTTCCCGCGAAAAGCGGAATCAATCAATGCTTTTTATCCTTGTAGCACAATCTCAACTATTTTTGGGCTGCTGAAAAAGCATTAAGCTTTTCAACAACAAGATGTCTTGATTCTTAGATTCAAGGATAAAGTACAAGCATAACATTACTTATCGTTGAATTGTCTTGTATTCTACCTTTAAAAAATACTTTAAGAAATTTACTCCATGCAACGGTTAAAAACAACATGCTGCTTGAGCCTATTGAAGTTGATACCTTTCAGCAGATTTACTGGAGAGTTTGTTTGATTGTAATGAATCAAATTTTGCATTTTTGATACAACTTGTCTGCCGTGTCGGAGCCTTGATTTTCGCTGGTTATTTTTTTTCGTCAAGGGGAAATGACAAGTTAAAAGTAAATATGAATGAATAAACCATTTTTTAAGCAAACGCTATTTAACAATTGAATACTTATGTATCTGATTTCATGTAGCCCAAGCTTCAACAGCTTTAATGATAAATAAATTATTTCAAACCTTACTCTTCCACTTTGTCGTGTATTCCCCCAAAAAATACCAAATAAGTACACGTTTCCATGTTTACAAAAGTAAAGCAAGAAACAAAAAAAATCCCTCTCCCTACGTTGCCGTAAGAAGAGGGATTTCTAACTATGTCGTTCTGATTAAAGAAGTTGCACGTTAACAGCGTTTAAGCCTTTTTTGCCTCTTTCAACATCATACTTAACCTGATCATTTTCTCTAACTTGATCGATAAGACCTGATGAGTGAACGAAGATGTCTTCAGAAGAATCTTCTGGTTTAATGAACCCAAATCCTTTTGAGTCATTGAAGAATTTAATTGTACCTTTTTGCATTATATTATTTATATGAACGCAAGCTAATTAATTAATTTCATTGTTGCACTATTGTTTATGAATTAATTTTAATAAAAATTGCAATTTTATTTTAATTCATTGAATTACAGTGGTTTTATTATTATTTTTAATCGGTTATATTTCAAATGATTTGTCTGTAGTAGCCTATTCGAATTATTGTTAAGGTTGCTTTATTATAAATTCGCAAAAAGAAACTTACAATATGTTATTGACTACTTTCATTCTTATTTGTTGGCTTATATTTATACTTATTGATAACATTAAATGCGGAGTAAATTCTCAAAAAATCTAAACATACATTTCAAACGTTGACTTTTACTATATATAACCTGTTGGGTGAAATTAAATAATTGATTATGGTCATTTGCGTTAGCGATTGAGGGATTGTTTGAGCTCTTTTTTCTTATAAGGTTGTGTGATTTCTGAATCATAGACAGAATGCAAATACCTTATAAGAATAAAAGCGAGTGCCGAAAGCGCGATCCGCCGCGGCGGAAAACGCCCTAAACAACCAGGAATTAAACCATTTATTATAATAACTAATTTCACCCAAAAGGTTTTCATAATCTATATCTTCTCATTTTTTAAACAATTGAAAACGTGTTTACCCCTAACTATCAAAAGGCTTATTAGTAACATTTCAATAATATACACATGGTAATAGTAACATTGAAATAATATTGCCATAAAGGGTTGCTTAAATGACAACAATACTTTTGTGCTGTTAAAAACATACCCAAATAATTAGCCACTCATTACAATGAAAAAATCATTGAAACCTATTTTATTATTACTTACAGGAATGTTATTGGTGTTGGAAAACGCTATTGGACAAACTGTACCAGCAGTTAGCACTCCAATGGGTAAAATTAGCGGGAAAGTTATTGATAAAGCCAATGGAGAAGCCTTGATTGGTGTAATCGTAAAAGCTAAGGACATTACAAAAGGTGCTCAAACAGATGTTGAAGGCCATTTTACATTGAGATTGCCTGTAGGAACTTATGAGCTTACACTGAATTATATTTCTTATAAAACAGAAATTGTCCAAAATGTAGAAGTCAAAGAAGGTCAGGTGACGGAATTAGACCTTACTTTAGAAGAGAATTCTTTACAAACTGAAGAGGTGGTTGTAATTGGGAAAGTACAGAAAGAAACCAATAATTTTTTGTTGATAGAACGTAAAAATTCGGCACAGGTTTCTGATGGTATTTCTTCTGAATTGATCAAAAAAACGCCTGACAGAACAACCGGTGATATTCTGAAACGTGTATCCGGCGCCAGTATTCAGGAAGGGAAATTTGCCATTATCAGGGGGATGAACGACCGTTATAATGCAGGTTATTTGAATGATGCGCCTTTGCCAAGTACTGAGGCGGATAGAAAAGCTTTTTCTTTTGATGTGATTCCAGCCAATTTAATAGATAATTTGGTGATTTTAAAAGCAGGTTCTCCTGACATTACCGGTGATTTTGCCGGTGGGGTAATTCAGATCAGAACCAAAGCCATCCCTGATAAATTTACCCAATCTCTTACTATTGGAGGACAATACAATTCGTTGGCTACTTTTAAAGAAGCAACTACGTTTAAAGGCTTTTCAGGTGATGCTCTGGGATTGGTGAATGATGAAAGGTTATTGCCAGATGTTGGTAGTTTGATATACACGAGAACTACCAAAAAAGTGGGGAATAAAAAAGTGACCATTGACAATGTAGATTCTCTGCTTGTACCAAGCACGAAACTTTTTAACAACGATTGGTCACTTAAAAAACTTACCGCATTGCCAAATGGACGTTTTGCTTATTCCGTTGGACTGCCTTTGAAAGTTTTCAAAAGAGATTTGGGCGTTGTCGCTGCCTTGACCTATGCCAATACAAGAGGGAAAAGTTTTAATGCTATCAAAACTTATGACAACTCCAATGACAATAAATTGGATAAAAGTTTTAATGATGAAGTGTATACCCAAAATATAACATCTGGTGCCATTCTTAACTTATCTTACAAACTAAACGATAAACATGCTGTCGGCATAAGGAATTTTTACAATATCACCACTGATTTTTTCACCAACTTTAGAACAGGTTCATTTGGCTTGTCTTCTGATGGAGAATCTAAGATGAAAAGTGTAGCCAATTGGATGACTTATAACAGGTTATTTACGACCCAGTTGCATGGTGAACATGCAATAGGAGTAGATCCACTAAAAATCAATTGGTATGTCAATAGGGCCAGTATTGTAAGGTTAATGCCTGATTATAGAATTGCCAATTATACTTCTACGGTTGATAATCCTAATCTATATGGTTTGTCAATTACCGATTACTTTAAAACTGGTTGTGGCAGGTTTTTTTCTACTATGAACGAAGAATTGACCAATGGCGAACTTAACCTCAGCAAACATTTTAAAATTTTAGGGGTCAAATCGAATATAAAAGTGGGCGCGTTTTTACAAAAACGTGAACGTAAATTTACTTCCAGAACTTTCGTATACGGTGGCTATTCTTTAGATACTACCAATAATCCAGCGATTGATTTAGGAGTCGACAATATCAAAAATCCTCAGGGCGTATATTTAAAAGAAAAAACAGCCAATACAGATGCTTACAATGCATCATCAAATTTATTGGCCACTTATGCGATGCTGGATAATAAATTTGGGAAACTAAGGGCCGTTTATGGTGCAAGGTTAGAAAAGTTTGACCAAAGAATTACGTCTTATTTGTTAGATGGCACCCCTTCACCTGGAGGGGATACCTCTTATGCAGCCATTTATGATTGGCTTCCTTCTGCCAATTTGGCTTATGGTTTGACTGAAAAAACCAATTTAAGGTTTGCCGCTTACAAAACCCTGAACAGGCCTGAATTTAGAGAAGTTGCTAGTTTTGCTTTTTATAGATTTGATATAGATTCGGATCAATTAGGGAAGAAAAATTTACAACGTGCTTCGATTGTAAATACTGAAATGCGTTTGGAATATTTCCCTACTGCAGGGCAAGTTATTTCTGGAGGGGTGTTTTATAAAGTTGTTTCTAACCCTATTGAAAACAAACTTGATTTAACCCAAGTTACCAGAACTTATGGTTTTAGCAACGAAAAAGAAGCTAAAATTTATGGTATTGAATTGGAGTTTAGAAAAAACCTGGCATTTATAAAAGATGTAGCGTTTTTACAAAATACAACCGTGTATTCAAACTTATCTTTGGTCAAATCTGTGGTTTCTTTTCTTGATAACTCTTCTGCTTATGTTCGTCCATTGCAGGGACAATCTCCCTATATTATCAATGCTGGGATTATTCATGAAAACTATACTACTGGCTGGAGTTATAGTGTAGCCCTAAATCGTTCCGGCGAAAGATTGGCTTTCGTAGGTGCCAATCCGATTAAGGCTCCTTACAGAGCTGATGTATACGAACAGCCTCGTACAGTAATTGACCTTCAAATTGCCAAAAATATTGGTAAATTTAACATCAAAGCAACTTGGGGAGATGTCTTACACCAAGATTTGAAATTTACCCAGGAAGGTACTGCGACTACAGCAAAAAATGAAGTGGTCAACTACAAAAATGAATTGTTTGTGTATAAAATGCCTTGGACTTTTACTTTGTCAGCAGGGGTACAGTTTTAAATTCCTGACGGGTTTGTCTTAGCATATCATGTTGTTTTCCCAGGATGTCCTACCAAATAAATGCCCTGTTGGGAACACCCTAATAAGTTTAATATAGACCCTATTTACATCCCTATATTACAACCTTATATTACAGTTCAATCAACCTATTTTAATATTAAGCGAATGTAAACCATTCGCTTTTTTTAGTAATAAATAAGTAATGTTTGAGCCTATAATTTCACAATCTCTTAAAACTAAAGTTTCTTTTACTTTATATGTCAACCGTAGTTTTGTATCAAATAAAAATTAAGAAAAAAACACAATCATGAAAAAACCATTACTATCTCTATTAGGCATTATTGCACTATTTGCAATCGAATCTAAAGCTCAAATTACAGATGTAACAAGTTTCGTTGGCGCATTGAGCACTGACCCTGCCAAAGACTGGACAAAAACATGGACGAACTGGACCCCTAGTACAACGGTTTATCCAGCAACTACGGATGCTGTAACACTAAACGATGCTTCACATGTTAAAGTTATCACCGGCAATCTTACTTTAGATGCAAACCAAGTATATTTGTTAACAAGTATACTTTCTATCGAATCAGGTGCTTCTTTAACTATCCCTGCAGGTACAATCATTAGAGGCGAAGCTGATGCTGACGCTGGAAATTATGCTACTATTGTTGTTGCTAAAGGTGGTAAAATATACATCAACGGTACTGTTGACAAACCTGTTGTCATGACTTCTAATTATGACGGAGACCGTGCTCGTGGTGATTGGGGTGGACTTGCATTGTTTGGTAATGCAATCAACAACCAGGGTATAGACATTCAAATGGAAGGTTTCAATAAATTAACTGCTTATAAAAGTGGCTTAGGTGGTTTACATGGTGGTAGCAATGATGACGACAATTCAGGTTCAATAAGTTTTTTAAGACTTGAATTTGCTGGTACTGCATTGGACGTAAACAAAGAAATCAATGCCCTAACACTTGGCTCTGTAGGTAGAGCAACCAAGTTAGACCACATTCAGGTTTCTTATTCTGGTGATGACTCTTTTGAATGGTTCGGTGGAACAGTAAACGCAAAACACTTGATTGCTTTTGCAAGTACTGATGATGATTTTGATACAGATTTTGGATATTCAGGGGAAGTACAATATGGTATTGGCTATAAAGTGGCCAATCAATTTGACTTGTCATGGAAAGCCGCTTCCGGAGCTTCTACTTCTGAAGGTTTTGAATCAGACAACGATGCAAATGGATCTTCTTTAACACCATTTACTAGTGCTGTGTTTTCAAATATGACAATGGTTGGTCCTGTAAAACCAGGCGGGACTTGGTCAACTTTATTGGTTGATCCAAACGATGTCGTGAATGACCAAAAATCAGCTTTTCGTAGAGGTGCACGTATCAGAAGAAATTCTAAAATTTCTATCTTAAACTCTATTTTCTTGGGTTATAGAAACTTTTTAATGGTTGATGGTAGTGCTAATATTGCCAATGCAGGTGTTGATGCTGTGCCTCAAAAGTTTGATGCCGCTACTCAATTTAAAAACAACTATATCGGAAGTACCAGTGCTTCATTTACGCCTGCTTCTGCAACTGCAGATGGTTTGGTAGAAGTGGCAAGTGCTGGTCCTTTGGCTTCATTAAATACCTGGGTTAGTGCAGTTGGTAATGCAAATTCAATCAACAGCGGTACTTATAATCCTGGTGGTGTGTTAACAGAATTAAACAACGTTGCAGCACTTGATTTCAGGCCTGTGGTTGGTTCTCCTGTAAATACAATGGCTGATTTCTCCAGTGCTAAACTGATTACAAGCTTGAATGATGAGGTATTTGCAAATAGCGAACTTACCATCTATCCAAATCCAACAGACGGTGCTGTAAATGTATCTTTTGAATTGTTGAAAGCTGCTGCCGTATCGATTGAAATTTTTACTTTAACAGGTGAAAAAGTAGCCATACTTAACAATGGTGAATTGGCTGCTGGAAATCAAGTAGTGACTTCAAATACACTTTTAACAACAGGTATTTATTTTGTTAAAATTGCTTCTAATGCTTCTTCTGCAACCGTTAAGTTGGCTGTGAAATAACATTTTTTGTGTGTTAAATATGTTAAATAAAGCCTCCCATTAATCGGGAGGCTTTTTGCGTTTTTAAGGGTGTATTATTCACCAAACCAATAACTTTTTTAACTAAAATCAACGTATAAATGGGTGGGTTTGCTTGCTGGCATTTCCAATAAAATATTCCAAATTTGACTCCTTGATTTTTGCCTAAATTTATGCTTATGAAAACGCCACAAAATGAAGTTGTTTTAAATTATGCTCCCAATTCTACCGAGAAAAAATTACTTCAAAAAGCCATGGAAGAAGCTAAATCTGTGGAGAAAGACATTCCGATGTATATCGGGAATCAGGAAATTCGTACCGAAGACAAACGCCGTTTGTCCATGCCACACGAACATGCACATACGCTTGGGTATTATCATTTTGGAGATGAATACCATGTAGGGCAAGCCATAAGAGCGGCATTAAATGCCAAAGAAGCTTGGGGAAAATTTACCAGAGAACAACGCGGTAGAATATTTTTAAAGGCCGCTGAATTGGCTGCTGGTCCATACCGAATGAAACTCAATGCCGCCACCATGCTTGGCCAATCTAAAAATGCTTACCAGGCTGAAATTGATGCCGCTTGTGAACTCATAGATTTTTTGCGGTTCAATGTGCACTTCATGGAGGAAATGGAACACATTCAACCGGCATCTTCTCCTGGGGTAAACAACCAGTTGGAATATAGGCCTTTGGAAGGGTTTGTTTTTGCGCTGACACCGTTTAACTTTACCGCCATTGCGGCCAATTTACCCACAGCTCCTGCCATGTTAGGAAATGTTGTGGTTTGGAAACCAGCAGAGACACAAATTTATGCCGCACAAGTAATTATGGAATTGCTGATTGAAGCAGGCTTACCCGCTGGCGTTATCAACCTGATTTATACGGAAGGTCCTGTGGCAGGAGAAGTGATTTTCAACCATCCTGAATTTGCTGGTTTGCATTTTACAGGAAGCACCAAGGTGTTCAAATCTCTTTGGAAAACCATTGCCAATAATTTGGATACCTATAAAAATTTCCCCCGGATAGTGGGCGAAACAGGGGGCAAAGATTTTGTGCTGGCGCATCCTTCTGCCAACCCCAAAGAAGTAGCTACTGCTTTGGTGCGTGGTGCATTTGAATACCAGGGACAAAAATGTTCGGCTGCTTCACGTGCTTATCTACCAGTATCATTATGGGAACAAATTAAAACTTTTGTATTGGAAATTTTGGCCACCATCAAAATGGGTACGGTGGAAGATTTTGGTAATTTCGTAAACGCCGTAATCGATGAAAAAGCCTTTGACCGAATTGTTGCTGCCATAGAATTGGCAAAAAATGATCCTTTAATGAAGGTGATTGCCGGCGGAACTTATGACAAATCGGTAGGTTATTTTATTGCTCCAACCATCTTGCAAGCCATTGATCCATGGAGTACCACAATGACTGAAGAGCTTTTTGGTCCGGTGCTTACGGTATATATATATCCTGACAATACTTTTGAAGACGTATTACATTTGGTAGATACGTCTTCGCCTTATGCACTCACAGGAGCAATATTCAGTGCGGACAGGGCTGTACTCGAAAACGCGAAAGAAGTGCTGCAGCATGCTGCCGGAAACATTTACCTCAACGACAAACCTACCGGCGCTGTAGTTGGGCAACAGCCTTTTGGTGGTGGTAGAATGTCGGGAACCAATGACAAATCGGGGTCGATGTTAAACTTATTGCGTTGGGTATCGCCTCGTACGGTAAAAGAAACCTTTGTGAGTCCTAAAGATTTCAGGTATCCTTTTTTAGGGTAGCGAGGTGTTATTTTATTTCTTATTACAATTTTCAAATTACTAATTTTCATTCCTTATTTTTATTGTACCTTGCAAAACTGAATAATAGGATAGACTATTTTTAGGATTTAAACAAAATTACCCAATGTCTACAAGCAAAACATTTGATACCACTGGTCACGACTTTATAGAAATATTTGGTGCGCGTGAGCATAACCTCAAAAATATAGACCTCAAAATACCGAGAAATAAACTGGTCGTGATTACCGGTATTAGTGGTAGTGGAAAGTCGTCCTTGGCTTTTGATACCATTTACGCTGAAGGACAACGTCGTTACATGGAAAGTTTTTCCGCTTATGCCCGTTCATTTATTGGAGGCATGGAAAGACCCGACGTAGACAAAATCAATGGGTTGAGTCCGGTAATTTCAATTGAACAAAAAACGACATCCCGAAACCCACGCTCCACAGTAGGAACGGTGACGGAGATTTATGATTTTTTACGTCTGTTGTTTGCCCGTACAGCCGATGCTTATTCGTATTTAAGTGGCGAAAAAATGATCCGTCAATCAGAAGATCAAATTATTGACCAGCTGATTCAGCATTTTACAGGACAAAAATTAACCCTTTTGGCTCCTGTAGTAATGGGAAGAAAAGGGCATTACAGAGAACTTTTTGAGCAAATTCGCAAAGCGGGTTTTACCAAAGTACGTGTTGATGGCGAAGTGCAAGACATCACTGCCAAAATGCAGTTGGACCGTTACAAAACCCATGATGTTGAAATTGTAATTGATAGAATGGTTCCTGAAGAAGAGGACCGTTACAGGATTACACAATCCGTAAAAGTGGCCATGACGCACGGAAAAGGAGTAATTATGTTGCTCGACAGCCAGGATAAAATCTCTTTCTTTTCTAAATTTTTAATGGATCCCAAAACAGGTTTGTCCTATGGTGAACCTGCGCCAAATTTGTTTTCATTCAATTCTCCTTATGGGGCTTGTCCAACTTGTAATGGCTTGGGAACGATTGAAGAAATTACCATAGAATCTATAATTCCAGACCGCAAACTGAGCATCAGCCGAGGAGGAATAGCCCCTTTGGGTTTGTACAGAGACATCTGGATTTTTACACAGATCACTGCCATTCTTAAAAAACACAAACTCGACATCACCACGCCAATCAAAGATATTCCTGAAGAGGTGTTGAATATATTGTTGTATGGTGATGAAGAAACCTATGAAATTAAATCTAAAACTACACCTGGACAAAGCTGGTCGTCGGTGTATGAAGGCATCATTAATTTTCTGAAACGCCAGCAAGAAACAGGCTCTGATAAAATTCAGGATTGGTTGAAAGATTACATGAAAGCGGGCGTTTGTCCTGAATGTAATGGTGCACGGTTGAAAAAAGAATCATTGCATTTTAAAATTGACGGCAAAAATATTGCTGCATTGGCGCAATTGGACATCACGCTTTTGGCCGAATGGTTTACAGGCTTGGAATCAAGGTTGAGTAGCCGTCAAAACCAAATTGCTGCGGAAGTATTGAAAGAAATAAGAAAAAGAATAGGTTTTTTGTTGGATGTGGGATTGGAGTATTTGACCCTTGATAGGCCTTTAAGGACGCTTTCTGGTGGTGAAGCACAACGTATCCGTTTGGCGACTCAAATTGGAACACAGCTGGTAGGCGTATTGTATATTTTGGATGAACCGAGTATCGGACTTCACCAACGTGACAACGTAAAGTTGATTGCAGCACTTCAAAATTTAAGAGACCTGGGCAATACCGTTGTGGTGGTAGAACACGACAAAGACATGATGTTGGCCTGTGATTATATCATTGATATTGGTCCGGGAGCGGGTCGTCATGGTGGACATGTAGTAGGAGCGGGTACACCTGAAGAGTTTTTGAAACTTCACAGTACCACCGCGGCTTATTTGAATGGTGAGCGAACCATCGCTGTTCCCGCAAAACACCGCGAAGGAACTGGGCACAGTCTGGTATTGTCTGACTGTACCGGGCATAACCTGAAAAATGTTACCTTAAATATTCCTTTGGGAAAAATGGTTACCATTACCGGCGTTTCTGGAAGTGGAAAATCCAGTTTAATTCACGATACCTTATATCCTATTTTAAATAAATTCTTTTTCAATGCCAAGCGTGAAGCCTTGCCTCATGGTGATGTTCAAGGCTTGGAATTTATTGACAAAGTAATTGAAGTGGATCAATCGCCTATTGGTCGTACACCGCGTTCAAATCCTGCAACTTACACGGGCGTATTTACAGATATCCGTTCTTTGTTTGCCGAATTGCCTGAATCAAAAATCAGGGGTTATGGTCAGGGACGTTTTTCATTCAACGTAAAAGGTGGTCGTTGCGAAACCTGCGAAGGTGCGGGTTTGAAAGTAATAGAAATGGATTTTTTACCTGATGTAAACATTCCATGCGAAAGCTGTAAAGGCAAAAGGTATAACCGCGAAACCTTAGAAGTAAGGTTTAAAGGGAAATCTATTTCAGATGTTTTGCAGATGACCGTAAGTCAAGCCGTGGAATTCTTTGAAAATCAACCCCGAATTCTACGAAAAATTGACACGCTCAATGAAGTGGGATTGGGATATGTTACTTTAGGTCAACATGCCACCACACTTTCAGGAGGTGAAGCGCAACGTGTAAAATTGGCGACCGAACTTTCTAAGAAGGATACAGGTAAAACACTCTATATATTAGATGAACCAACCACAGGTTTGCATTTTGAAGACATCCGTCATTTGTTGGTGGTTTTGGATAAATTGGCCGATAAAGGAAATACGGTATTGATTATTGAGCATAACATGGACGTAATTAAGGTGTCAGACTATGTCATTGATATTGGATTAGAAGGAGGTTTAAATGGAGGAACGATTGTTTGCCAGGGAACGCCACAGGAAGTAGCTGAAAATAAAGTGAGTTATACGGCTAAGTTTTTGAAGCAGGAAATGATGTTGAGTTGATTTCAGCATAAGGGAATTACTAATAAAAAATGAATGTGATTCAATAGGTTTTGGGCGTTTCCCGTGCTTTCGGCACTCGCTTTTTGCTTTGTTATCGGTCGATAATGCTTCATTATTGACATAGAAGAACAAAGCAAAAGAGCTCAAACAATCCCGATTTCTCGGGACAATCACTAACGCTTAGCGCCTTGATTTAATGAATACAGTATTCACGTAACATAGAAAATGATAAGTTATAGTTTTGAAGCAAGAAATGTGTTTTATCATTTACAATATAATCGAGTTTTAATAATCATTCATTATATATAGTCACAATGGCTTTAGACAAAGACGGTATTGCCAAGCGCATCGCCAAAGAAGTTAAAAATGGGTATTATGTAAATTTAGGAATTGGCATTCCAACCCTTGTAGCCAACCATATTTCTGCCGATATCAATGTGGTATTGCAATCTGAAAATGGATTATTGGGAATTGGTCCTTTTCCAACCGAAGACAAAGTTGACCCTGATTTAATCAATGCCGGTAAGCAAACCATCACCATGATTCCCGGTGCGTCGCTTTTTAACTCAGCCGAGAGTTTTGCCATGATACGTGGTGGTCATATTGATTTGACAATTTTAGGTGCCATGGAAGTCTCCGAAAATGGAGACATTGCCAACTGGAAAGTGCCTGGCAAAGTAGTTAAAGGAATGGGAGGTGCAATGGATCTGGTTGCTTCTGCCAAACATATTATTGTCGCCATGCAACATAAGAGTCATGATGGGGAATCGAAATTGTTAAAAAAATGCATGCTTCCAATTACAGGAATGCACTGTGTCAAAAAAGTAGTCACCGATTTGGCCGTTTTGGATATTCTACCTGAAGGCGGATTTCAACTTTTAGAACGCGCACCTGGCGTTTCTGTTCAAGAAATTATTGATGCCACCGAAGGAAGATTAATCATTATAGGTGAAATTCCTGAAATGAATTTGGAGTGATCTTAGGTTTTTATAAGAATATATTGAAAAATTTAGCGCTAGAATGATATTGTTAGCTACAGTTTAGGAAATGTTTGAAGGTATAATCAAATTTTTTTGCCTCATATTTTTAAATTCAATCCCCCCTTCGCAACTATTTCCCAAAGCGCATCGAGCCCTGCAAGGGCGTAATAACCCAGCATGGGGCACCGCTCTATGAAAATGAATAATGCAAACCCGTAAATATTTTGATTTTAATAAAATTAATTTCCTTGATTTTCAGTGAGTTGCGAAAATGTTTAAAATTAAGTGATGCAATAGGTTGTATAGGATATAATAATGTTTACTTTTGCAACCCGGTTAAACGAACTGGAAGAGATGTTGGTATTTTTGGAGAGGAAAAGAGAAAAAAGTTTCTTCAAAAAAAGTAAAATAATTCTTGTTTGGTTAAATTTAATAATTACCTTTGCAACCCGGTTAAACGAACAGGAAAACAAAAAAGAGATACGGAGACGGAATTAAGTCGAAAGCGATCACACTTCTAGTCAATCGAGATTGGAAAAAGTTCTTTGAAATGATGTAAGATAAGATAATAATAGTGAATGCACTTAGACAGCAATGGATAAGTGAAAAAAAGAGCAGTAAGGACAGAAATTAATTAAAAAGTTAAAGATTACTTACAATGGAGAGTTTGATCCTGGCTCAGGATGAA
>Ga0209353_10001370_pt1 | contig 13866 bp, 8 predicted proteins | sample LauGreSpBDMM15SD_2_FD_187561 | JGI IMG/M metagenome (GOLD analysis project Ga0209353, IMG submission 187561) | Freshwater lake microbial communities from Lake Michigan, USA - Sp13.BD.MM15.SD (SPAdes) (version 2) | ecosystem: Environmental > Aquatic > Freshwater > Lake | place: Lake Michigan, USA...
AATGTTTATTTTGCAAAAATATTCGGAAAGGTAATCATCAACCCGCAATAAGTCAAGATGTTTCACAAACAAAGGTCAAGTGTTTTCCTAAGCGGGTTCCACAAACACCTTTATCACAAAATTATTTACACAACGATATGAAAATAGCAGTTGTTGGTTCTACCGGTTTAGTTGGTGGAGAAGTATTAAGAGTTCTTGAAGAAAGAAACTTTAACGTTACAGAATTAGTACCAGTAGCTTCAGAAAGATCTGTTGGGAAAAAAGTGACTTTCAAAGGTAAAGAATTTACCGTAGTGGGTATGCAAACTGCGATTGATATGAAACCAGCAGTAGCGATTTTCTCAGCAGGTGGTGGCACTTCCTTAGAATGGGCACCTAAATTTGCAGCTGCAGGAATCACTGTAGTAGACAATTCTTCTGCATGGAGAATGGACGCTACTAAGAAATTGGTTGTTCCTGAAATCAATGCAAGTGAATTGACGGTGAATGATAAAATCATTGCCAACCCGAACTGCTCTACGATTCAAATGGTATTGGTATTGAACCCTTTACATAAAAAATATAAAATCAAACGTGTTGTCGTTTCTACTTACCAATCGGTAACCGGAACTGGTAAAGCTGCAGTTGATCAATTGATGAACGAGCGTGCTGGTATAGAAGGTGAAATGGCTTACAAATACAAAATTGATTTGAATGTGATTCCTCAGATTGATGTTTTTCTTCCAAATGGTTATACCAAAGAAGAAGAAAAAATGATCAAGGAAACCAATAAAATCATGGGAGATGACAGTATCAAAGTTACTGCTACTGCTGTGCGTATCCCAGTAATGGGTGGCCACTCTGAATCAGTTAACATTGAATTTGAAAACGAATTTGATTTGGCTGAAGTGAGAAGTATCCTTGAAAAGGCTGAAGGGGTTATCGTACAAGATGATCCTGCAAATCAAATCTATCCAATGCCGATGAATGCACATCAAAAAGATGAAACATTTGTAGGTAGAATTAGAAGAGATGAAACGCAACCAAAAACTTTGAACTTATGGATTGTGGCTGATAACCTTAGAAAAGGTGCAGCAACAAATGCGGTGCAAATTGCGCAGTATTTGGTGGAACATCAATTGGTTTAGTTTTATTAGTTATCAGTGGTCAGTTAACGGTTATCAGTTTTGTAACCAAGCAATTAAAAGGCTACCAAATTAAATTTGGTAGCCTTTCTTGTTACTATTTAAGCTGTAATTTTTCCAGGTCTTGTCTATTATCCCATACAGACAATATATGAATCTCATTAACTGTAATTTCATAAAAAATACTAAAATTGCCGTCAATTAAATTCCTAACATTCTCAATGTCAGTTTTAAGTCCGATTTCAGGATGCTTTTCTAAGATTTTAATGTTTTTTCTAAAATCTGAATGAAGGTTAATGCTAAAAGTTTTTGTTCCGTTTCTTTTATAATAAAAATCAAGTATTTCAAACAAATCTTCTTTGGCTCTAAGTGACCAAATTATTTTTCTTTTAACCATTTGTTTAGCTCATTTTCAACTTCAATATCTGTAAATGATTTACCAGTATTAATTTGAACCCTACCTTCTTCAACTTTTTGTTGTTGGATTGAATTGGTTTTATAAATAGGCGATAATGATTTCGATTCAATAATGGTGTTAATTGCAGCAAGAAATGATTTGTCATTAATCTCAGCAATCTTTTGATATAAAATACTTTTTAATTCAAACGTTGTCATAACCAGGATGTTTAATTCAAAACTATTCAAATTTGTCAACTTTAAAAAGTTGACAAATTGACAAATCTAACTCACTGGCTCCAAAGCCAAGTCTTTTTCTACGCGTAAATTATCAATAATAAATACTTGTCTGTCTGGGGTGTTTTTACCCATAAAGTATTCCAACAACTTTTTGATAGACATGTCTTTTTGCATCACCACGGGTTGTAAACGAATGTCTTCGCCAATGAAACCACCAAACTCATCCGGTGAAATCTCTCCCAATCCCTTGAATCGGGTAATTTCTGGCTTCGTTCCTAATTTTGCAATGGCTTGCTGACGTTCTCCATCGGTATAACAATAGATGGTTTCTTTCTTATTCCTTACCCTAAACAAAGGTGTTTCTAAAATGTAGATATGCCCTTTCTTTACCAAATCTGGGAAGAATTGTAAAAAGAAAGTTAAAATCAACAAACGAATATGCATGCCGTCCACATCGGCATCGGTTGCAATCACAATACGGTTATAACGCAAGCCTTCTATGCCTTCTTCAATATTCAATGCATGTTGCAACAAGTTAAATTCTTCATTTTCATAAACAATTTTCTTGGTCAGCCCAAAGCAGTTTAACGGTTTACCCCTTAAACTAAATACTGCCTGCGTCGCCACATCCCTCGATTTGGTGATTGAACCACTCGCAGAATCTCCTTCCGTAATAAATATGGTCGTATTAAATCTTTTATCGTCTTTTTCTTCTGTTAAATGCACCCTGCAATCACGCAATTTTTTGTTGTGTAAATTGGCTTTCTTCGCACGTTCGTTGGCCAGTTTTTTAATTCCAGCAATATCTTTGCGTTCACGCTCCGACTGCATAATGCGTTTAAGCAAGGCATCGGCCGCAGCAGGATTTTTGTGCAAATAATCATCTAAAGCTTTCTTCAAAAAGTCATTGACAAAGGAGCGCATCGTTGGACCATCATGCGATACGTTTTGCGAACCTAACTTTGTTTTGGTTTGAGACTCAAAAACTGGTTCCTGTACACGCACACTTACCGCTGCAACAATGGAAGAACGAATATCTGTGGCATCAAATTCTTTTTTATAAAACTCACGGATGGTTTTCACCATGGCTTCTCTATAAGCCGCTAAATGTGTTCCTCCTTGCGTGGTAAATTGTCCATTTACAAAAGAGTAATATTCTTCCCCATATTGATTTCCATGGGTGAATGATACTTCAATATCATTTCCAATCAGGTGTATAATTGGATAACGCTTGCTCTCTTCGTCAATTTTACTGTTTAATAAATCAAGCAAACCATTTTGAGAATGGTATTTTTTGCCATTAAAATTCAGCGTTAATCCTGCATTCAGGTAGGCATAATTCCAGATTTGATTTTCTAAAAATTCAGGAATAAAATGGTAATTTTTGAAAATGGTATCGTCGGGAATGAATTGTAAAAATGTACCGTTTCTTCCGGTTGTTTCTTGTTCAGGATGGTCTTTGGTAAGTACCCCTTTGGCAAATTCAGCAATTTTGGTTTTGCCGTCTCTAAATGACTGTACCTTAAAATAATTGGACAAAGCATTCACGGCCTTGGTTCCGACACCATTTAACCCTACCGATTTTTGGAAGGCGCCAGAATCGTATTTTCCTCCTGTATTTATTTTGGAGACACAGTCAATTACTTTTCCCAAAGGAATTCCACGACCATAATCCCTTACCTCCACACGATGTTCCGTCACTTTGATGTCTATGGTTTTTCCATTTCCCATCACGTGTTCATCTATAGAGTTATCAACGATCTCTTTTACAAGTACATATACACCATCATCATACGCAGATCCATCACCCAACTTCCCAATATACATCCCCGGACGAAGCCTGATATGCTCCTTCCAGTCTAGAGACCGTATACTATCCTCATCATATTGTACTGCCGTTACTTCAGCCATAGCGATTTGATTTTTTTCAAAGCGTGAATATACATTTTTTGTGTATACTAAAAAAATGGGGAAATTATATGGGCTAATGAAAGTTAATTAATTTGGTTCTAAATGAAATGCTATGGGTAAGTAGGGTCTACTGAAAAACTTGCTTACCCATTAATGGTTACTTTCATTCTATCTTTTGTCAATTTCCCCTTGATGAAGATTAACCATCCAAAATCAAGACTCCGCCACGGCAAACATTTGTTTAAAAATGCTACGAATTTGCTCCATTGCGCTGAAAACAAACTCGCCACCAAAATTGTTGAAAATTTTCAACAGTAGCGACGCTCAAACAGTGTTTTGTTTTTAACCGCTTCATGGAGCAATCCCGAGAATATCGGGATAACGCATTTTTTAAAAAGGTCGGATGCAAGACAATTCAAAGATTCTGCATGATTTGTTTGCACTTTAAAATCTATTCTTAATCATAAATCACTGTTAATAAAAATGTTAATGCTTTTTCAGCAGACCCTACTTAAGTTTAAAAAAAATATGGACTAAAATCAATGTTAACATTGATTTTAGTCCATATTTTAAAACTTCTGATGGATTATATTCTCATTACCTTCTTTTTTTAGAAGAGGATCTTCCCCCTCTTTCGCGACTATCTTTGGTATCTCTGCCACGTCTGTCATCTGACCTGTTGTCATTTTTGGATTTATTATGGTGAATGGTTTCTCCAACAAATTCCAAGTCAATGGTTCTTTTATCCAGGTCCGTTCCTTTTACGACCACCACTACGGTATCGCCGAGGCAAATTTCTTTTCCAGATGCACGACCAAGTAAGCGGTAATTTTTGGCATCTAGTTCATAGTAATCGTCTTTCATGTCACTCATTCTTACCAAACCTTCACATTTGGTTTCGGTGATTTCTACGAAAACTCCCCATTCCGTAACGCCAGCTACAATTCCTGCAAATGGTCTTTTTTCCATCAATTGCATGTACTGTACTTGTTTGTATTTGATAGATGACCTTTCAGCCTCTGCAGCCAAAACTTCTCTGTCAGACGCGTGTTTACACTCTTCTTCTACTTCTTCTTTTGAAGCTGCTCCTTTGCCATCCAAATACCTTTGCAACAACCTGTGGGCAATCATATCAGGATACCTTCTGATAGGGGAAGTAAAATGGGTATAATGGTCAAATGCCAATCCAAAATGTCCTTTTTCTTCTGTTGTGTATTTTGCTTTTGACATGGTACGTATCGCCAGACTTTGCAAAACATTTTCTTCAGGAGTTCCTTCAATTTCGTGTACTAAATTGTTGAGCGAATGGGCAATGTTTTTGACATCTAAACTGATCGCATGTCCAAATTTTGCGGCAAAAACAGAGAAGGTTTGCAGTTTTTCAACATTAGGAGCATCGTGAATACGGTACACCATAGTGAGTCCGTCACTGTCTTCGTGCTTTCTGTTTTTGTGGTATACAAATTCAGCTACTTTTTTATTGGCCAACAACATAAAATCTTCTATGAGTTTATGTGCATCCTGTCTTACTTTAGGAATTACTGCCAAAGGTACGCCACGTTCATCGAGTTTGAATTTTACTTCAACGGTCTCAAATCCTATAGCGCCATTTTTAAATTTGGCATCTCTTAATTTATAGGCCAATGCATTGAGTGTCTTGATTTCATCGCTGTATTCTCCTTCCCCTTTTTCAATAATTTCCTGTACTTCTTCATAGGAGAATCTTCTGTCAGAATGGATGACGGTTCTTCCAAACCATTCCTTTTGAATTTCAGCATGCTCATTCAATTCAAACACAGCCGAAAAAGTGAGTTTGTCTTCATTTGGGCGAAGAGAACACAAGCCGTTGGATAGTTTTTCGGGTAACATTGGAACACACCTGTCTACCAAATAAACTGAAGTTGCTCTGATAAAAGCCTCTCTTTCAAGTGCTGTGTCGGGAGTAACATAATGGGTAACGTCGGCAATATGAACACCTACTTCCCAGTTGCCATTGGGCAATTTTTGTAAGGACAATGCATCATCAAAATCTTTGGCATCAACTGGGTCAATGGTAAAGGTGGTTATTTTTCTAAAGTCCTTTCGAAGTTTGATTTCTTCTTTGGATATTTTGTCAGAAATGCTTGACGCTTCCGCTTCAACCTCTTCAGGGAAGTCTGTTGGCAAGCCGAATTCAACCATAATGGCATTCATTTCAGCTTCATTTTCTCCGGCTTTCCCAAGTATTTTGGTCACTTTACCTACCGGGTTTTTACCTGGTCTTGGCCAATCCAATATTTTTACAATTACCTTGTCACCGTTTACGGCACCATGGAGGTTTTCATTGTACACAAAAATATCAAAATGTATTTTTTTCCCATCAGGAATCACGAATCCAAAGCGAGGTGACAATTGTAATTTACCTACAAATTCATCACGTTTCCTGTTAACGACTTCAACGACTTCACCTTCAAGTCTTTTTTCATTTCCTCTTTTATTGCGGTTGCTGCTGCTTTCGGTATAATGTACATTGATACGCACTTTATCGCCATCTACGGCACCGTTAAGGTCTTCGGTTTTCACCCAAACATCTGGCCTGTCTTCTCCAATGACTACAAATGCAAAACGTGCATTTACATGGTCAACAGTGCCGATAAGTGAATCTTCCAACACTGGTTTGGCAAACATAAAGTTGCCATTTTTCTCCACTTTAACTTTTGCAACAGCAATCAAGTTTTCTAAAGCCTCAAGTACGCCGTATTTTGAAATTAATCCGTTTACTTCTTTTTGTTGAAGTATATTTTTAAGAGAAAGTGATACGCCTGCGTTATCGTATAGTATTCTCAACACATGTTCTTCTATTTCTTTTGGAGAAAGCAAATCTGGACTCGCTTTTTTAATCCTATTCCTAGCCATAATCTTTTGTATTATAAGGGTCTTATACTTGTGTGCTACAAGAAAAGATGATGTAAATGTATAAATAAATGTGCAAGATTAAAATTTCAGTGGATAGGTACAAAGTATTTGTTATTAAGTATAAAATAATAAAGACAAAAGGATTGTTCTACTTGAACAATCCTTTTGTCTTTACTGTAAAAATATCTTTATTAAAATCGTGTACCTAATACTTAAGAATCAGCTCTTTCAATTAAGCAAAAAACCTAAAGATGAAGAACAAGCAACCTGATAAAATGACACATACAGGAAAGGTCAATACCCAAGCCAAGGCAATACTTTTAAGGGTACCCGTTTGTAAATTGCCTACGCCTTTGCTTCCTACCATGGCACCAGCAATACCCGAAGATAAAATTTGTGTGGTAGATACTGGCAATTTCATGACATAAGTACTAAACCCAATGGTTAAGGCAGCTGACAATTCAGCTGAAGCCCCTTGAGCGTACGTCAAGTGTTGTTTCCCAATTTTTTCACCCAAGGTAACTACAATTCTTTTCCAACCAATAGTGGTTCCAAGACCCAGGCAAAGTGAAATTAAAATTAAAGACCAATCAGGAACATAATCGGTATGTTTTTTAAGGTGTTTAATGGTGTCTTTGAAATTGCTGTATTCTTTACCAGGAAAAGCCAAGGCAATACTGGCACTAAATTCTTTGTGGTAACCCGCTTCTTCCAATTTATCAAAGTTTTTGCTGATGGTCATAATTTGTTTTCTCAAAGACACTTTGTCTTTGGTGCTTAACTCTTTTCCGGATGAATCGGCTTTGGCGAAAATGGTTTCAATTATTCTAATCGCACCAGCACCTTTTGTATATTTTTCTCCATGTTCTTTTTTAAAAGCCGTTGAGTCCATTGCAGGTAAAAACACCGAGGCTTTGTTGGCTTCAATTCTGATGGTGTTCACATCCAAATCATTATTCAAGGCAAAATAAGCAGGAGACAAAGCGATTAATACCAACATCAATAAACCAACTCCTTTTTGACCATCATTTGAACCATGGGCAAAACTAACCCCAGAACAAGTAGTAATTAAGATGGCTCTGATCCATTTCGGGGTTCTTTTTTTCGGATGTGGTTCTTTAAAAATCATTTTATCCTTAACGAACACTTTTAAGGTAAACATCAAGGCAAGGGTAAATAAAAAACCTACGAGTGGAGAAAACAATAAAGAAAGTCCAATTTCACCAGCTTTGCCCCAATCCATGGTGGCGCCATTGGCCTCAGGGGTGAAACTAAAAGCCAAAGTTACCCCAAGGATAGAAGCCAATAAAGTATGCGAAGAAGAACAAGGAATACCATAATACCAGGTGCCGATGTTCCAAACGATGGCTGTTAATAACATCGCCATAATCATACCTAGGGTTTGATAAACCGTTTGGTCTACCAGTGCTTCTAAGGGTAAAAGTTTCACAATTCCCATAGCCACTGCCACTCCTCCAGTTAATACGCCTAGAAAGTTTAATACCCCTGAAAGCATTACTGCCTGCATTGGTTTTAAAGATTTGGTATAAATTACCGTGGCTACCGCGTTTGCTGTATCATGAAAGCCATTGGCGAATTCAAACATACATACTGCTGCAATACAAATAATCAATAAGGTTGTTAAGGTAGGATCTAAGCCGAACATAAATTTGGAGTAATTTAACTGATTAATTTGATGATTAATTTCTAAATTGTGCTCCAAATTAAGTAAAATTAATTCTACTTCAATGCACAATATGCTTTGTTAATAATTTATTAACATTGATTTAACATTTGAATCGCATATTGAAACAATAATTAAATACGCTATGATATTTCTTTCTAAACGCTTAATAAGAACTACAACTACTATTGGCCTCGCAATATTTTGCCTGGGGATAATTCCCCTTGTTTTTGCAAAAGGTGGTAAAGGTTTGCTTGATGATAGTCATAAATACCTCAGTCCAAAGTTTCCGGTAGACGAACGTGTGCATGATTTGTTAAGCAGAATGACCGTAGAAGAGAAAGTTGCACAAATGCTTACCCTTCAGGCAAAGAAAAAACCTTGGTTTGATGCAAAAGGTGTTTTTCAAATTAAGCTGGCAAAAGATGATTTAAAAGATGGCCCCGGCCAACTCATAGGTATTGGAGAAATTAAAAATGCCAAAGAAAGTGCGCTCCTCGCCAACCAAATTCAAAAATATGTTATCGAGCATTCACGTTTAAAAATACCTTTGTTTATTGGCAATGAAATGCTCCATGGGCACAGGGCCAAAGATGCCACCGTTTTCCCTGTTCCGATAGGATTGGCCAGTACCTGGAATGAAGAATTGGTGGGAGAAGTATATAAAACGATTGCAATTGAAGCAAAATCTAGAGGAACACACCAAGCTTATGGACCAAACCTGGATGTAGCCAGAGATCCAAGATGGGGGAATTTTAGCATTACTTTTGGAGAAGATCCATTTTTAATCTCAAAACTGGGTGTTGCGGCCATCAAAGAACTTCAAGGAAATGGTGCACAATTAAGGCTATTGGCAACTGCCATGCATTTTGGTGCAAATGGAGCAAACGAAGGCGGGCACAATAGAGGACCGGCAGAAATGTCTGACAGGATGTTTAGAGAAGTATTTTTGCCTCCATTCAAAGCAGCAATCAAAGATGCGAAAGTAGGTGGAATGATGTTGGCTTACAATGAATTGGCAGGAATTCCTGTGCATGCCAACAAACCTTTGTTGTATGATTTGTTAAGAAGAGAGCTCAACTTTGAGGGGATTATAGTTTCGAGCAGAAAAGGTATTTCAGAATTGGTAACCGAACATTTTATTGCAGTGGATAATTATCAAGCAGCCAAATTGGCTATCAATGCCAACATAGACCTTGAATTACCCAATAGCAATACTTATGAAAATTTAATTAAAATGGTGAAAACCAAAGAAGTTGCTGAAGTAACCATCAACAAGGCGGTTTCTAGAATTTTGAAAGCGAAGTTTTTAATGGGACTTTTCGAAAATCCTTATGTAGATCCTGTTTTTGCTGAAGCCACAGTGGGTTGTCAAAACCATCGATATGTAGCCCTTAAAGCGGCTTCAGAATCAATTATTTTGTTGAAAAATGAAAACCATGTTTTACCTCTGGATAAAAAAACATTAAAATCTCTTGCCGTGATTGGTCCAAATGCAGAGAGGTGTTTGTTGGGTGAATATGTTGAAAAACCTTTGAATAAGGTTACCATTTTGGACGGTATCAAAGCAAAAGTGGGCAAAGAAATTCAAATCAATTATGCAGAAGGTTGTAAAATAACAAAAGAAGGAGAAGGGAGTAAAAGTGATACTGCCAAAATTGTGGGCAATGATGTTAATGAAAGTTTAATTAAAAAAGCAGTAGAAGTAGCTTCCCAATCGGAATTGGTACTTTTGGTTTTGGGGAGTAATGACCAAATCAATAGAAATACCATAGATAATAACCATCTGGGCGACCATGCCGATTTAGATTTACCCGGTGATCAAAATGTGTTGTTAAAAGAAATTTTAAAAATTGGGAAACCTGTAATCATTTATTTAATGAACAGTAATCCTATTACCTTAAATTATGCACATGATCGGGTAAGTGCTATACTGGAAGGTTGGTACGCAGGCCAGGAAACAGGTACAGCAGTGGCAGATATTCTTTTTGGAGAAACAAATCCAAGTGGCCGTATGCCGGTTACCGTTCCAAGAAATGCCAATAAATTGCCTGCCTATTATAACCACAAACCAACTGCAAATACTGGCTATTCCTTTGAAAATAATACACCCTTATATCCTTTTGGGTATGGACTAAGTTATACCAACTTTACTTATGAGACACCAACATTAAGTAAACCCAAAATGAAGGCTGATGGTAAAGTGTTGGTTTCTGTCAAAGTGACCAATACAGGTAAAATCAAAGGCGCTGAAGTGGTACAGTTATACATCAGGGATGAAATTTCGTCTGTTACCAGGCCTATCAAAGAACTGAAAGGATTTAAAAAAGTATTTTTAAGACCTGATGAATCAAGTGTTGTTGAATTTGAAATAGGAGCAAACGAATTTTCTTTTTATGATGTCAATATGTCTTATGGGGTTGAAAAAGGCAAATTTCAAATCATGTGCGGTCCAAACGCGGAAGATCTAAAAACGGTGGAGTTTGAAATTGATTGATGACAAATGAATTGAGCTGGAAACATCATTGTAAGAAATTTTTGTGATTTTACAGCAATGAGGAGTAATGATGGTGAACGGTTTGAAAAATTTGGAACCATTATGGCCAAAGGAAGTCAGGCAAGTATTCAGGAACATACATATACGGATATTGGGCCTGAATACAAATTCATCATTCTAAAAATATTGAAAAAAGGCCAGCAACATAAAACTGATGCGGCTTCATTTGCTTCAATCAAACTGCTTTTTTTAGCATTCGCCAAACCATCTTTTCAACTAAAAAAACAATACTTTGGTAGTTGTAAAACTTAAAGCATTGATTTTCCGCCTAAAAAATACGGTATGCTAAAGAAAAACTTCAACTAATTATAAGAATAATCATTTAAATAATATATTTTTAGCCTTCATTATGAAAAAACTTATCAAATACACCAAACGGTCCTTATTAGTACTGGTGATTGCCATTGTTGTTTTGGCAGGATCGGCAGTGACTTTGGCGTATGTGTATCAGGATAAAATCATTCAGCATTTTGTTTCAGAAGCCAATAATTACCTACAGGCAAAAGTACAGGTCAAAAAAATCTCGTTTTCTGTCATTGAAAAATTCCCTCAGGTGGCCATTAGATTTGATGACATTGTTATCAACGAATCATACAAAAAAAGTGATAAATACTTTTTAAAGGCCCATCGCATTTATTTCACTTTTGATATTTGGGACATACTGAATGGTAAATACAACCTTCATCGTATTTATATTGCTAAAGGAAATGTATTTGCCAGGCTCAATGCTGATGGGATTCCTAATTATGAAATTATCAAAGCAGCTACTTCTTCAAAAAGGAAAAAGAATATTGATTTCGACCTAAAGAAAATAATCATCGAAGAAGTTGGGGTGATTTATACCAATGAACAAAAAAACCAAACTTTTAGCCTGTTTTCACATACTTCGGAAGCATCTTTAAAATATTTGAAAAAAGATATTGCCATTTCATTGCAAGGGAATTTGACCATTGACAAAATTGAGTTGTCGGGTAAAACGTACTTTAAAAATAAAAATATCGACTTAAAAAGTGCCTTGGTATTTGCTACCAAAGACAAATTATTAACCATCAAACCTTCGAGTGTGTTGGTTGAAAAATCTGAATTTTTAGTGAATGGCTCCATGGCAACTACCAGAGATTTGAACATTAACCTGCAAATTGAAGGCATAAATACTACGATACAAACCATACTTTCTTTGCTTTCAAAAGAGATCTACGACAAAGTAAGTGTTTACAAAAGTAAAGGCGACGTGTATTTTAAAGGCAGCATGGAGGGATCATTGGCGGAAGGCCAACAACCTGCTATTGAAGTATTGTTCGGTTGTAAAAATGCTTCTTTTTTTCATCCAGACATCAAAAAAGAATTGACCCAAACGTCTTTTAAAGGGTTGTTTTTCAGTTCGGCCACAACAAACGAACTTGAAATTTCTGACTTTGTAACATATTTGGACCAACATAAAGTAAGTGGCGATGCAAAGCTCATTAACTTTAGCAATCCTGAAGTAAGTTTTGATATCGATGCAGATGTTAATATTGCTTCCCTGGTGGAGTTTTATCCGGTAAAAGGGCTTGAATATGCCAAGGGAGAAATGAGCATCAGTCTGGCATTTGATGGAAAACTCCGTGACCTAAAAACTGCAGAAGGCAAAAAAAACATCCATGCGAATGGTGAAATTACAGTTCATTCCCTGCAATTTAAAGTGCATAACAAGCCCTATGCTTTTAGTGATTTTGCAGCCAATTTATTGTTCAACAAAAATGATGTGTCTATCAATCATTTTAGCGGTAAAGCCGGGAACAGTGATTTTGCACTTGACGGTTTGTTTAAAAATGTGATTCCATTTTTATTTTTTAAAGAAGAAAAAATTATTGTAGAGGCACACTGTAAATCTACGATGATTGATTTGGATGAATTGTTGGCCAATAATAACCAAAACGAACAAGATACTTCCAATTATAAATTTGCCATTTCACCTCGGTTAACGCTCGATTTAACATGTTCGATTGACCGGCTTAAATTTAGAAAATTCAATACCAATACTATTCAGGGAAATTTGAAACTCAATGACCGGGTGGTTTCTGCAAGAAATACCTCATTTCGAATTGCAGGAGGAACGATTGCGCTTGATGCCAATTTGAATACACAAAACATTGAAAAGATGAAATTACAAGCACAAACTACTTTTAACGACATCATTGTGGATAGTGTGTTTTATATGTTTGAGAATTTCAATCAAAAGTTTATTACCAACAGTAATGTAAGAGGCCGATTGCGTACAAAAATGGATTTGGAGTTAGAGTTTACCAAAAACCTACAGGTGAATCCTCGGTCTGTCATTGCAGATGTAAGTGTTAATTTAATCAACGGCCAATTGTTGAATTTTGAACCCATGCAAAAGCTTTCAAAATTTGTAGAGGATGTTGAATTAAGAAACATTCAATTCAAAGAAATAAAAAACACTTTACACATTGCAAATAACCAGGTGCTAATTCCAGAAATGGTAATCAGGTCGAACTTAAATACCATCAGCATTTCAGGAACACATACCTTTGACAACGCAATAGATTACAAGTTAAAGGTTTCTTTAAAGAAATATACAAAGAAAAATACTTCCGAAGAAGAAAATGCTGTAGAAGAAAATAAAGAAGGAGGTACAACTCTGTTTTTAAAAGTAAAAGGCATTCCTCCCAATACCAAAATAAGCTATGATACTAAGTCAGTTAAAGAGAAAATTAAAGACCGATTAAAGGTGGAAAAGACAGAAATGAAAAACCTTTTTAAGAAAAGAAGTCTTGATGATGAATGGAAAGCACAGCAAAAAATTAAAGTAGATGAAAATAATGTGATTGATTTAGAGGAATAAATTTGTGATTATTGCATAAAATTGAATAGTTTTAAAGCAGGAGTATAAATATATCCAAAACATTTCTAAGAATACATGTCATTCATGCGTCACATATTTGTTGCATTCGTCTTACTTTGGGTAAGCATGCTAGAAGTATGTGCACAAGATGTGAACTCTAAAATCAAAGCGATTTTCATTTATAACTTTACCAAATACATTGAATGGCCTGAAA